>Ga0315315_10003031_pt1 | contig 15365 bp, 16 predicted proteins | sample M140m3416metaG_FD_203699 | JGI IMG/M metagenome (GOLD analysis project Ga0315315, IMG submission 203699) | Ammonia-oxidizing marine archaeal communities from Monterey Bay, California, United States - M1 40m 3416 | ecosystem: Environmental > Aquatic > Marine > Intertidal zone | place: USA...
TGCACAATTTGGGCCAAGAAAAAACTTAATGAATACCATTAAGTGGTTTGTAGAAGAATTTAAAGATGAGGAAGATGTTGGGCTTGTTGTCAAATGCCACCATATGAACAATAGCCAAATTGATAGGCAGAGGATGATCATTCAGTTGGCTCAATCCGTTCATTCTGTTCCTCACCGTAAATGTCGTGTTTTCTTATTGCATGGAAATATGACAGAAGAAGAAATGAACTCTTTGTATAATCATCCTAATATTCACGCCTATATGACTGCAACACATGGTGAGGGTTTTGGTCTGCCTATTTTTGAGGCAGCCTGCAATGGCATGCCCGTAGTTGCTCCAGCTTGGTCTGGTCAGGTAGACTTTTTATATGATGATATAAAGAATGAAAAATCAGGTAGAGTAAAAAGAACGCCAATGTTTACAAAGGTAAAATATAAAATGGATAAAGTTCCACAGGAGGCAGTCTGGGAACATGTCATTGACGCTCAAACAGAATGGTGTTATCCGGACGAGACTGCATTTAAGAAAGCACTTCGAAATGTAAAGAATGCATATTCTTCTAAGAAGAAGGTGGCAGAGGATTTACAAAAATCTTTGAAGCAAAGACTTTCAGATGAGAATATGTATAAACTAATCGTAGATGAAATTCTTGAGGTATGTCCAGAAGATATGATTGAGCTTGAAGGTTTTTTTGATTCTCTAGAAGATGATTTACAAGTCCATGAATAAGATTATATTTGTAGCCGATGTATTCGCCGAACATCATTTAGGCGGCGGCGAATTAAGCAACCAAGAACTCATAAGGCAATTGATCCTTAAAGGTTATGATGTAGAGAGTAAATTAAGCGCAGCAATAACTATACCGTATCTTGAAGAGAACCGAAAAAATCATTTTATAATTGCTAATTTCTTGGGACTCTCCGTGGAGGTCATAGATTTTCTAAGAGCTAATTGTTCCTATCTGATTTACGAGCATGATCACAAGTATTTAACCACAAGAGATCCATCTGTATTTGATAATTATCTCGCTCCGGACCAGGAGGTTATAAATAGAGACTTCTACTCTTGTGCAAAAGGTGTTTTCTGTCAGAGTAAAATTCACCAAGAAGTAGCCCAAAAAAATCTAAAGTTGGAAAACATTTATTCTGTAAGCGGAAATCTTTGGGATGATAAAACTTTAGATTTATTGGAAAAACTATCTCATAAAGAAAAGAAAGATAGGTATTCAATTTGGGATTCAGCAAATCCTATAAAGAATACCTCACTTGCTGTTGGTTATTGTGCAAGAAAAAACCTTCCTTATGATTTAGTAGGTCATTTATCATATGATCAATTCTTGGAAAAGATATCTGATAATAAAAATCTTTTATTTCTTCCCCAAACTCTTGAAACATTATGTAGAGTTGCGGTAGAATGTAGGATGACAGGAATGACTGTTATGACTAACAAGAAACTTGGAGCAGCTAGTGAAGATTGGTTTTCTCTAAAAGGCATCGAACTTATTTCGCTAATGAGAGAAAAGAAAAATACTATTTGTAAACAAGTTGAGGAAATTCTACTATGAGTTTAAAATTTACAATAATTATTCCGTGTTATAATGCAGAAAATTTCATAGAACAGTGTGTCAACTCGGCCTTGGATCAGGACTATGACAATGTTGAACTTATTGTAGTTGATAATGATAGCGGTGATGATAGTTTAGAAATTGTTGAAAATATACACGAGAATAATCCAAACTTTATCCTAGATACCGCACCCAATCTATACCCATTTTCTTGGTCCGAGCCTGTAGACAAAGCTCTAGAAATGACTACTGGTGACTACTTTACAATTCTTGGTGCTGATGATTATCTAGCACCAGATTATGTCTCAAATATTGTAAAGTTTATTGAGAGTTCTGATCAGGAGATAGAAATCCTTCAGAGCGCAGTTAGATGTATAGATGAGGACGGAGGATTGAAAGGCGGCGATCTATCGCATAACTATGATGGGATAGAGGACTTGAAAGAAAAACTCTTAGAAAGGTGCGTTGTTACTACCCCTTCAGTTGTGTATAAAAAAGACTTGCACAATAAAGATCTTCTTAAGTGGGACTCAGAAAATTATTTAGGTGCAGCAGACTATGCACTATACTTTAATTTAGTACACAATAATAAATACATTCACCCCAACCCAGAATGGCTAGGGTATTTTTATAGATGGCATGGCGCTCAGGCAACATGGGGAATGCAAAGACAGCCTGTCAATTTTGATTTTATGCTTCAGAATGAATGGCGTCAAAAATGGGAAAAGTAAGAGTTGTAGATTACATCGCCGATAAATTATCAGAGATTGGAGTTAAGGATGTCTTTACTCTGACTGGCGGCGGAGCTATGTTTCTTAATGACTGTGTTGCAAAACATCCTGATCTTCGAGCAATTTGTAACCATCACGAACAAGCTTGTGCTATGGGAGCAGTTGGGTATGCTAAATACACCAATGGTTATGGTGTAGCTGTTATTACCACTGGCTGTGGTAGTACAAATGCAATAACTGGGCTACTAGAAGCCTGGCAAGATAATGTAAGCTGCATATTTCTATCTGGGCAAGTCAACAAGTCTCAAACAACACATAATCTAAATATTGGAGTGAGGCAGTTAGGGGTTCAGGAGGCTAATATTGTTGATGTGGTGCGCCCTATTTCTAAATATTCAGTTATGGTGACAGACCCCAACCGAATACCATTTCAAATGGAAAAGGCAATTCATATTGCAAAAAAAGGTAAACCAGGACCCGTATGGATAGATATCCCGCTAGATGTTCAAGGGGCCTATATTGACCCGGATAAGTGTCTGCATTATCAGCCTTATGATCCCTGGATTAAAAAAGAGGTTACTCAAGACGAAACCAAAACACTGACAGAAATGTTTAGTAAATCAAAACGTCCTGTTTTGTTAGTTGGTAACGGTGTCCGTTTATCAGATGCTACGAAAGAATTAAAGACCTTTGTTGAAAAGTATAACGTTCCAACTGTGGCAACTTTTCTTGGGGTTGATTTATTAGAAAGTGACCACCCCCTGATGATTGGAAGAGTAGGTATTAAGGGTAACAGAGCAGCAAATTTTACACTACAAAATTCTGATCTTCTTATAACTGTGGGTACTAGGCTTGGAGTTCCAGTCATTGGTTATAACTATGAAACATTCGCAAGAGAAGCTAAGATAGTTGTTGTTGATATTGACACAGAAGAACATCGGAAAAAAACAATCAAAATAGACAAGTTTATACAGGCTGACGCTAAAGAGTTTTTTAACACTGTAAAATTTGCAAACCCCTCAGGTAAGAAATGGTCAGATACTTGTTTAGAGTGGAAACAAAAATGGAGAATCTGCAATCCAGAGTGGGACCAGAACAAAGAGGGTATTGACTTATATTATTTTACTGATAAGTTATCCAAGGCAAACAAAGATGATTCTGTTGTAGTATCTGATGCAGGTTCTGCTTATTATGTTCCTGCCCAGTTTTTAGACATTAGAGACAAGCAGAGATATGTAACTTCGGGCGCACAAGCAGATATGGGGTTTACAATCCCAGCAGCTATTGGAGTGAGCGTTGCTAAAGACTTTGGTGAGGTAGTAGGTATTACTGGGGATGGGTCTTTTCAGACAAACATTCAAGAATTGCAAACTATTAAGCACTATAGCTTACCGATTAAACTCTTTGTGTGGAACAACCACGGATATCTTTCTATTCGAACAACACAAAGAAAGTTTTTTGATGGTAGGTTTATAGGGGTAGACAAGGACTCTGGGGTCTCTCTTCCTGATATTAAAAAGATCACTGAAGCATATGGACTTAAGTATACTAAAATTGAAACAGTAGAAGAACTAGAGGATGGAATACAAGAAGTTCTTGATTATGATGGTCCTGTAGTTTGTGAAGTGATGTGCCAGAAGTGGCAAGAAGTAATACCAACTTTAATATCAACAAAAACAAAAGATGGTAGGATTGTATCCAGACCTTTTGAAGATATGTATCCGCTGTTAACTCGGGAAGAGTTTTGTGATAATATGATTATAGACCCTATAAATTATGAGGAATAATAATGTCTGACGAAAGAAAAAAAGTAACGATCCTGACACTGCGGAGGCATAAGAGACAAAACAAGAAGTCTGTTTTTGTAACAGCTTATGATTATCCTCAAGCAATGTTGGCAGACAGAGCAGGAGTTGATGGAATATTGGTTGGTGATAGTCTTGGTATGACAACCCTTGGTCACAAAACAACCATACCAGTAACTATGGATGATATGATTCGCCACGCTGAAGCAGTAGCTAGAGGTGCAAAGGCTCCATTTCTAGTTGGAGATATGCCATATATGTCTTACCAGGCTTCTAATGCTGACGCTGTTCTTAATGCCGGAAGATTTATTAGAGCGGGTATGGACGCCGTGAAGGTTGAGGGCGCAATGGTCGACCGGATTAAGGCTATAGCAGATGCTGGTATATTAGTTCAAAGCCATTTAGGATTAACCCCACACACAATGGCAATGCAAGGGGGGTATAGAGTTCAGGGCAAGACAGCAAAGAGTACAGAAATTATTCTTAATCAAGCACTTGAGCTTCAAGACGCTGGTTGTGCCTTCCTATTATTAGAGGCAATGCCAAGAGAATCAGCCCAAGCAGTAGCGAAAGAGCTTACTATTCCTGTCTATGGTATTGGCGCTGGTGATCTGGTTGACGGTCAGTTGGTGATTATGCATGATCTTGTCGGTCTTTTTTGGGATTTTAAATCAAAGTTTGTAAAAAGATATTGTGAAGCAGGAGCTATGATTCAAGGATCCCTAGAGCAGTACGCAGAAGAAGTAAGATCAGGTGTATTTCCAGCAGAAGAAAACTTCTATGAAATTAAAGAAGAAGAACTTGAAAAGATTGAAAGTTGGAAATATGAAACGGATCAAGGTTTCCCAACTAATCATAGTGCAACACCTAATACTGTCACTCCAAAAGAAGATATCTTCAATAATAAAAAATGAAAGTCCTAATAACAGGACGAAATGGTTTTCTTGGTAAAGAGCTTACGGAAGAACTGGAAGCAAGAGGCTATGATGTCACAAGTGTTGGAAGATCAGAAATAGATTTGACAGATTCTAAATCTGTAAGCGAATACTTTAAAGACAAATCATTTAGTGCTATTGTTCACACTGCCTTTCAGGGTGGTAAAAGAAATCAAACAGACACGCTTGAAACTTTTATAAACAATGTGAAGATGTTTAATAACCTTATAAACCAAAAAGATCACTATTCTAAGTTTATAAATTTTTGCTCCGGCGCTGCTTTTGATCGAAGTCGTGAAATTTACAAATACAACGAGGAACGCTATTTGGAATGTTTACCAACCGATTACTATGGAATGTCTAAGAATATAATTTCAAGAGAGTGTTCAAGATTAAATGATGTCTATAACCTCAGAATTTTTGGCTGTTTTGGTTTATATGAGAGTGAAACAAGATTTATAAAATCTTCAATTTTGAAAGCTATAAGTGGAGAACCACTAGTAATACACCAGAATAGAATGATGGATTTTATTTCAACCAAAGATGTAGCCGAAATAGTAAATTTTTATATTGTCAAACAAGTAGAAAAACAATACGAAGATATAAATCTTTGTTATCCTAAGAAAACAACATTAAAAAAGATAGCATCAAAAATATTAGACTTGACAAATTCAAAGTCTAAGGTAATAATAGAGAAGCCTGGATTTTCTCCATCATATACAGCAAACAGTAAAAAGCTAGAACAATTGGACGTTTTTTTGAAACTTGATGGATTAAGCCAAGGGCTGAAAAATTTAGTGGGAAAGATAAATGAATAAGTTAGAACAAATATTATCTCTTGTAGAAGAATATGCCGAGGAGAACCTCCTGGATAAAAGTTGGGATCGTGGGGATTGGGTTAATTACTCAGGACCACACTTCAACACAGATGAATTTAGAGCAGCAGTTGAGGCTATTTTAGACGGTTGGTTAGTATTCGGCAAGAAGGCTAGAGTGTTTGAGGAAACCTTCCCAGAACATCTAGGTAAGAACTATGGTATGTTGACGAACTCAGGTAGCTCAGCCAATCTAATAATGACTCAGGCTCTTACTAGTAAAAAGAGCTTTATGAAAAAATACTTCCTTCCAAAAGGTAGTAAAATTATCACACCAGTAGTGTGTTTTCCTACAACGCTTAATCCTATTATTCAAACAGGGTTTGAGCCGGTTTTTGTTGATGTTGATTTGCCATCTCTTAATTTGAACCTTGATCAGGTAGAAGAAATATTAGAGAAAGACGATTCTATTCGAGGGATTATATTTGCACATGTTTTGGGAAATCCTCCTGATATGGACAGATTGATGAGCCTTGTAGAGAAATATAACTTAATCTTTCTGGAGGATTCGTGTGACGCTCTTGGTTCATTCTATGACGGAAAGAAACTAGGTTCATTTGGCCATATGTCTAGTTGCTCATTTTATCCAGCACATCATATGACTCTGGGCGAAGGTGGTTTTGTCGCCACTGATGACCCACGTCTTAGAAGGACCTTGGCAAGCTTTAGAGACTGGGGTCGTGCTTGTTATTGTAACGAGCAAAAGCCGGGCGATGTTACTTCAGGAACTGCCTGCGGTAATAGATTTAGACCTTGGCTAAAGCATGGTAAAGAAAGAATAAATTATGATCATCGGTATGTATTTGATGAAGTAGGATTTAATCTTAAACCATTGGAGCTTCAGGCGGCAATAGGACTTAAGCAGTTGGACAAGTTACCAGAAATGGATTCTGCCAGGAGAAGAAACTTTGAAGCTCTTAATAAAGTGTTCCTAAAATATGAAAAATTCTTTATGCTACCAAAAAAGACAGAGAAGTCTGACCCTAACTGGTTTGGGTATTTGCTAACTGTCAAGGAAGATAGTGGATTTTCTAGGGAAGATATTGTTCGCCACCTAGAGAAAAATAAAATACAGACAAGATCATACTTTGCTGGAAACTGTCTATATCATCCAGCATATGCTGAACTTGCTAACAAATATGAGAATATTAAAGAAGAGTTTCCAAATGCACATAAAGCTACAGTTGGATCATTTTTCTTAGGAACCTTCATCGGCATTACAGATGAAAAGATTAAATATATTGAGGAGGTTGTCGATGAGTTCTTTAGAGGACTATGATATGAAAATTGTTTGTGTTACTGGGTGCCTAGGTTTTATTCCATCATATTTTGTAGAAAAGTGTCTAAAAAGAGGATGGATGGTTTATGGTATTGATAAGATTACTTACGCAGCAAATGTCCAAATATTAGAAGACCTTAAAAAGTACAAAAACTTTAAGTTTGTAAACGCTGATATAAAAGATATTAAAAAGTTATGTGATTGTGATTATGTTGTTAACTTTGCTGCGGAATCACACGTTGGTAACAGCATTATCAATAGCGATGAATTTATAAACACTAATATTGTTGGTACCAAGAACCTACTAGATCTTGTGAGGTTTAAGCCAAAGAATTGCGGAGACCGACCAATCTTTTTGCATATTAGTACAGATGAAGTTTATGGAGATATTCTAGAAGGTTCTCATACAGAAGAGGATTTACTTCACCCTAGTAATCCGTATTCGGCAGCGAAAGCTGCTGCTGATATGTTAGTGCTTGCCTGGTCTAGAACATACGATTTAAAATATATTATAGCTAGGCCAACTAACAATTATGGCATTAGACAGTATCCAGAAAAACTCATACCCCTATCAGTTAAAAACCTTTTGCGGGGTAGAAAAATCTGGCTTCATAATGAAGGCACTCCAATAAGAAACTGGCTTCATGCTGATGACACTGCTGAAGCGGTTTTAACTTTGATAGACTCAGGGACAGTAAACCAAATTTATAATATCTCTGGTGATTTTGAGCAGTCAAACGCAGAAACGGTCAGAAAGATAATTCGGTGTTTTTATTCAACGGATAACGACTGGGAAAAATATGTTGATTATTCATATGTCAGGAAAGGACAAGACTTAAGATATTGTCTGGATGATAGTAAGATTAGAAAACTAGGGTGGAAACCTAAGAAAGTTTTTGATAATGAGATCCAATCAATTGTTGAATACTACAAAAATAATTTTATTTGGTGATTAAATGAAGCTAACCTACGATAACATAATTGACAAACATAAGGGTGAGACCTGTGTGGTATCTCTTCATGGACCAAGTTTAAGTCCATATATTGATAAGATTCAAGAACTTCAGCGAGAAGAAAAGATAAAGCGATTCTCTGTTAATGAGTGGTTTGATTTCTTCGATGAGAAGCCAGATTATTGGGTTGTTTCTAATGGAGAGTTCAATATTAGGGACTCAGTTCTTAATGAAAATATTTGGAGGCAAAGAGGATATCCGGTAGATGTATTTAATACTTATGGTGTCCCTCTGTTATACAACAAAGCCGCAGATTTAACAGATCCTGAATTTGTAGAGAACAATCTAAAATGTGATTACTTGGCTTATGATAACAAGCACTTTAAAGGTCATAAGTGTGTAGAGGTACTTAAAAACTTCAAGAAACATTATGAAGATAATAAGAATCTAGAGTTTAAGATGTATGGTAATAATTCACAGATGTGGCAATTGCCAGATACTAAAAATGAAAATATTAATGAGTTTTGTGCGAAGGTTCATGCAGGCGTCGCTGGAGGTTGGTCACGAACAGGACACTGTTGCCATTTGATGGATCCTGATACTCCAACTCTCCAGGAAATTCTCCAAGAGTATACAGGACATAGCCAGCACTTAGGGGTTGGACAAACAGTTGGATTATTTTGCGTTTCTTTGGCGGTGCTGATGGGGTTTAGGAAAATCTATATTGTAGGTTTAGATCTTGACTATACTCTGGGTTACGCCAAGGGATCGGACAAGCCGTATTATATTCCAAACACTGGAAATGTTGGACATTGGCGTTATGTGTTTAAGGAGTTTCTAACTGACGATATGAGAATTTTAAGAGAAAGTGCAGAATTAAAAGGCACAAAAATTATTAACCTAAATAAAAATGCGTGGTATGATGAATTCACGAAAGGGGATCTTGAGTTATGAGTGTTTTTGTAATTGCAGAAATCGGAATTAACCATAATGGAAGCCGGGACATTACAGAGAAATTAATTGATGCAGCCGTTGAGGCTGGGTGTGATGCTGTGAAGTTTCAAAAAAGAACTATTGAGGATGTTTACACCAAGGAGGATCTTGATAGAGATCGAGATAGCCCATGGGGAACTACGAACAGACAACAGAAGGAAGGTCTAGAATTTGATAAAGAAGGTTATGACTTTATCAATGCCTATTGTAATGATGTCGGAATTGAGTGGTTCGCTTCTGCTTGGGACCTAGAGAGTCAAAAGTTTCTAAATCAATATGAATGTAAATATAATAAAGTGGCATCGGCACTGTTGACTTACCGTGAACTTCTTGAAGAGATTGCCTCTCAAAAGAAGCATACGTTTATCTCAACAGGGATGAGCACTTTAGAACAAATTGATAAGGCAGTTAAGATATTTGAAGATGCAGGATGTTCATATGAATTAATGCATTGTAATAGTACATATCCGATGCCTGTTGAGGATGCTAATCTAAAAGTGATGCACACTCTTCAAAAGCGATATGGTTGCAATGTGGGTTACAGCGGACACGAAAGTGGTATTATTATTAGTTGCGCTGCTGTTGCTATCGGAGCATCTTCTTTGGAGAGACATATTACGCTTGATAGATCAATGTATGGATCTGATCAATCTGCGTCTCTTGAAATCGGCGGATTAAAAAGAATGATGGAATATGTTAGAGATATCAGTGTAGCGATGGGATCCCCAGAAAAGAAAGTTATGGATACTGAAGTCGCCATTGCCGAAAAGTTAAGACAGTACAATACATTATGAAAAAGTTGTCAGCGTTAATACCTGCTAGAGGTGGTAGTAAAGGAGTTCCAAAAAAAAACATTAAGGAACTTATTGACCATCCATTAATTGCGTATTCAATTGCTGCTTGTAGGATGGCTGGATCTATTGAACGTGTCTTCGTTTCAACAGATGATCAAGAGATAGCAGATATAGCCTTAAAATATGGGGCAGAGGTTCCATTTATAAGACCTCCAGAACTGGCTAAAGATGATTCAAAAGATATAGATGTTATTAAACACTATTTTGAAGAGGTCGGTGGTGAAGAGGTTGCATATGTCAGACCAACAACACCTTTAAGAATGCCAAATGTAATTGATTACTGTATCGAGAACTATTTCAACAATCAGAAGGAGCATTGTACGGGCGTGCGATCAATGCATGAACTCCCAGAATCTCCACACAAAATGTTTATGATTAATGATGACGGTGAATGCTGCGGCTTCTTTCCAGACTTCAACGGGATTAAAAATTATACTAACTTACCAAGGCAGGTGTTTCCAAAAGCTTATCAACCCAATGGATATCTAGACATTGTAAAAAGATCAACACTTTCGGGTGGGGATACATTTGGAGATGTAATTTTACCGATTATAACAGAAGAAGTGATAGAGGTTGATACACAATACCAATTCAACCAACTCGAAGACTTGCTTAAGGTAAGGGGACACGTTTTACTTGGTGGATTAAATTATGATCAAAACAAAACATAGAGAAATTAATGATGGCTATAAATTAAAAGAGGGACCTTTAAATGACCGCCGTCACGAAGTAGAAACAAAAGCAAACGGACATCAGGTTCCAGTTGTATGGGACAGTGCTGTAGACTACAATATTTTTGACAGAGATGGAAACAAATGGATTGATATGACCGCTGGCATTTTTGCTGCTAATGCAGGTCATTCAAACCCCAGAATCAAAGAGGCTATTCAAAATCAGTTAGATAAAAATCTAATCTTTGCATACCAATATCTTACCGAGATAAGACAAGAGTTTGTTGAGAAGCTGTTAGACAGTTCTCCTAAACATTTTGACAAGACTATTCTTCTTAATACTGGGTCAGAAGTAACTGACATCGCCTATAAGCTTATTAAATTATGGGCCAAGAAGAATAATAAAAAATACATTGTAACCTTTAATGGTAGTTATCACGGTAGGGTTCTAGGGTCTGCACTTATATGCGGATCTAAAAAAGCAACAGAGTGGTCGTCTGTAGATGATGATGATGTTGTCTTTATAGATTTTCCCACAACTCCTGATACTAAGTTTGATCCAAATTTACTACCGCCAGCAGATCAGATTGCTGCCTTCTTTTTAGAAACATACCAGGGCTGGGCAGCTTGGATGTATCCTCCGGAGTATATACAATCTCTTTATAAATTTGCTAGAGATAGTGGTGCTCTTGTGTGCTTTGATGAAGTCCAGGCAGGATTTTATCGAATGGGCGAGATGTATGGTTATATGACTTATGGCGAGAACATCAAGCCGGATCTAATCTGTTTAGGCAAGGGTATATCGTCCTCTTTGCCGATGGCAGCATTGCTCGGCACCTCTGAGGTTATTGATGTTGATCTCGGCGCAAACTTAAGCGGAACCCACGCTGGTAATGCATTAGGTTCTGCCGCTTGTCTGGCTAACTTAGAAGTTTTAACTGATGAACAATTTCAAAAACATCTTAAAGAAAGATGTAAAGTTTTTGAAGAAAGAAGTGAAAATCTTTTAAAGTATAACTGTGTAACACATATTAATGCTAGAGGTATGGTTGTTGGTATAGTGTTTGATACAACAGAGAGAACAAACAAAATAGTTTTTGATTGTATTGAGAATGGAGTACTTCCGGTTTGTACATTTAGAGAGTCAATCAAGCTAGGACCTCCATTAACAATCCCAGTTTCAGCTATTAATGAAGCATTTGATGTTTTGGAAGAATGCATTCAAAGGAGTTTATAAATGCACCCAAACCTTCTCGCATACAAAGGTTATGAAGTCTTTGATTCTGAGGACGCACTTGAAGCTTATCGTAAAGCAAAACTAAAGAGTGTAGAAAAGAATGTTAAATTTGTAAAAAACAATTGTGGTAAGAATCTCAAAGTATTAGAGATAGGATCAGGTAACTCAAAATTCCTCTATGCCCTAGAAGAGAAAGGTCTCCTTAATTATGGGTATGGAGTGGAAATTAGTGATAGCCGAGTAAAGTTTGCTAACGAATGGAAGAAGGATCTTGGAAACAAGAATGTCTATAATTATGAAGACAATATTTTAAATGTAAACTTTGATTATTTAGGTAATTCTAATCTTGTATATTGTGTGGATCTAGCCTTTCAGTTTATAAATCCACTAAAACCAGGTGCAGACAAAGAATTACTAACAACAATTTATAATCATCTTCAGCCCGAAGGGAAACTAATCCTCGAGTTAGACACTCATAAAAGACTAATTGACCAGATGGAAAATAATAGTTTTAAAACTTGGCAAGAATTTACAGAGCCAGATCCTTGGAGGTATTTATTGTGGGAATGTTCACTTGATGGACCGGATATAGAAATTAACAAAACTTTTATTAAGAGAGATCTTACTGATACTTCTGTTAGTAAAGTTATCTTAAAGAACTATGAACGTCATGATATTATTTCTATGATGAGAAGTGTTGGATTTAAAAATTGTAGTGTTTACGAACATTGGGATAAGGAATCCGATCTTTTAGAAGATGAATTTATTGTTGTAGGAGAAAAATAATGCTTAATATTCGACATACAGGAATTGTAGTTAGCGACGCAGAAAAATCAATTGAATTTTATACTAAGCTACTGGGTTTTGAAATAAAAAAAGATATGCTAGAGTCTGGGGACTATATCGATAACTTTTCTGATCTTAAGGACGTTGTGGTTAGAACAATTAAGATGACTTTAGAGAACGGAGATATGGTAGAGTTGTTAAATTATCAAACACACCCAGAGCTACCAGACATGGATAGACCAATTACTAGGATTGGGTGTTCTCACTTTGCAATGACTGTAGATAATCTAGATGAAACATACGACAGACTAGTGGAGGCTGGAGTTGAATTTAACAGTCCTCCGCAATATTCCCCAGATGGGTTTGCAAAGGTTACATTTTGTAAGGATCCAGATGGAAGTCTGGTTGAATTAGTAGAGGAATTGCGTTGAATTATCTGGACAGCGTATTTTCGTTAGCCGGCAAGATAGTAATTGTTACCGGATCTACTGGTGGCATAGGTCAGGCTATAACATTATCTTTGGCGAATGCTGGAGCAAAAAAAGTATATGCTGTAGATATTGATAGTGATAAGGTTTGGCCAAACAAGAATATTGAAAACTATTCTCTAAACTTACGAGATAAAGAGCAGATCAACAAATTTGTTGATTATATTAACAAAAAGTATAAAAGTGGTATTGATGTTTTAGTTAATTGTGCTGGAGTTACATTTACAAATAATTTCTTTGAGTATTCTGATAAAGACTGGGATACAACTTACGAAGTTAATCTCTTGGCCCCATATCTTCTTTCAAAGGGATTGTCGGACAATATGCACACTGGGTCAATCATAAATATAACGAGTTTGAACGCTCAGTTGGCGTTCCCTAATAATCCTGCTTATGTTACTACAAAACACGGGTTAAAAGGTTTGACAAAATCTTTAGCCCTGGAGTTAGGGGATAAAAACATAAGAGTTAATAACGTTGGTCCTGGATATATCAAAACGGAAATGACTAAAAAAAGTTGGTCAGATATTAAAACACACGATGAGCGAAGTAAGAAAACTTTCTTAAATCGATGGGGAACTCCAACGGACATCGCTGGAACTGTGTTGTTTTTAGCATCTGATGCATCTTCATATATAACAGGACAAGACATTTACGTTGACGGCGGATGGACCGCAAAAGGATTGTAAGATGACACTAGAAATGACACACGTCGATAAAGGCTGGGGCTGGGAACGATGGATTGTAAACAAAGAGGAATACTGCGGAAAGCTTTTATTCTTCAACAAGGATAAGCGATGTTCCTGGCACTACCATAAGCTTAAGGACGAAGTGTTCTATCTTCAGTCTGGAAAAATGCTTATTAAGTATGGGGACGAAGACAATCTAGATGAAGCAAATGAACTTATCCTCAATGCGGGTGATAATTTTCACGTCTATAGGGGTCTTAGACATCAGATGATTGCCATTGAAGACTCAGAGCTTTTTGAGTTCTCAACACAGCACTTTGATAGTGATAGCTATAGGGTGGTGAAAGGTGACTAAAAAAATTAAGGTAAACTTGTTCGATAGTCTCGCTCCTCCACATTATGATGAATTCTGGGGGTGTCAAAACTTTTCAAGCGAGTTTGAGCCTACTAAGATTGAATGGTTAAAGCAGGGCACAGGGATGGGACTCCCAGAGTTTGATGGTGTTACTGTATTTACTGATAAAGACTTTATGTCGCCCTGGGTAGACCAAGTTAAGAGTAAATATAAAGTTGCCTGGCTGGTGGAATGTAAAGGCGTTCACACGTTTGCTTACGATCATATCGTAAATTACGAAAACAAGTTTGATTACATTTTCACCTTTGATCAAGAGTTGTTGGACCGTGGTCCAAAATATGTCAAGAACTTGATTGCTACATCTCGTGTTTCTAATGAAGACGCTGGTGTCCACGACAAGACCAAAATGCTATCGCTTATTGCCTCCAAACAAACTATGACCCGAGGGCATCGTCTACGACATAAGGTAGCTAATGCAATTAAGGACAGATATGAGGTAGATTTGTGGGGAGGCGCATATAAGCCTTTTGGCAAAGGAAACAGTGGACTTACAGCAGGAGCAATTAGGGAGGGCAAAACAGAACCTCTTAAGGACTATCGGTTTAGTGTCACTATTATGAACTCGAAAGAACAAAACTATTTCACAGAGACGTTGGTTGATGTCTTTCGTCACGGTACTATACCAATTTTCTGGGGCTGTCCAAATGTAGGTGACTTCTTCAATGAGAATGGTATATTGCAGTTCAACACAGGACCAGAGCTAATGGCTATTCTTGATAGCCTGTCAGAAGATTTATATAACAGTAAATTAGAGCATGTCAAGGAAAACTTTGAGATTGCAAAAAAGTATGTTTCTATGGATGATACATTTGCCGACAACTTAACAAAAACTATACCGGAGCTTTTAAATGACTAGGAAATATCTACCAACACTTTCGGAATTGATTGATAGATTATCTATCGCTCAACTTAAAGAGGTGTTTATCACTGACCACAAGGAAGAGTATGCACAAGAGATTAAGGATATTGTTCACGATATAGATTTGTGTTTGAAAGAGACAAAACATTTAGACGCAGAAGTTATCAGAGCCGTGGTTGTATTATCTCAGATGAATCTTCATATTTGGCACAATGAGTCAAATTATAGGA
>Ga0315315_10003034_pt1 | contig 15359 bp, 15 predicted proteins | sample M140m3416metaG_FD_203699 | JGI IMG/M metagenome (GOLD analysis project Ga0315315, IMG submission 203699) | Ammonia-oxidizing marine archaeal communities from Monterey Bay, California, United States - M1 40m 3416 | ecosystem: Environmental > Aquatic > Marine > Intertidal zone | place: USA...
TCAGTTGAAGGCCAAGGGTCTAAGACATTCAATAAAGCAAAAAGTTTTTGTTTTTCTGAACCTGAGGCAGCGCATCAACTCTTACAGAAAATTACAGACACGACGATCATGTATTTGAAAGCAAAAGTTCGAAGTGGTGTTGATGCAGTCCAAATATTTGACAGCTGGGGCGGTGTGTTTTCACCAGCCGACTATCAAGTGTTCTCTTGGCCATATATCCAACAAATCATTGATGCATTGAAGGAAGAAGCGCCTGTTATAGTTTTTGGGAAGGGATGTTGGTTTGCACTAGACGATATGTCAACAAGTGGTGCAAGTGCTCTGGGGGTAGATTGGACGATTACGCCAGAAAACGCAAGAGCTTTTTCGAATAGAAACATAACATTGCAAGGGAATTTTGACCCCTCTAGACTCCTGTCTCCGATTCCTGAAATTGAAAGAGGTGTCAAGGACATGATCGACCGATTTGGGAAAGACAAATACATTGCAAATTTAGGTCACGGAATCTTGCCCAATATACCTGTAGAAAACGCTCAAGCCTTTGTAAATGCAGTGAAAAACTACAAATCATGAATGGATTAAAGCGTCCACGTAGACTTAGAGTGAACCAATCAATGCGGGATTTAGTCGCTGAAAACCGCTTGAGTTTAGATGATCTCATCACACCTCTATTTGTCATGGAAGGGGAAGGACAAGAACATGAAATACCGTCCATGCCTGGGTACTATAAGCAAAGCTTAGATCTTACAATTGAAGAAGTGAAAAAGCTCTATGGTATGGGACTTAAGTCCGTGCTTCTATTTGTACAGGTTCGAGAATCTTTAAAGGATAACAACGGTGAAGAAGCGATGAATTCGGAAGGTCTCATGCAACAAACTGTGAGAGCCATCAAGTCTGCTGTTCCGCAAATGGTGGTGATGACAGATGTAGCTTTAGACCCCTATTCCTCTTGGGGACATGACGGGATTGTTCAGGATGGTGAAGTGGTCAATGACCCTACTGTTGAAGTACTGGCTGAAGTCGCTTTAAGTCATGCACATGCAGGTGCTGACATCGTCGCTCCTAGTGATATGATGGATGGACGAATTGCTGCGATTCGAAAACGTCTTGACAGTGAGGGATTTCACAATACAGGAATTATGAGTTACAGCGTAAAGTATGCATCAAGTTTCTATGGCCCATTTCGTGACGCACTGGATTCTAAGCCCGGATTTGGCGACAAGAAAACATACCAAATGAATCCAGCCAATTCCATAGAAGGCGTCAAGGAGGCTTTGCTGGATATTGAGGAAGGGGCTGATATCGTAATGGTTAAACCTGGCTTGCCATATCTGGACATGGTTTTAAGGGTGAAAGAAAAGTCGGAGGTACCCGTCTCAGCTTACCATGTTAGTGGAGAATATGCCATGGTGAAGGCAGCCGCAGAAAAAGGTTGGATTGATGAAGATGCCGTCATTTTTGAAAGTCTACTGAGCTTTAAAAGAGCTGGGGCAGATTTAATTGCCACTTACTTTTCGAGAGATGCTGTTAGAATTCTAAAAAACACAGAACTTTGAAAAGTCTCCTACAGAAATACAATATTCCGGGTCCCAGGTACACAAGCTACCCTACTGTTCCTTACTGGAGTGAGGATGCGATCAACAAAACACAATGGCTCGACTCAGTCGCCAAATCGTTTTCTGAAAGCAACGCATCAGAAGGCATAAGCCTCTACATACACCTTCCATTTTGCGAGAGTATGTGCACATTTTGTGGTTGTCACAAGAGAATCACAAAAAGGCACAGCGTTGAATCACCGTACATCGATGCTGTGATTAAAGAGTGGGAATCGTATATCAAAGTATTTGGAGCAACTCCAAGGATTAAAGAAATCCATCTAGGTGGAGGAACACCCACATTTTTTAATCCTGAAAACCTCAAAAATCTCATAAACCAGATTATGAGCAAAGCTGAAAAAACTAAAAACTATGAATTCAGTTTCGAAGCGCATCCTCAAAATACTACAAAAGAGCATCTAAAAACACTTTATGATCTGGGGTTTAAAAGAAACAGTTTTGGGGTGCAGGATTATGACCCTCTGGTACAAAAAACCATCAACCGTGTTCAATCCTATGAACAAGTCAAGGAAGTAACTGAACTGAGTAGAGAAGTGGGGTACACCTCGGTAAGCCATGACTTGGTTTTTGGTCTTCCACATCAGACACTTGAAAGCGTCACTGATTCTATTGAAAAAACAGCGAGGTTAATGCCTGAACGCATCGCTTTTTATAGCTATGCACACGTTCCATGGATTAAGGGGTTGGGTCAAAGGGGATATAGCGAAGCGGATCTTCCGAAAGATGAACTGAAGCGATCTCTCTATGAATTCGGTAAAAAACGCTTCTTAGCGTTGGGGTACGAAGAGATAGGAATGGATCATTTTGCACTTCCTACAGATGGATTAACCCGTTCCATGCATGAAAAAACCCTACACAGAAATTTCATGGGATATACCTCTGGGAAAACAAAACTAATGATCGGACTCGGCATGTCTTCTATCAGCGATTCTTGGTACAGTTTTGCTCAAAATACAAAAAATGTGGAGGGATATGAGCGTCAAGCAATGGCTGGCGAGATCCCTATTTTTAGGGGCCATATATTGAGTGATGAGGACCTTGTTATACGACAACATATTCTAAATATTATGTGCCATTTTCGAACTGACTTTGCAGATCCTGCGATGCAGTTTCCAGAACTTCATGACACCTTGTTGCGACTTCGTGAAATGGAAGACGATGGGCTTATTGAAATTGGAAAAAATTACATTCAAGTATATGAAATAGGGCGTCCTTTCATCAGGAATGTCTGTATGGCGTTTGATTTACACCTGATCAGAAAAGCGCCAAACACAAGGGTGTTCTCAATGACTATTTAGAAGGTTTCTTCCGTTTTCTGTTGTAAATAAAGATAGCAACAATTAAAGACAGAGATAACGAAGTCATGCCTACACCGAATATTGTCCAATTTGTCAAGGCCTTAAACACGACAAGAAAAACAATTCCAAACAAAAATAGCGTCGCAACTTCGTTCCAAATTCTCAACTGAGTTGAATCCAAGCGATACTGATTTTTCTGCTGATCTTTAAAGATTTTGTGACAGTAAATTTGGTACACATATAGAAGTACAACAAGGAAAAGCTTCAAATGCATCCATGGCTGATTCAGGTAACCAGGAAGTTTGATCAACAACCAGGGGCCTAAAATTCCAGTCAAAATAGCTGACGGCCAAGTAATGCCTAACCACAAACGACGACTCATTATTTTGAATTGTTCCGTCAGAACCCTTTTTTCGACATCGGTCTTGTCTTGCGCTTCTCTTTGGTAGATAAAAAGTCGTACAATATAGAACAGCCCTGCAAACCAAGTCACAATAAAGATAATATGAAGTGATTTCAATAAAAGAACTGACATGCAGCAAAGGTAGAAACTGCATAAGGCCCAAAATGCTTTTTATCAATGTAATTTTAACAATGTACCGTAAGCTCAATCTTATTATTCATGGTAACAAGAAGAGAACTGCATTTGTTATTCGCCGTATTTATTGCCTACAATTTTTCGAAGGGTTTAATACATAAGGGGTATCACTAAATTTCCATTTAACTTCAAGATCTAAAACCAAAATTATTAATGGGCTCACGTTTGACCTTTTATAGCAACAATGGGCAACAAAATCTTTTATCATATCAAGATTTCGCAATACTTAAGTCAATAACAGTCCATTTTAATTTGTCCGTTGTTTTGATAATCTGAAATACAATGGCCCTGAGGCATAATTTGTTCGAGTACTTTTAACACCTCATTTTGCATGTTTATCGAGCCACAGACAAAAATGCACCCCCCACTATTGAGCGTATCTAAGAGCAATATGGATTCTTCTCTAAGTAAATCTTGTACGTATTGCTTGTTTTCTCTTGAATAGGAAATGTAGGATCTATGAGCTAAAGTTGGGAGATCCAATCCCATTGAGCTGTAGATATTAGCAGAGCTTCTGCTGCGACATCCCCAGAACAAATGAGTGTCTGTTACATTGCTGTTGCTTAACATTCCAAGAAAAGGAGCGATGCCTGTTCCATTGGCAATAAATATCACCTTTTTAGATTTTTGGGAGAGATGGAAGTCGGAGTTCCTGAGAATGTATGCTTTAAATTGATCGTTCAACTTCAATTCCTCCATAAAACTAGAGCATTTTCCAAACTCATGCTTTTTAATGCTCAGCACAATATCTCCGGAAATTTGAGCAATGGAATACAATCTGTATTCCTCTTCATCTGACCATTGTACAGCTAATAAATCTCCGGAAAAAAATTCAATGGATTTATTCGGACGGACTTTTATCAAGAAGGTGTGATCATCATTCAGAACGGAACGTTCGATCACCTTAAAGTCTTCCAGATTTCTGGGTTGAATTTCTTCATGCATACCTTCGATATCAAGCTTGACTCCCAATCTGGCACTCCATAATTTTACCCATTCTAAAAAATCATTGACAGATTGTTTGTTGATTTTTACCAGTGGAGTGGTCGCTATAAAACGAGGTTTTTCTCTAAGTAATTCGTCAGTTTGAATAGCAAAAGCACAGTAATTGGGATAATCTGTAGAACCAAAACCCACAACGCTATATTTCATTGTTTTTGTTGGATCTACAGTCGGAATAAGCTCAGAAAATTTCCGTGCATTTGTGGGTGCTTCACCATTTCCATAGGTAGCGGCAAGCACGACCAAATTTTTGGCATTCTTATAACTCGAATAGGTATTTAATTCGGCCATATGCGTGGTTTTTCCAGCTTTAACCAATGCAGAAGATAAGGCTGCTCCAAATCTAAAAGTGGAACCTGTTTCTGATCCGATTAGGATAATAAATTCTGCAGCATGTTTTTCAGAAAGTTCAGGCTTTGGATAGGCTTGTCTACGCTTTCTAGCAATAAATATCATGGTCCCTGAATACAGAAAGAAAAGGATAGATATGCTAGTTAAAAAAAGAACCAACGACCAGGAAACACTTCCCTGTCCAGTGTGTAATTTGAATGATAAATCTGAAAGTAATTTAGCATTATGGTAGTGTACCTCACTCAGAATATCTCCTGTATATTGGTGAACTCTCAATTCTCGATTCTTAAGCTTCACGACAAAATAATCTATCGGATCAGGAGAAAACGGAAATTCTAGTAAAACAAGTTGTGACATCGAAATTTCCTTAAAAGAACCAAGTGTTCGGTATTCGTATGTTCCCAGATCTGGAGCTTGCATTTCAGTTTGAGAAACCGATGTTTCAGGCAACAAAGAAAACTTTTCAGCAGAAAGGAATACACCTGTCACGGCCAACAATAAGATTGGAGAGACCAGCCATTTACTCAGTGTTACATGATAGTATTCTTGAGTATTTTCTTTCTTAACAGGAGAAAATAAGTAACGTATTCCCCCCTGACGCCGTATCAGAAGGAGAAAGCCCGAGATGGTAATTAGGCAAAGAAGCAAGGAAAACACACCAACAATACATCTGCCCACACTCTTCAAAAAAAGTGAACGGTGTAGGTTGGTTGTGAATTCATATACAACTGGCCGCTTTAATGGTTTTCCAAGGATGTCTCCAGACTGAATATCTACATAGATTTTAGTGCTGTTGCCAGTCTTATCAACAACAGAGGCTACCACAGATCCATTTCCATCTACTGCAAGTGAAAAAACCTCTTTATGATTAAGTTCTAAAACCTCAACGGCATGATGAAGGCTAACTTCGGCCAGGTTGTCAACAGCATAACCTTTGGCGTATTCAGTGATAGGCTCAAAAGCAAGAATCGCTCCCGTTATGGAAGCGATTATTAAAAACACCGATGATAATAGCGCCGAAACAAGGTGGCAGTATCTCCAAATAGAAAGGGTCATTTAATCTGACTTATTGCTTAATCATACGAATATATCGAATGAACCCACGACCTTCGGTTTGCTTGCTCAGGTTATCTTGTGTGAGTTCAAATTGAACGTCATCTGGATAGTATGCTTGGTCTTCCACAGATGTTTCAAAACGAAGGATATACCCAGCATCAATCTTTTCAGTGGGGATTTTCAGCAGGTTAACAGTGCGATTTCCACCGCTGACAGTAGGGCCCGAGATAGCATCAATGTTAGGGCGTCTGAGTCCGTAGAATTTCCACCACCTCGTTATTTCACTAAACCATTCAGCATCTTCCCCCTGAACATATAGTGTCTCTTGATATACTTCTTCTTCGTCGAGCAAGGATACTACAATATATGCTCCTTCTCCGGAGTAATTGGTCAATTGTATCATGCATTTGTACGTGGTGGTTTCCTGAGGCTCAGTAAAACTAAAAATCGCGAGTGACAAAGACATCACAGTAAGTTGCAAAATCCGTTTGATCTTCATTTTAGAAAGTCTATTGAAATATTTTTTTGGATCAATATTTCGTTTTCCTTGGCCAGATCATAAGCAGTCTCTTGAAAACTAGTGGTTGTTGTTTTATCCGCTCCCTTTTCAATAAGATATTTCAACACTTGGTCATCTTCGGCTTGCATTGCTGCAATATGTAAAGCTGTATAACCTTCATCATTTTTCACATTGAGGGAAACCTTCATAGCATGTAAAATATCGAGCAATTGTGTGTTGTTTTTTTGAACGGCCAAGTGATATAAGTTATTGCCTTTCCCGGAAGTGGATGTGAGGTTAAAACCTGAATCAATGAGCAATTCAAGCTTTTTATTAAATTGCTCTTGTTTCTTTACATCGAAGGATTCAATCAGATAATAACCTGAGCCGTTGTTGTCCTTGTCACAGAGTGAAACATCAGCTCCTTTTTGTATGAGAAATGAGACCACTTCTGGACTATTGTATTGGATAGCAGCCATGAACGCTGAAAGACCTTTCTTGTTCATCACATTTATGTCATCGGAATGTTCAACCATGAAAGAGAGGTAAGCTAAGTTATTCCTGTGTGCTGCGTTAATGATCGGAGTAGAACCTTGTGCATCTTGCTGATCGACCTTGACTCCCTTGTTAACAAAATACCTCAACACTTCTGTATCTTCACTCTTGAAGGCTAATGAGTGTAGGGGATTTGTGCCAGACTCTGTAGACACATTGGGGTCAATTCCTTTTTTCTCTAGGAATTGAAACAGTTCCAAACTATTCGTGTGACCTCGTGTCCCTTGACTCGCAAAAATCATAGAATTCCCACCCTCACTATTTGTAAATTGGTATGGGACCTTCAGTGCAATGAGCATCTCCAACAAGTCGATATTGCCTCTACGAACTGCATAGTTGAAAATACCATTACCCCTGTCGTCTATGCTTTCAAGGCTGATGCCTTTGGAAACAAAATAATCGATCATGGTCCCGTCTTGCATAAATGGAGCAAGCAAGTGCATCGCGTTAGCACCATCATGGTTTTTTTCTCTTGTTACATCGGCACCATTAGATATACAAAAGTCATACAGTTTAGGATTTAATTGCCCTGTTACAGCAGCAAAATTCATTAAACTATACCCATGGGAATCAATGACATCGGTCTTGGCACCGTTGTCGATTAAATACTGCATTATTTCGAGATTGTCGCGATAAGCCGCCCAGAAAATATAGGTCCTTCCATCGTGCGTTAGCTTAGATGGCTCATTGCCATCTTGTTGCAAGAGAAAGATCACGGTTTCATTTTTAGTTTTTTCGATTAAAGCCCACGCAACAGCATCAAAACCATTTGAACTCAGCTCAGCAACATCGTGGCCAGCTGACATTTTTTCTTTGATCAAATCAATTGATGGATTTTCAGACCAGAAAGACCGCTCTAGAAAAATGTTTTCATTTCCGAAGCAACTTAATGTGGTAATTCCCAGAAGTATTACAGACAATATCTCGATCTTCATAATTTTATTACTTAATCACGAAGGATTCAATCACGTCATTGATTTGTTCTTTTTCTTTGCAATCATCAGAGAACAAATGTTTGTACAATGCCTGATTATCCACCTTGACTTTGAGGCTTAGATTGACGTTTCGGGCATAGATCTCATTCCATTTATCTCTCACTATATTCCATTTTTCATAGTTTGTTGTCCACCATTGGACAGCAGCTGAACAACGGCTATCATCTACTTTTTTGTAAATGTTGTATCCCTTCTCTTGTGCAATTAAAACATCTTCTTTGTTTGCTTCACGTATCACCTTGTCATTGTCTTGGTCATGCACCCAGCCAATATCTGTGATTTCTTGGCGATTTCCGCGAACAGTGACATTATAATCACTTCGTTGCGTATATTCTCTTCTTGGCAGAGGTGCATCAGTAGTGTTTTCCCAAAAACTTCTACCATCAACATGCACCCATGTGGCTGATCCTTCATAGCGAGGGCTATCGTCCACTTGATAAACTTTTTGAGTCCACTGTCCTTTTACATCGGTGCTGGACTTTTCTTGAAATATCCAGTTGTTGTCTCCATTGAACATATAGACATTCTTGTTTTCATAAAGCCAATCTTGTCTCCAATGCTTAATAACGTATGCATCAGTCGCATCTCCCATTTGGAGTATATGCTGAATAGAAATCTCATCCTTTTCATCAACTACGAGTTGTGCCCACTCTAATGCTGATGCTACTTTAGGTTCTGATGGAAGATAAAGAGAGTCGTCACTGTGCTGAAATGTTTCTGTAAAATTAAAGGTCACCTCAAAACATCCGCACATATTTTTGATTGCTGTAGCATCTTGTTTTTGTTTGCTTTGGGCATTAATCGATAGAATTAATGTGGAAGTCGCAAGTAGTATAAGTGTTTTTTTCATAATAATCAGGTTTGAAGTTGGGTTATTTCATTCATTTAAGGCTGCAGGTAAACCCAAAATAGTGTCACATATAACAAGTGCAATATTATGCTTGTCAGCAAATAATTTCAATCCCTTATTCAAGGTAATTTGCAGATTTATATTTTACTGTTGTCTCAATTTGCTGACATCTTAATTATAAACATGAGGCTACAATAACGTATATAACAGAAACAATACAGTTAGACTTTTCTCAAGTGTTTCCAAATGCTAAAACGACTTTGCTCTAATTTTTGATAGGGGGAAGGGGTGTTAAAAAATATCCTTTTTTTGGGATTACTCTACAATAAACTTCTTCTCTACTGAACCGTCATCATAGATGTGAAGGAGGATTTGGTTAGTCGTGTGATTGATGTCTCTTCCTAATATGTCAAGGGTTTTAACTAAAGACCTTTTTATTTGAAGTTCTTGGAGTGAATTTACGGAGTTACATTCATAAATTGTTTTTAACGCATCAGAATAACGAGTGGCAACGATCTCTGCACCAATAGAGTTGTAGTGGACATTATCTGCGAGATATGCATCTTGCCATTCATAGCTCATATCAACAACAATAACGTTGCTCGTTGGCGTTGTTTGATTGGTCGCCAATAGTTCGATGTTATTGTGAAATGTGTTTAGTGCTTGTACCAAATCATTTGTCATTATACTGTTTAGACCTGGCGCAATTTGTTCAATTAGAATTAAAACTTGAGGGTTGTTGGATTGGATTAATTCTATCATTGAATTAATATTTTCAATTGCATCAGGAACACTACTGCTGCCTTCATTTAAAGCGTCATTGCCTCCTATTCCAATAAGAACAATATCTACTATTCCAATATTAGATAATACAGAAGGCAATTCTGATAATACATCGTATGTTGTATATCCACCAATTCCTTGATGGTTTGCATCAAAAATATTATTTTGATATGATGGATATGAAATTGGGTCGATTTCAGTTCCAACTAAATCAAAATCCCAATTACAATCAATTAAGTCTTTCCACAATTCATATCTATAGCTATCATAAGTATCACTTCCTTCCACCCTTGAATCACCAAGGCATAAAATTTTACTTCCTGTAGGGAAGGGTGTTTGACCCCAAAGATTATAGGACGTCAATAAAGCGATAAGTAGTAATTGTAATTTCATTGGCTAAAAGTAAGGCTCTTTCAGGTTTGTTGAAAAAGCGTGAAAAACAATCTCTAAAAAACAGCAAGTCAAATGTAAATATTGAATTTATTGAATAAATCCTATGCTGTGTATGGTAGGTAATCCATTATGCATATCACATTTTATCCAACCCAATTTTTCGTCTAATCTAAAACTCAAATAAAGGACCCCTGTAATTCCATACCAGGGACCAAAAGGGATTATTTCGGAGATGTTTTCATGGTACATTGGGAGAGAAAGATTACTCCAATCGCCGAGATGATCAATCCTGTCTCCTTCCATGAATGGGTGAACAAAATCTTTGACTCCTGTCCCTCCTCCTCCATAATAATAATTGATAGAATTAAATAATATTTCATAGCCATTCATGGGGGATACTTGAAGATGATTAAAATATTCAGGTATTCCACTTTGTTGTATGCTTTCCAAACTATCATTATTATATGTTGTTGCAGAAAAGTTTAAATCAGGATTGCCATCAGCATCCAAGTCCAAAAAAAGCTCTGCAAATCCGTATAAAGATTCTTCATCCCAAACAAAACTCATTTCCAAAGGATTTTCAAGTTCTAAGATCACTCCACCATGCTCAATTGCGCCAGCATAAAATGGGTAAATACAACTTCCGTTTTCAATAGTTGCATTATTACTATAATTTACAGCCAATATATCTGTACAACCTTCTTGATTACAAGCAGATATTGAGACACAAATAATAAGAGTTACAATAACAGGCAATTGAAGCCTTATGTTTTTGATATTAGATTCGCAATTCACGCCATCTTGAATTAAGAGAAAATAATTGTAATTACACAAAGGACCATTATTATGGGAGTGAAGAGAACGAATTGACTCAGCAAGATCCAAGCTAAAAATTCCATTTGTTTTGAAGGGCTCCATGTGGGGCTTACTTTATTAGATAAAAGTTGTTTTAATTCATCAATCTTCATTTCTAATAATTCCTCTTTACTCAATTCTAAATCAATAATACCTGTTTGTTTAAGACCATCTTTGTAGCCACGTAACACTTCTTTTGGATGTATCCACACACCATAACCCATTGCCCATATTGGAAGAATAACCAAAGGAAAATGTCTCCAAAGATTAGTCCCAATTTCCCAACCAGCAATATAACTTTCTCCTTTCCATGATGTATCGCATTGGTGAACAACGTGTTGAATGTCATGGATGTATATGTTCTTTCTGCGGATTTCTGGATTAGGAAGTTTGAGCGTTAATCCAAAGACTTTAAAAATGAATAAATGGTCATTCATACCTCCGTCTTCTGGAATATTACTTTCTCTATAAAAATCCTTCAAAGCATCTCTGACGGTCATCTTTTTTGAATTGTTTTTAGACTAACAATTTACATGAGTTAGTGTCACATCAATAATTATTTAACCATTTGTTCATATTGATCTCACATTCTCTCGGTGGAGAAATTAATGGAGTGATTTTTTTCGAGATCCTCCAGATAAACATCCACATGATGAAGATATTGTGATGTTAATGAGACTGTGTGATGTTCATAATATACCTCTGGCGACAAATTATAATTCTGCATGTGCAGTAGTGGAATATTTAAATTCTCAGACTAAATGATTGATTTTTCCCCTGTGGGTTTTCAGTAATTGGTGTTCAGGATTCGTCACGGAAAGAACTGATGTTCAGGGATCACCCTAGCTATAGATGTGACACAGATGGTGACAATTGAGATGGCGAGGGTTTCTTTTCACTGTGCCGACCCTTGTGCTTATATTTTATTTTTCCGAGCCGTGTACACAACACTCTTCTCCCTGTAAAGTACAATGTCTAATGTTATAAATATGTAAAAAGACAATTGCTAATGCAGGAAGATATTTTACGTGATGTGTTATAGATACGAACATCAAACTTTCATTTAATATCGACAAGGTCAACAAAACCCAAGAAAACCAGAAGAGGTATTTCAGATTTATAGAATTTTGTTTTTTGTTTGTCTGAAGAATTGCAAAGAATGTGACAACTAAGAAGATGTAATCCAATGATCTCCACCATAAAGGTGCTTGGCTACAACAGCTTTGCGAACAAATGTGAGCGATAAAAATTAAAGGTGTTATTGCACAATGAACCATACAAGTGATACTTGCTAGTACACCGATTTTATCTGATATGTTTTTTGTTAACTGCATAATGATTTAGTTTTACATTCATACTACTGCAACTCGGTTGCAATACTATGGCAAATATTTTTCGAATCAAACACATTTTTTATGGGGATAATCAGAAAGACTAAACATTTTCAAAAAGTTCTTGATATATTGTTAAAGCAGGAAAATGCTGTCAGCGCTAATTATCTCGTTTCACATTTTAATGATGAAATAAATAAGTCCACTATTTATAGGATACTAGATAAAATGGAGGATGATCGTATAATTCATTCATTTGTTGGGGTAAATGGATTAAAGTGGTATGCAAAATGTTTAAAATGTACAGTTAAAGAGCATGATGACAATCACCCACATTTTCAATGTGAAAAATGTAATGAAGTGCAATGCATCAATAAGACTAACAACGCAACTAAATTAATTGGCTCGCAATTTCTCGTTAAAAGTGTTTTATTGACTGGAATATGCAATCGATGCTTTTAACTAAACATTGTCTACTCTTTGAACTGGCCATTTATCCTGGTAGCCTCTTTTCCAATTTGTTGTTCTTTCATACATCAAATTTAATGCAGCTTGGTTGCATTAAAGGCGGTCACTTAATACATACTTAGATTATTATTTTCTTTCACGAATTCTTCTAAATAGATTCTTATCAATTCCCTTGTTCTTCGAAATTCGTCCATAATTTCTTCCTCCGTACCGTTTACTTTTGAAGGATCTGTAAAATTTACATGATGCCGTATTGATGGAGATGGAAAAATCGGGCAGTTTTCATTGGCTTGGTCACAAACTGTAATGATATGCGAGAAGTCAATATCCTTATACTCATCAATATGATTTGATGTTTGTAAGCTAATGTCAATATCAACTTCTGACATTGTTTTAATTGCACGATCATTTACACCGTGTGTTTCAATACCAGCACTAAAAACACGTGTGAACGGCATTAGTTTTTTCAGGAATCCTTCTGCAATTTGACTTCTACATGAGTTTCCTGTACATATAATAAGGATGTTTTTTTTCATTAACTCTTATTTCTCGCTGTGATTGTTTTCTAACTCATCAAGTAAATCTAGAATGAATATTAGTTCTTTTCTCAAATCTTTTTGTCTTTGATTCAGAAGATTGATTTGATCCTTAATGTAAATTTTATTATTGTAGGTGACTTCTGAAGAAGCTAATTTCGACATTTTAATACTGATTTTTTTTAAGTCTTCATAATTAAAGAACAAGATTAATCCCCATTACAATAAGATGTTATATCAGTAATATTATCTTATTGTAAAATTTGAGTTATATTTTCATTAATCAAAAAACCGAAGATATCTTCGTCTTTTCATTGTTCTAAAGCATCGCTTTACAAGGAATATTTGAATTATATGAAAACAAGGGCTTCAATACACCCAAAACTGTGTGAGAAGCAGTGTAGGTATAACCATCGATATTTGAGGTTATAATGAACTTAAAAGGTGATGAATAAACGATTTTGGGTGTCGCTGATACTTCTTTTTCAAGGCCATATGTTACAGGCTCAAGAATTCCAGAAGGTAGACTTTACACAAGGAATCAAACAATTAATGAACCATCAAGTTGATTCTCTGTCCCTCAAATCTTTCGGTTACGTATCTGTTCAACAATTCAATCAAGAAGGGTGGGAGCAGTTTAACCTTAGGGAGCAAAAGGATCTTAAAAATGGTCGTGTTTTAATGGAACGATTTTTACCCATTGTTAAGAAAGATGTGATTGAAATAAGACCAGATCTTGTCGTGGTTTTATTACATGAAGGCTCCGGTTCAAAAATTCATGTCGCAAGTCTCAAAATGGATGGGACACCTATTCAGAGTTTTCTTTTGCACGATAAATTCGGATATCTCTATGAGAAAAACTTTCGATCCTACTCCTACACTGAGCCATATCACTTCAATCAACTGCAAAATGTATTCGAGTTCTATCAGCTCACCTATGGATACGACCCCATACCCTACTTAAATAACCCGACGCAAGATCCCATATACCATCAGTCTTTTCATCAATTAATGGTGAATGATCAAGGATACTTTGAGCTTGTCTATTCCTCAGATGATTTCCAAGAGACCGGGGACATCATCTTCAGAAGAGAAAAACAAATTCACGCTATTCATGAAGTTGAATTCCATGAGCTAAGTATATTTACTGTCAGTGATGAAAACAGACCAGAGAATGCTTTGTGGAGTGAAAAGCACATCACCTATGGCGATATGGATTCACACGATAGTATTGTCATACATCTCAACTACGGTGCGAAATGGGATCGTCAGTTTTTTTTTCTTGAACCAAGAGACAACCATCACATCATCAAGGTTTCACAGCGACATGAAAATGTGATGATGTTCCCCGGCGACGGCACTCACTGTGAATTACAAAACTGGAAGCGATATAGATCTTCATGGAAAGATCTACATAGCGAATCGAATTTCTTTATGACTCAAACTTATGAGGCAGAAGAACGTCAACGATTTCCTGACTACTTGCCTGAGGAGCTTTTGGCAGCCTTTAGATCGGCTTGTGGCAGTGAAGACATAGCGGAAGAATATCGCAATATCATGAGCTTGCCTCATCCGGACCATGGCCGAGTAGCTCCAACCCGAATCATTATTAGAGTTGAATTTTCTGGACCCCTAGGAACGGGCATGAAATATCTCATATTTGAACTTGCAAACAGTTGCTGATCTTGGGAGTGGAGATGTGTCATCATACTTACAGATAGAATTGTCTTGCATTACTAGAAGGCTTTTAAAACACTTTTGACTTTGACCATGAATAAAATCACGCCCCAAATCACTTTTCCTCCAGAACAACCTTCCCTTCGGTTGACGGTGATTACAGTCGTTTTAGAAACTTGAATGCCTGCGAAGCGCGGGGGGTTCGTACCTGAACGAGGTAAAACCCCGCTTGCAGACCAGAAACATCAATCGAAGTGAGATGCAGGGTCTGGCCGGACTGGCACAACTGTCCGTGAATGTCAAAGATCTCCCAAGTTGATTCGCCGCCAGGAAGTCCAGAAAACCACATTTGTTCTCGAACAGGATTTGGGTATAAAGTGGGCTTTTCGACCGCCAGGTCCGGAGCACCAAGACTGGAATTCCATGAAAGAGAAGCAAGAACGGCTTGTGAAGCGGTCACCTTGCCATGCCCCCAAACGTGGTCTCCCGAAGTTGG
>Ga0315315_10003035_pt1 | contig 15358 bp, 13 predicted proteins | sample M140m3416metaG_FD_203699 | JGI IMG/M metagenome (GOLD analysis project Ga0315315, IMG submission 203699) | Ammonia-oxidizing marine archaeal communities from Monterey Bay, California, United States - M1 40m 3416 | ecosystem: Environmental > Aquatic > Marine > Intertidal zone | place: USA...
AATCTCCATTTTTGATAACAGCACAAGAAGAAGTACTAAATTGATTTTCGATAAAGTTTGTAGGATCTGTATACCATGCTGGATGAAGTAACTTAAAATTTTCAAGGTCCAATTGAGCAGCATTAGTGGTTTGAAGTTGAGGATCAACTGTTGTTTTAACAGCAAATTTCTGTTTGGCCTGAATGGGTACTGCTGGCACTGGTTTGGGATTTGTAGAGGATTTTAAAATTACTGAATTCTGAGTTTTAACTGTATTATTTGGTTGATTTGTTGTCAGAGAAATTGATTGATTATTGATTGCCTTGATATTAAATATTTTATTGAAATCAGCCTCTGAATCTATGAAACGTTTATCACCTGGAAATATTCGATAATCTGAAGTGAAGTTATATCTTTTTTGAAACCCTTTTCCCTGAGAGCAATAATATCCCTCAGGAATTTTATTTTCTAATTTAAGTTTTTCAAAAAGTTGTTTGTCTACTTTGCCAACAGTAATATAAATTTTCTTGTCTTTTCTCTCAAATAATTCATAGAATTGATAGCCTAGGTTTAATCTTTGAGCTAATTTAATTGTTTCTTGTTTGTTTTCTCCAAACCCTCCAGTGATATAGCATTTTCCTTTTCGAGCTCTTTCATCAGCATTAGCTGATAATGAAAAAAAGCAGGTAAGCAATATTCCTAAATAAGGAAATAGAAGCAAATAACGCTTTGGATTTTTCATCGAAAAAAATTAATAAATTTTCGCAGCGTATAACTGTCTCACAATTTCTTCGCTTGCTGATCGTGCTGCCTTAACTAGAGCTCTAGTCTCTGCAACAGTCTGATTTGGTCCGGCAGCAGAAAATTGCTGAGGCTCAACTGAGGCAACAGTACCGAAGAACAAACCATCATCTTGATATGCTTTTGCTGTGACTGATACGTACACCATGGTCTCGGAAGTGACTGGATTCTGATCAGCAACCCCAATATCAATTGTTGAAATAACAAAGATTGGAATTTTTCCTGACAAAGCACTAAATACAGAGCTCTGAGTTTTTGACGATAAATCATTACCACCACCAAACTCAGATTTAAATTGTTCAACACTCAGGCCTCCATTTGAGATTGCTTCAACTTGAGCGATATCAATAAATCGATATCCAAATGATGCAAAAGTTTGGCTAACTGCTGCATCTAAATCATTTGAGGTTGAAACATCCCATAATATTTTGTCAGATCTTTTTAAAACTGATCCTCCTGATTCTGAATACTCCTGCTGGGCAGTTGATTCTGAGTAGGCACTAGTATCTTCTGTGACAACATCTTCTTTGATCGCATCCATTGAAGCGGAAGCTTTAGAAGCAGAGATCTCTTTATCTCTAAATGTCCTAACAGAGCTTTGACGTCTTGCTAAAAAGATTGCGGAAACTCTTGATCGCACTCCTGCAATTTCTGCAGAGTTTTGCCCTATTAATATTGTTGATAACAACGATTCATTAATGGAGGTCTGAAAATTAATTGTAAATTTTTTATTTCTGCAAGAACTTGCAACGCTTGAATTTATTAGTAGTTGATCTAAAGATTGGATAAATGTTTCTTTGTTGGTATTAAAATCTCTAACCTTATCTGCACTTTCAGCCGAAAGTCTTTGATCAAGAATGGAGAGTTTAGCTTGCAATAATGCACGATCATAATCATCCATATTTCTTGGCATATTTTTTTTACAGGTTTTAGTCAAATTGATTGATGTGCTGGATTCAAATTTCTTATTAGGGTTATTATTCTGAGCATCGATATGAAAAGCTAGAAAAGAGAAGATAAATAAAAGCATTATCTTGGTTGGCATATGACTTTTATTTTTTAGCATAAATAACTCCTTGTCTTTTATTGTTATGATCTTAACTTTTTAGAACAATATGATAAAAAGCCTTCTTTATTTCCTGGGCTAAGGTTTACTAATTTGGGATCAAATGTCACCACAAAATAATGAAATTTATTAGTTCTTTTCAGAATTTTTTTGTTCACGTGAGATACATCAAAAGTAATTTTCTTGTTTGTTATATATTCTTTCCAGCATTCTTTATTTAAATTTTGATTTTTCATGTTGCCAACTACAGATAAAAATGCGTAGTCTCTTACGATTCTTATGGTCGCTGATTCAGCCTTTAAATTTAATTTAGCAACATCATAATGAGACTTAATCTTAAAGCTTTTCTTTACAAGCTCAGTGCCATTAAGAGAAAAGCTTATAAAAAATACAAATAGACTAAAAATTGTCGTCTTCGTCATCATCTCCATAACCTGCACCTGTTGATAGGCCGGCTCTATCTTGAGGGGCTGAAGCATCATAGGTTGATGATGTCTCTTCCTCTTCATCACCAGTCTTTTCAGGCGCCTTTGCAAGGATGTCTTGAGCTTTTTTTGCTCCTTTTCCTGAAGCGGCATTATAGTAAGTAACGACTCCCACCATTGGTTTTCTATTTAACAGATGATTGCCTTTATAAGTAAATAAAGTTTGGATACCACTCATTGTGGCATTTGCTGAAGCTGCTGCACGAGACTGGTCTTTTTGCTCAGTATAATAATCAGTTAAACCATTTTTATACTCAGTGGCAGACTCCACAGTTGAAGTTTTAGAATATAGATCAACATGCTCGTTTAGAACCTGAATAATCTGTCTATTTGCCTTAAGCTCAGCAACCCTTCTAGCAGATGCCTCTGAAGCTGCTGACTTAGTTTTCATTCCAGCAACAGCGAAACTAACTAAATTCACATCTCCATTTTGATCTAGCATATTAAATACACCAAAGCTTCCTATCAATTGCATAAAACCTTTAAAATCTTTTGGATCTGGAAGCTGAGCTCGCAGACTTGATTTTTTCTTTCTATTTTGCAGGACTGAAAAATCATTAGTAGCAATAGCATCAGCCATTCGCACTAGACCGGGGCTCCATTTTGCAACTATGCAAACCTCAGCTGATTTTCCTCTTTTGGGAACGGCAGTAAATTGACCAAATTTAACAATCATTCCTCTTATATCTGCTGTAGATTTTACGGTTATTGTGTCTTGGAAAGTTTCCTGATTAAGAATATCTTCTAATTTCCTGACTGCGGCTTCAGCGGCCTGTTCATCTGCTGCATTTGCATCATTGAATTGCTGTTTGGTTTCAGGATCTATAAGCTTGTCTAATTGTTGTGTAACTAGAAGTTTCATTTTTTCATATGAGGAAAGCTCTTCATATGATTTTCCTTCTACTTGAACGTCCTCTGATTGAAGTAAATCAGGTTTCTTACCTTCGCTATACTGACTTTTAACCTCACTGATGATGTCACTAGTTACTTCTTGGCTAAGGGTTTTGGCAAAATTTGTTTTAGCATTTAATAAAGCCTTTACACCCCCATTTTGAAGAGAATCAACAAATGCTGGGCTATCAATTGGAGCAAGTACTGATCCTACTCCAATAATGTAATATTCCTCTTCTCCCCTTTTATTTGTTTGAACTGGTTGCCATCCCTTACTGTCCATATGATTTTGACAAGCTTGACCAAGTTGGTCCTGAGCCCCTGACTCTTGATCTTGATTAAATGCTGCTTCCATGAGGGCAAGCTCATCGTCTGATTGAGCAAATACAAAATTTCCAAAGGTGATTAATACAAACAATCCGGTGAAAATTGATATAGCGCTTAATTGCTGTGAATATTTTTTCATGTTCCTCTCCAATATTTAGTATAAAAGTTTAGTTAGCCTTAAAGAGTTAAAAACCAGTAAACAGCTGCAATTATTGCTAATAAAATAATTGTACGTTTCATAAGATTATCCCCCTGTGATAAAAAATATATAATTTTTAATTATGGATTACCAATTTTCATTAAAATCTTCTTCTATCTTTTTTCTTAATTCTTTTTGTTTTTTTGCATTGTCTGTTTTTTTTGAGCTCTCTGGAAGGGATCTAATAATGAAACCTTTAGGCTTAAAAATAGAACCTAAATCTTTTACAGATGTATTTAAAATTTTTGCATAGGACATTTTTGGAGTCACTTCTGTAATCTCAACCATCCCAATAATTTTTTCTTTTTTCCCAAGACTTTCCTTGGTGTATGAGTCAATAATTTTTTGCCCGTACTGTATCAGTCTATACTGATCGCCTACTTTAATTACATCTCCGCCTGTACCAATAACAACTTTATCCCCCTCAATCTTTTCAACCACAAAAGGATATATAGCTTCGAGAATTTTAATACCTATAGCATCTGCTACCACAGAAACTGCCTCCATTAATGCAGCGGCAGGGTCGCTTAATGATTTAACAGAACCACGCAAGTCTTTATTGAATGTTTGTGAGAATTTAATTTGGCCTGTTGGAACATCAATTATTCTGTAGCTAATCGAAGCATTTCCTGCAACTGATTTAATTACCTTGTCAACGGTAGATAGTTTTCTTGTTTGCTCTCGCAAAAAAACATTATTAATAGTTCCAACCAGCACATAATCAGCAACTAATTCTTGCCCTAATTTAGCCAACTCAGTAATAGGAACATTATCAGATGCTAGCCTTGATTGCTCCGATCCCGTTTGACCTTCATATGCTCGATCTAAGACAGTAAATTTTCGTGATTGAACTAGATAAGAAGAGATAGAAGCAGTTAATTCCTCTGCAACCGGTCCCTCATTTAGAGTTGTATCACTAATCTTGCAGCATCTATTTCTAGATTGCAGTGGCAAAACTGCAATTCTCTTTCTGTTTGAACTCTTAGAGGCCTTAAACTTGACAATAGAGACCTGGAGTTTAGCGGTATAAAGACCATCACTAGATTTATCAGAGGAAATTAATTGATAGCTCTCAACAACCCCTTTGGTTTTAGATTTAATTTGATCTTGATACTCACTGGAAGAGAAATAATCTTCAGTTTGATTTTTAACATTTAGAGTCTCACTATTTTTACTAACAACCTCAGATTCTATAGAGCGACCATTTACTCTTCCCATTGCCTCAGAAAGACCCCTATCAATTGCAGATTGGAGAGAATCACCAAACCCTTCAACTTCAACTTTTACAATCTCAGTATTTGCAAAAGCAATATTTGCTAGCAAGAGTAATGATACTAAATGGCTCTTCATTGTTTGATCAGTATTATAACTCTATGTCATCTGCTCCAGATGTATCTAGGTCATTTTTTTTTGCAAATGACATTAAGTCTTTTGCTGATGTAGCCAAAGAGACTATTAATTTAGGAACATTTTTTCCAACAAAGAGACCCGTGTCCAATGTCTTTTTGAGCTTGGTCAACTTCAATGGATTTCTGGTTGTTTTAAGCGTGGATTGAGCGTCTTTCATAAAATTTGAAATAGGATCTTTTAATTTTGCTGTTTTAGCTACTGCTTTTACATATGGAAGCAATGCCTTGCCATAAAGTGCTTTTGATCCCCCAGACATAGCTTCACCTGCAGAAAAAACTTCTTTCTGCTCAGCAGCTGTGTCTTTTGTAAGCAATACAGCTCCCTTAATATCGTCATTTGAAGGGTCTCCTCCTTTTAATTTTGAGGAAGTGTTGTTTAGCGTTGCAGCCAACTCTGCTTTACCCTGAGCTTCTGCTATGAGAGCTTGGGCAGCTAGGGTATCACCAATTGCATCAGCCACCTTAGACATTAAAGCTTCTTGGGATGCATTTACATCTCCAGAAGGCTCTGATTTATCAGATGAAAGTGGGTTCGATGGAATTGATGGGAGTTTAAATTGAGCGCTAATCACACCATTAAAACCAACCAAAATAATTAAAGCTAATAAATATTTTTTCATTTTTTTCTCCTAAAGTTTAAGTATTAATGAATTAGTTGCCTCAGCAAAAGCTTTTTTAAGAGCCGCTTTGTCTGCCAAGACATCTGTTTCTCCAAATGCTGTTTTAATTTCTGGGCCAACAGCAGCAACAACTTCGGCTCCAAAAAAATCATCAATCTTAAAGAGCTGAATGTTAACTAAAACATCAGCTTTATAAACTCCAGTATCTGGATCTATCCTAGGAACGCTAGAATCTACTGTTCCCAGCATAAAGTAATTTAATCTGCCCTGCCCAACATCTGTAATCATATCTACTATTGCATTTTGAGACTGAGGTGAAATATTCGCTCCAAGATCACCAGATTTTCCAGAAAATTGATCTAGAACCTCATTCAAAAAAGGGTCATAGCCAAATCTTGAGCCCATACTTTCAAGTCTAGCAGCAGCAAAGGTCCTCATCCCTAAAGGAGATAGAATATTATTGATTTGAGCGCTTGCGTCACCCAAGTCTCCAATTTGATATGTTCGTTTTGTAGCTTTTTTTGAGGTGCTTCCACCAGTAGTGACAGACTCTCGTTGAGTTGAGCTTTCTGTGATAGACACGGAATCTCCTGTGTCAGAAATCATCTCATCAGCAGATAAACTATTTTTACGCTGACTTTGACTGGTAACTTTATCATCAAATGATAGAGCCTCTGTTGTTTTTCTTGGAACAACCAATACAACAACTCCTTGACCTTTAAGATTTTGTTTTGCAGCAGAGTTGCCTGACTGTGAAACCAATGCATTATTTAGCCTTGCCTCATTAATATTAACCCTTAAGGAAATACTGTAGCTTCTATCTTTCTTGGAGCAATTACTTGTCAAAATTGTGTAATCTGTAATGTAATCTTCCAAGCTTTGGATAAATGAACTTTCTTCTTTTAAATATGCTGCGCTTCTCTCTCCGCTTAATTTTGCTGTGTATTTTTTCCAGGCTGATAATTTTGCATTTTCGATTGCTTGAAAATGTAGCTTTTTATCAGAGGGCTTTCCATCTCGACAAGAGCGCCCAGTCAATTCAATTGTTGAAACACCCTTCTCAGTAACAACCTGTGACATGCCAGGCAAAGCAAAAAAAGTTGTTATAAATAAAATGCTGAATGTTATTTTTTTAGTCATTATTTAATCCTATAGATTTTTTTATAATATTTATATGTTTATTAAAATCTTTTTTCTTGAGTTTCGTTGCTTTTGATAACCATTTTTTATCTAATTTCTTAGAATTATCTACATAATCTTTTAAAATTCTATTTGTTGAAACATTAAAATTACTCCAATCATCTACATCGTCACCCTTATTGATTTCTTCGGTAAGAACATTTTTTAATTTAATTGAAGTAATCATTTCAATTCCTACATTATGAAATTCTATTTCTCCAAATGCTGCCCATCCGTATACTTCTCGAAGCGATGATTCATCAAGCTTTACTTTCTTAAATCCTCGAATTTTTAATACAAATCCGAAATCAAGACTTGGTAAAGTTAAATTTAGGATGTCTCCTGTATCAGCAAATTTAATAGCGACATCCCTTCCCAGCGCTTTACCTTTGACAAAGGGTATTATTGGATAGCTGTAGGTTTGAGAAAACCATTTAGAGAATTGCTGACCAGCCCAAATCTTATAAATATTTTGATTAAAACCAAAAAAATCTGAGAATTCATAGTTTTCAGAATACTCAGAATCCCCAATCATCTGATTGGAAGCTAAATCCTCAATAATGACGTCATCAATACCTACAAAGAAATTTGTTGCATTAATATCTTTGGGATTGGCAGAAAGGATGCTTGAAAAAATTGGTTGCAAGAATGAATTATCTGCTGCAAAAGATTGACTGGTCAGTGATTCAGTCTGAATAGAGTCAATGAGCTCAGCATCCTCCATATTAGTATAATAATTATAATTATCCTTGGAGATATCTAATCCATAAAAAATCTCTGAAAATCTTAATAAATCAATTTTAGGACGCCTTTTTTTGCAGCTCCCTTCCATGGGCTCATCAGTATAAATTTTTCTGGCAGTATGAGGTTGAATTGATAGAATTGATTGGTCTTTAGTACTAAAAACAATTACCTGGGCTCCAACACTATAGGTATGTAAACATTTGTTATTAAAAAAGATTGAGGCAACTCTTTCGCTATCGGCTGCAATGATCAAAGAGAGAGTTCCATCTTTAAATGATTCTGATACTGAAAGACTTAATGGAGAATCATCTTGAATGCTTGCTTGTAAATGCTGAAAGATTACTTTTCTCAGATGAGGTTCAAGTATCAAGGTGTTTGGAAATAAATCCTGAGTATCTTTATTCTGAGATAAGAATGAAAGACCGCTATATTGAATTGATTGAGCAGATAAATTACCGTTAATTAGCAAAATTAGTAAAAATAAATTTACAATTTTGAAAAATTGATTATTCATACAAAGCCAATAAATAAATAAACTATAGTTACAAAATAAACGTATTTATAATTTATGGCAAGATTATTTCACAACTTAAAAGTGATATATAGTCCAACAATCTCTTTAAAATAATGCAAAAATTGCAACTTAGTCTACATATTTCTTAAGTCTGCGTCTTAGCACAGGCAGTTGCAGGTTAAATGGAGAGCCTGAAGAAAATTTATTTTTTTGGCTCTTGCTCAAATGCACGTTTGTATCTTTACCAGTTTTAATTTTTAAATACGCTTCTCTAAAAGGCATACCGGCTTGGACTAAGGCATACACTTTTGAGGTCATTAGCATATCTTCATCTACAAAATCATGTGATCTTTTAGCATTAACTCTAATTGATTGAACAAGCTCTGGAATAATTTTCAAGGTTTTAATGACACAATGTATTGAATGAATAATTGATCTTTTCGTTAATTGCAAATCTCTGTGATAACCACTTGGAAGTGATGATAAATTCTCTAATTCTTGATAATGCCCTGCTACAATTGAATAATTGGCACGAATAATCTCAATTACATCTGGATTTGATTTATTTGGCATGATGGATGAGCCAGTTGAATATTTTGAATCAATATTAAGCAAGTTATATTCCTGAGTTAAAAAAAGGCTCATATCCCAAGAGAACTTTCGAAGATCAAGCATTGGTTGCTTTAAGACGCCAATAAACTCTAATTCAAACTTACCTCTGCTATTTTGAACATATAAGGAGTTCAATTGAGCTCTTTTAAAGTCAAGCTCCTTAGTGGAAATTTTCCGGTTTATTGGAAGATTTGTTCCATATCCAGCGGCTGTTCCAAGTGGGTTAACGTTTATCCAAGATTGAGTATTAAAAATTAGGTCAGCATTGTCGAGAAATGATTCAGTAAAAGCACTAAACCATAATCCCCAGGTTGAAGGCATAGCTCTTTGCATATGAGTGTAACCTGGCATGAGATCAGACGAATATTTTTCGGCTTTATCTAAAAATACTTCGGCAATCTTAAGATTTATTGATTGAATTTCATACAATTTAGATCTCATATATAGTCGCATGGCAACTAGAACTTGATCATTGCGACTTCTACCTGTGTGAATTTTCTTGCCCAAGTCTCCAAGCTCCTTGATTAAATAATCTTCTATTGCGGAGTGGCAATCTTCATATTTCTTGGTTAACTTAAATTGATTTGATTGAAATAGGTTTGCAAGTCGCTTTAATGAGCCAACAATTTTCTTAAATTCAGCTGAATTTAAAATATGAATATTTTTAAGCTCATTGGCATGCGCAATAGATGCCTCAATGTCATAAAGAAATAATTCTTGATCTAATATAATATCTTCACCTGACAGAAATTTATCTATTGCAGAGTCTTTGTCCTTTGAACTTTGATTCCAAATTTTCATAATTAAATTATTCCTAAATTATCTTCCCATCCAAAGGCAGAGTTTAAGTTTTGCACAGCTTGAGTTGCTGCGCCTTTAAGGAGATTATCAAGCGCACAACAAAAAGTCAGCCTATTAATCTCTTGATCAACTGCAAAGCCACCTATCAATACATTAGAGGTGTTTTGAACATCTTGCAGATTAGGAAGCTCTGGTTGAACGCAAATTAATTGCTGTGAATTATAATGCTCATCAAATAATTTAAAAATCTTATCAGATGACATTGGCTCTGAAAGAATAAAATTCCCTGTCATCATTATTCCTCTAAAAAAATTACCAACATGAGGTGTAAATAATATTTCTGGATAGCTATGTGCTCTTACCTCTTTCTCATGAAGGTGAGACACAAGTGAATATGGAAGAATGTTGTCTTTAAGAGCCTCCTGATCATTTTTGCTGTTTGGAGTGGCCCCAGCACCACTATATCCAGAAATGCCGAATAAATGCACTGGGCCGACTAAAATATTCTCCAAAGGAGTAAGCATGAATTGCATTGCAGAAGCATAACATCCAGGATTACTGATTTTATTTGATTGAACCCTTTTAGATAATTCAGGCACTCTATATTCCCATGCATCATCAAAACGATGATCTGCACTCAGATCAATAATAATAGCTTGGGGATTATGTCGATGAATCAGATCAATATAATGTTGGGATTCATTGTTTGACAAGGCCAATATAAAAGCATCTTCATCAGACAAAACAATTTTATCTAAACTTAAATCTTGATATAACAATTCATTGCCAGTATTAAAATGAACTGGCTGACCTGCTCGGGAGGAAGAAAAAATTGAATTGATGTTTAAATGCTTGTGGTCAATCAGCAGTTCTACAATTTCTTGACCTACATAACCTCGTCCACCTAATAAACCTATTTTTTTAGTATTCATTTAAATTATACTTTTTGGTTTGTGAATAGCATACTCAATACAATCTTTAAGAACGCTATAATCAGATATACCAATCCAAAATATATGCCACTCCTCTTGTTTCTGACATCCTTCGCAAATTGACGTATAAAAGTTATTTATGGGGTTATTAGGACGTGAACGCCAAAAAACCTGCGGATAAACTTTACGCATTTCATGCCAGATACCTGCTCCCAAACCTTCGCCTCTTGCTTCAGGAATAACCCCAAACTTATCCATATATGGAATATTGAACACATTCGAAATGGCTATCGCAGCTCGATTGCATGAAGTCATGAAAATATTTAAGCTACTGGGATCATCAAAAAAATTATCCACTAAACTACCACCAAATGATGCCTCTATAATCTTTTTAAAATTTGCTTGAATCTCCTTGTCTGGAAGATTGTATTGAGAAACGCTGTAGCCATGTTTTATTAGGGTCCCTGATCCAGAATCTGTAAATAGCTCTTTAGGAAGATTGATTGGTTCAGTGATGGAGACAGAAGCTGTTTTGGGAAGATAATCCAATAAAGATTTTATTTGTTGAAGCTTTAACTTCATCCCAGAATGAAGCCACTCTTCTTGTATAAACTCCTCATACTCAAGGGCCAAATTGATATTAGGGATCAATTGATCAGTTTTATTAAAAATTCCGCCAGTTTCTGATAAGAAAATAGCTTTATAAGGATTAATAGCTTTAACTAATTCAACTGTGGCAATATCAGCATTAATATTTAATATTTCACTGTTTTGAAATCCTATAGGCGCAATTACTGGTATGAAATCTAATTCCAGCACCTCATTGACTAGGTTAGTATTAATGGATTGAATTGATCCAACATAACCCAAGTCAGGATCTGCTATGGTGCACTCAAATATATTGGATACCAAGCCTTTTGCATGAGCTCCTTGGGCCTCTAAAGCTTCTACAAGCTTTTGATTGGTTTCCTTGAATATTTGATGAGCAACATCCCTAACCTCAAGGGAAGTAACTCTTTGTCCATTAACAAATGAAAAGTCAATTTTCTTATCTTCTAGGGCTGCAGAAAGCATTGGGCCAGCTCCATGAAGTATTACAGGCTTAAGACCAACTTGATTTAAAAATACTAGGGACGAAATAAGATTCTCAAGATCATTCTCAACCACAGATCCACCTACCTTGATAACTGCAAAGCGTTGCTCAGGTGAAGAAAATTTTTCAATGTACTTATTTATTTCTTTTTCAGAGCCGATGGCACCCAAAAGCTTTAAAATTGTATTTTTAATAAATTGATTTTGTGACTTAGTCATTGAATTATTTGTTTAAAATCAGTTAACGCTTGATTTAGCTCCTCTAAATCTACTGATTCATTGGGTTGATGCGCATTAGCAATATCACCTGGACCGTAAACTATGGCTCGGTATCCAGCCTCACTAAATAACGAAGCCTCAGTCCAGAAATTTACTGGTGCAGACAAATTTAAATCCAATTCATCAGCAAATAATTCTAAATCTTTGATGTTTCCTGATGCAGGTAATGCAGGAGCAATAAATCCAGATGTAAATTTTGAATGATTTTCAATTGATTCAGTGCTGAATTCTTTTAATAACTCATCAAAAGATTGGCCAGGTAAAGGTCTCATACCAAACTTAACTTGAGCATGATCTGCAATGATATTTGGTTTAATTCCTCCTTCAACCAATCCTAGATTAAAAGCAATACCTTGCAGATCCTGAAATGAAGTTCCATTGTATGAATCGGCAACTTTCAATGCTGCGTCAGACCAACGTGTTAATTTATGAATCGCGTTATCTTTCAAGGCTCTTTGTTCAGAGCTATGGCCAGCGAGACCAAAAAATTCCTGGGTGCCGGTAAGAATCCCTCTATGACATGTTACCGCCATATTTTGAGTAGGCTCTGCAACAATAACACCTTCAAACACTGGTTTTGTTTTTATATATTCTTTAACACAAGTACTTTGACCAGCTTCTTCATCCGTAGAAAATAAAATTGCATAGTCACTCAACCCTCTCTCTAAAAGAGTTAATAAGCATGCTGCAGCACCCTTAATGTCGCAAGCACCAAGCCCAATAGCCTTTCCGTTCTCAATGATTAAATCATGGGGATTAGATTTCCAAGCATCTCCAGCTGGTACTGTATCTAAATGAACATTTACCAAATATTTTGGTGAGCCCTTGGTAAGAAGAAGATTAAAAGAACCCTCTCCCAGGTCTGTGACTTGAGGATCAATAAAATCCAAAGAGCTTAAATAGCTTATCAACCCTGATTGCTCTATCTTTCGAGGAGGGTTTGATGTGTCGCATGCAACTAAAGCTTTCAGATGCTTTAAGGTCAGCTCTAAGTCAGCGTTCATTTCTTCTTATGTATGGAAGACCAAGTTGATGTGCTTTGACCTATTAGCTTAATAAATCCCTTTGATTCTGCTTCTGACCATGTTGCAGACTGAGCATAGGAGCCCTCTGGACTCTTAAGAATATTTTTTGACTTTACAGCAACTGCATCAACGCGCCCAGGTGTAAGCTTCAATGTAACCTCCCCAGAAACAGTTTTTTGAGAATCAAGCAGGAATGCCTCTAGATTTTCTCTTAAAGGCTCAAAATAAAATCCCCTATAAACAAGATTCACCCATTCTTGCCCAACTTGAGTTTTGACAAAATTTTGCTTATCCGTCAAGACAGCTTCCTCTAAAGCTCTATGAGCTGACATCAAAATTGCAATACCAGGAGCCTCAAACACAAATCTGCCCTTCAACCCAATAATTGTATCGCTTGAAAAAACTGAGCGACCTATGCCGAAAGAACCTCCAAGAATATTTAGAGTTCTCAGAAAATCAGCACCCTGCATTTTCTTGTTATTAACAGCAACAACTTTTCCTCTCAGGAATTTTATTATTAGTGTTTTTGATTTCTTAGGATATTGATGAGGTAATTTACAAAGCACAAAACTTTCGCTTGATGGTTCTTCCCACTCATCAATTTCACTGCCTGAGATTGTTGCTCCCATAAGATTCTCATTTATGCTGTATTTTTTATGCAATGAAGAGACCTTAAAGCCTTTCTCTTGCAAATAATCCTCCTCATAGGCTCTTACATTCTTTGTAAGATTTTGAATCTCTCTGATTGGAGTGATGATGTTGTAATTTCCATGAGCCCTAATCGAAAGATCAAATCTAATCTGATCATTTCCCATGCCTGTACAACCATGAGCAATATCCTGGGTTTTTAATTTTTTACATAATTTAATTGATTCTTTAACGATCAAATACCTATCAGAACAAAGAGCGGGATATTTATTTTGATACAGAGCTCCAGATTGAACCAATGGAACTAAGATCTCAGACCACAAACTTTTTTCAACATTAATGTTGATATGTTTTTTTGCGCCCAATTCATTGGCTCTTTTTGTAATTGCGCTCTCTTCTTTTGATGAAATACCGCCAGTGTTTACAAATAAAGTATGAACCTCATAACCTTGATCAATTAAATAAGGGATACAAAAGCTTGTGTCAAGACCCCCGGAGAATGCTAATACTACTTTTTTATTCATTGTTGATACCTATAAAATTTTACTCAGCATGGATTTTTGAACATGCTTTCTATTCGCTGCTTCTTTAACCGCTATACAATAATCAGCATCCATGACCCCATCCGTTGCTTTAACATTTCTCCTCAAAGGAAGACAATGACTAAAAACAGCATTATTTGTCAGATCCATCTTTGATTCATCAATAATAAAATGCTTATATTGATTGTTATTGGCTATCTGATCATCTATTTTCCCATAGTGACTAAGACAACCCCAGCTTTTTGCATAGACAATATCTACATTTGAATAAGCACTATCAATATCATAGGACACATCAAATGAAGCTCCTTCAGACTCACAATTCTTTTGCGCAGCTTTAAGGTATCTATCATCTAGATGATAATCCTCAGAGGGACATAATAATTTAACATTCATACCAAACTTGCTAGCTATCAAGAGACTAGAATTAGCAACTGCGGTATTTAAAGGCTTAGGGTGATACGTCCAAGTTAGCAGATAATCTTTACCCTGAAGGTCGCCATAATGTTCTTGCAAAGTTAAGATATGGGCAAGTTCTTGGCAGGGATGTTCAATTGTCTCCATATTCACAACTGGTACAGAAGCATATTTTGCAAAGCTGTTGATAACTGAATCTGTTCTATCGTGATCCCAGTCTATAAACTGAGGAAACGCTCTAATCGCAATGCAGTCACAATAAGATGATAAAACTTGTGCAACTTCTTTCACATGCTCTTCTGAGTTTCCATCCATGACAGCATTTTCTTTAAATTCAATTGGCCATGCATCTTTGCCTGGTTGCAAGATTATTGCTGTACCTGAAAGTTCACTAATTCCAACCTCAAAGCTAGTTTTTGTTCTGAGTGAAGGGTTAAAAAATAACATTGCTATTGATTTATTTTTTAAAAGAGGTTGATGTGGTGTGCCTTTTAGCTCAATTGCAAAATCAATAATATCCTGTAGCTCCGATCGGGACCAATTTTGAGTTGTAATAAAATTCTTCATCTTAATTTATGAAACCACGCCATTACTGGGGGTTATTAGATAGATCTACGTCTTCTTCTGATTGGGGTTGAACATAAAGCAAATGAAGCAGTACCGCAAAGCTTTTTGTGCAATGTTACCTGGTCAAATGATCTTGTTGCTATGTTCATAGTGATGGAAGTATGCAAGAAAAAAATAATAAATCCAACTGTATTTAAAAAAAAGGGAGCTAATGCTCCCTCTAGAAATT
>Ga0315315_10003037_pt1 | contig 15356 bp, 9 predicted proteins | sample M140m3416metaG_FD_203699 | JGI IMG/M metagenome (GOLD analysis project Ga0315315, IMG submission 203699) | Ammonia-oxidizing marine archaeal communities from Monterey Bay, California, United States - M1 40m 3416 | ecosystem: Environmental > Aquatic > Marine > Intertidal zone | place: USA...
AAAAGTTTTAATTTTTGGAAAAACCCTGTATACAACACAGCTCGTAAATGGACTTACTTATTCGACGCATTATTTGACGGAGCATCGAACCGGAACCATGGCTCGGCCATCCACCCTGCGGGCATTGCTTGCGGTGTGCCTCCAGTTGCTGGCCTCCTCCTTGAAAAAATCCTCCGCCTTCCTCCTCCCGGCAGCCCACTCCTCCCGCCGCTGCCGCCGGACTGTTGCGGCCTGGGCGGCCGACACCGACCCGGAACCGGAATCCGGTGCTAGTTCGGGCGCGGACGCCAGGCAGCTCCAGATAGCCTTCGTCACCGGGAATGAGATGAAGAGGAAGGAGGTGCAGCTGATCCTGTCGCAGCACGACGCCACGACCAGCAGTGCGGTCGACCTGCGCCTTCTGAACGTTGACCTTCCGGAGATCCAGGAGATCAACACGGAGGCCATCGCCAAGCACAAGGCCATGCAGGGGGCGCAGCTGGCCGGAGGGCCATGCGTCGTGGAGGACACGTCGCTGGAGTTCGCGGCGCTTGGGGGGATGCCGGGGCCCTTCATCAAGTGGTTCCAGGACAAGCTCAAGTCCGACGGCCTCTACCGCATCCTGCGCGACTACGACGACAAGAGCGCCGAGGCGGTGTGCACCCTGGCCTTCTGCCCCGCGCCGCACGCAGATCCAGTGGTATTCACGGGAAGGACGAAGGGGAGGATCGTAAAGCCCGTGGAGGGGGGGGGGTTCGGGTGGGACTCCATCTTCGTCCCCGACGATGGACCCGTGGAGGGGGTGCCCTTCTCGGGCATGTCCACCGAGGACAAGTGCCTCGTGAGCCACAGGGGCAGGGCCGTCAGGAAGTGGGCCGACTGGATCGGGGTCAATCAGGACGTCCTGTGGGACAGGCAGGAGGGCAAGGTGGAGATCGGCCACAAGGGCCTCGACTTCAAGACCAGCTTCGCGGAGCAGTAGGGGGGCTGCATAGCACCGTACTGGCAAGCGGAAGGTGGGGGGAGATGGCGACGGAGCGAGTGGGAACGTTTTGGACGCATAAGCTAGCTTGCTCACTTCCACTGGCTACCCATATATGTATTTTTATATTTTCTTGTAGAGCTATTGTGCAGATCTGCGTATTATATGCTGCGACATATGAACTAGCTTATAGTACCCTGGTGCAATTTTCCGCGCAGTTTCGAAGCGTCGGTCACCTCGGCACCGAAATGAACAGATGTGGATACGAGCTCGATGATAAAATGTGCAGGCGGGCGCACCGTGGTGGCGCCCGGCGGTCCGCCGCTCCTACGATAGACCTACCTTGTCCTTCTGCCCATATGCCTCCTTCACCTCCTCTCCGGCGAGCTGCCTTGAGATGATGCCCATGAGGTCCTCGATGCCGCCATCGTGGGTCTCCTCCGCCTCCTTGGCTCTAAGGGTAGCGGCGGTGGCGGCGGTCGCCTCCTTCTCCAACCTCGCTACGCGCAGCTCCAACGCCCGGGCCTTTATCGAGTCCTCGTATTCGATCCGCTCCATCCAGTTCCGCTTGGCGGCGCGCCGCTGCTTGACGAAACCGAACATCCCGACGAAGTTGTTGTAGAAGCCCATGAAGAAGCTCTTGACCGAATAGAACTTGCCTGACGAGGTCGTCTTGGACCTGAGCTCCTTGAGGACGATGATCAGCTCTTCCCCGGGCTTCACCGTGTCGGGGACGGGCTCGATGCAGGGCCTTACCCACTTGCCGCTCATCATGCACTCGCAAGTGCCGCACTCTCCCTTCTTGCAGCCATACCGGATGGGTTGGCCGGCCTGGGCGGCAACGTACGACAGGGGCTGGCCCGGGGCTGCCGAAGTCCTTAGGGTGGAGTTGCCCTGCTTGAAGACGATAGGGATGGTACCGTAGTCGAGCCCAACGTCTTCGGCGTCAGTGGAGTCGACACCGAGGGTCTCTGCCAGGGTCTCCTTCTTCTTCCACTTGGGCTCATAGGCGCGGAGGGCGGTCGGTCCCGCCCGCGAGGGCACTCGGGTAAAGGCGAAGAGGGAGCGCCCGTCGGTCCCGAACGCCGCCGCTGTGCCGGCAGCGGCGACGACAAAGGCGGCGGTGGCGATGGCACGCAGGGATCGCAGTCGCGAGGGCATGATGTGTGATGGGGTTGGGTATTCTCTAAAATTGAAGGCGGCGGCACGATTTGCTTCGAGAGGAGCTGCGTCACTGCGTAGGTGAATTGGACGTGTTGTGGTGATCTGTGATTGATGTTCTGTGGTTGGTGTGTGTTCTGTGGTGTGTATTCTTTTGGTGTTCTATGTTCTGCTTAGGGTCCTCGATGATTTGGTTGATGGCTGCTTGAGGTTGGAGGTTCTCTATGATTTGATGGCTATCTTCGCTCGTTATGTTCGATGTACGATGGTCACGCTGGTAAAACGTGCAGGAACCTGCAGTTTAGTACTAGCTAGTAGTGACTGATTTTTCGTATCAAGTTGAAAATGCATCAAGGATCCTGTCTGAAACAAAACCCGGATACTATTAGGCTTATAAAAAAATATCAAATCGGAGTAAGAAAGCGCAAAATTGTGTTATTATAACGAATCTTCGTTTATGAAGTTTTCTGTGAAATAAAAATAAAATTCTCAAATTATAAAGTCCCTCACTAAAGACATGTACGCACTTCAACCGAATACTGCGTAATAGCCGCCGCGTGTAATAAGCCTAGGAATTAGTTGAGACCTTGAAGCTGCGATCCGTCCCACCATCCACCGAACCCACCCATCAATCCATCAAAATCTCATCGGATCCATCATAAAATTTTCCTTTTGCTCGTGCAACCAACGTTGACTTGCCCCAACGCCCCGCATTCCTAAGCAATCAGCAAAGATGAAGACTATTTCGGTCGTTCTGACCGTGATGGTATCCTTCCACCAGGCCGCCAACGCCTTCCAGTTCATGTCCAAATGGAAGATCCCGACCATCACCGATCGCAAGGCTGAGGACGCGATGAAGGAACAGTTCGGCAACAAAAGTGAGTGGGTCGGCCATCGGTGACGGTTGGATGGGATTCAGCCACCTCCATTTGATGATCTCGCGGTTGCCCGTCGTATATGGCTGCTCATGTATGGAATCTCCTCGGCTTGGCTTCCCTTCTCTCTGTTATTCATCTTTTTTTGGCTTTGCTCACATCTGGTCCTTGTATTCTCCTTACCCTTCAGAGCTCGTCGTCGTGACCGGTACTTCGTCCGGTCTTGGCCGTCAGACCGCCCAGGCGCTCCTACGTACAGGCAAGTACCACGTCGTGGGAGCCGTGCGGGATATCGACAAGATGCAGGCAGTCGCGGAGATCGACGGCTGGCCCATGGAATCCTTCACCGTCATGCCCTGCGAGCTCAACTCATTTGAATCTGTGCGCAAGTTCTGCAGCGATCTCGAGGATTGGAAGGGTGCCAAGCCCATCGATCGCCTCGTCTGCAACGCAGGCGTCTACCAACCCACGCTACCATACGCCAAATGGTCGGCCGACGGGCACGAGCAGACGATGCAGATCAACTTCCTGAGCCATTTCCTCATGATCAGTTTGCTCATGCCCGACATGTCGAGAGCCCCTGATCCACGCATTATTACCGTGGGCTCGGTCACCGGTAATGACAATACAGTCGGAGGTGGCGGTGTGTACCCCATCGCTGATCTTAAGGATCTGGAGGGATTCAAAGCGGGATTCAAAAATCCCATCCCCATGGCTGATGGCTACGGCTTCGACGGGGCCAAGGCCTACAAGGATTCCAAGCTCTGCCTCATGATGCTGGCCAACATCCTGCACGCCAAGTTTAACAAGACCTACGGCATTGCCTTCTCCTCGATTTACCCTGGCTGCATCGCCGAGAGTCCCCTCTTCAGGGAGAAGCGCGACTGGTTCCGCGTGTACTTCCCCATCTTTATGAAATACATCACGGGCGGATTTGTGGGCGAAGAGGAGGCCGGTCAGCGTCTCTTTCAGGTCGCGCACGATCCACGTTGTTCCAAGTCGGGCGTTTACTGGAGCTGGAACGGAGGGCCGCGCGAGGGTCGTGGCGCGGAGGCACTCGAGAAGGACGGCCAGGTGTCCGGCGGAGGCGGCGCTGGCGGAGGTTGGGATTCCATCTTCGAAAATGAGCAGAGCGCCAAGGTTCAGAACATGGAGCTGTCCGTTGAGCTCTTCAGGAGTGCCACGGCCATTACCGGGGCTGAGTGGCCCGATATCACCGCAATCACCAGCCCCTGTCCTACCCTCAAGGTTATCGGTGCCGTCAGTAAGGGAATGATCGCCAAGGAGGAGATGAAGCGCATGGCTGACCGTCCCGGATTTGATGCCGATGGTAACGTCATCCAGGTATCAAAAGCAAAGAAAGTTGTTGCCAAGGCCGACAAGATTGTTGGCAGCATTTGGACGAGAACCGCTGGCCGCGTATTGAGACCCGTGAAGCGCCTTGCGAGTCGATGGATTTTGGGTAAAATCCCCGAGGATGCATTGACAGGTTCGTACCAGGAGGAGAAGCCTGAGGAGGAGGCAGGAATCACTGCTGTTCGGGAAAAGGAGGATGTCCGGCCAGTATCATCTGATGCCGACACAGAAGAGATCATGAGCATAATCTCAGAGCATTTGGTGGAAGAATTGAGTGAAGCCAAACCCCCTGTGGGTTTGTCTGACGAAGAACTAATCGAGGAAGTCATGTCCGATCGCCGCCTGGACTCCGTCGAATCGGATGAAAAGCTTGTTATGTAGATAGAATCTTGCTCCTGGCGTTGCACGAACATTAGAGAAATTTTGGCGCGCATTAATAGAGCAACCCTGCCTACAAGTATGACGAATTCTTAGTTCTCGTACAGTGCACAGAATGCGTTCTGTTTTCTTTATAGAGTTTTTAAATGAAACAGGAATAAATATAATCAGTAATTGTTAAGACGATATACTAAGCATTCTTTGTCGGTGGCTCATCTCGGGCTTCTCTCTGTTTCCTGTGCTACTAATAGTAGCTCCGGAAGTTTGGATCTGCCAATATTCTATACCCCGGGAGGACCTTTCATATGCAAAGCTTTGAATTAATTATTCGACACGACGAAATGTCTGAAAACGCGCGCGAGGCGGGCGCGGGGTTAAAGACATGGTATACGGGTTAGGGTTTCTATACATATTGGTATTGGATGTGATGTACGCACTTTATGGCATGCATGTCACTCTGCATATTTCTACAGTTGTTTTCTATGCATATTGGAATATCTAAAATTGTATTTTTCTCTATGGCACGGATCAATATCAAAAATTGACAAAAATTGGAATCCATGACTTGAAATGCACAAAAATTTACTGTACAATTTAGTTTTCGTGGGGCTGCAGTACAATTTAGATATTATATTAAAGGATGCATAATTTGTATTCAATAGACACCAAACCGAAAAAACCTAAACAAGTGCACAAGAATGCCAACCCTAGTCCTAATATCGAATCCACATCTCGAACGGAGGGTTAAAATAATGTAATTTAATCTCGTAGAGCAGTTCTGCCGAGCAAAGTCGCCCGGGACCCACCATTTAGCTGCAGAGGCGCGTCTGATCTCAAGAAAGATCCTTTTTTCTGCAGCGGCGGGAACAGATCTCATTCTTGCCTGGGATCCATCACTTTCGATCAGGGACCACCTCGATCGATCATATATCTGTTCTGTTGATCAGAGTTTGACATCGGTAGGACGCAATCCTTCGGAGACGATCTAGGACATCCTCATCCAAAAAAGCAGAAACGCGTTTCTTCCCGTTCGGAGCCGGCAGTTTTCACATCACACGTATGCATTGTGATAAGGTGCGGTTGCGAACGACAAGACTATCTCACAAAGTGCGATAGATAACCAGGATAGCGCTCATGATGGATTTCAAAAACGAATCGCCCATAGCGATAGACCGTCCGCCCCATCCCTTCGGAGGGGAATGGGGGACTAGCGTCGCTTCGCACGAAGAGCAGACGCCGATATCGGCCCATCGTGCTGAGCAAGAAAGGAGTGAGGACATATTTGCGGCCATGCTTCACACTGAGGAGCACTACCTCCCATCAACGCCCTTTCGATCTCATCACCGCCATTGCGACGAGCTCCCAATAAAATATCCCGAGTGGCGGAGTAAGATATGCGACTGGTCCTACCGGATTGTCGATCACTTTTCCCTGGACCGCGAGGTTGTCGGCATTGCCATGAACTTGTTCGATCGATACTCCGCCATTTGCAAGGCGGAGGCAGAGGTCGAAGCCGAATCGTCCTCTAGGCTTCGGTGTCCATTTCCTCATGCTATAACGACCTCTGGCCGAAAGCATGATTTGCCAAGATCTCCGCGGTCGGTCGTCACCGTATTAGGCGGATACGAAGACCAGGCCGCGTTCGAAAAGGACGAATCTAGAATATATCAGCTAGCTGCAATGACATGTCTGTACCTCAGGTAAGGATGCATGTGTGCGGGTCTCATCATATCGATGCATATAAATGCACCATCTGTCCTCGCTAATCCGATCATCCTTCCTCTTGCAAATTATCGCCCTCTATCCGTTTCTGCAGCATCAAGCTCCATTCCGAGAACGTGTCTGATGGAAGCAGCCATGCGCACACCGGGGGAGCAGCCAAGGGACGGCGGACGAGGCATAGACTGGCCCTGATGTCTTTTGTGGAGTTGTCAAGGGGGCAGTTCAGCGCCGCCGACATGACCCAAATGGAGCAGACACTGCTAAAGGCCCTGAAATGGAGAGTGAATCCTCCGACTCCGACAGCTTTTGTTAACTACATCCTTGACCTTGTCCCCTCCGTGTTGAGCGATAAGATCAGCCCTCATCAGCAGGACCTTGTGATGCACTACCTGCATGAACTTAGCCGATACATGACCGAATTAAGTGTATGCGTGCCCCACATGAGCACAATTTACAGGCCAAGCTTCATCGCCTACGCGTCCATCCTGGTCTGCATGAATACCGTTCGCGAAGAGGCTATGCAGGAGTCAGTGAGGGAGGAGTTCCGCTCTTCCGTTGCTCTCATTTCAGCCCGCAGCGGAGGTTGCGGCGTCCTCACCCCTGATTGCCCCACAATCCAGCACATCATGAGAAGCATGCGGTCGAGGTTCCTTCCGAATATGCTCAAGGATATTTCGGGACCTTCGGGCCCTCGACTCCAAGGGCAGGAGGACTTCAACAGCCACCCCATCGCCATCGCTCAAGACGCCAATCTGCTCAATCTTGACTCCCTCTCCTATCTGATAGACGGCCTGGGTGACGTTGTGCTCACTCCCTGCCCGAGCGATGAAGATCCGACCCGCAGCGAGCACGCTCCGAATCAGCAATACCACCAACACCAACACCACCAGACGGTCGAGTACCCGTTCGGATGGGAGGCAGCAACAGCAGCTGCCTCCGCGCCATGTGACGTCGACTGGTACTCGCAGTGGCCGGAGAAGAGATCGTTCATGACGTCCAGGAACTCCATTACATCGTGCCATTCCGTCTGATACAGACATACACCCATATATTACATGCATATTATACTGCAACGCCTACACATACGAGGTAACTATGTCGAGAGATAGACACGCACCATGTGTCTTGTAACAATACTTAACAATACTGTAGTTCCAAACCCCGATATCTCTATCATGAAAATATATCCACGTCGTGTCTACAAGTTTATATGTAGCTCTTAGTTCGTGTGCAGCAAGGGGGAACAAGTCATGCCTACGCTACGCGTGCTTGTCCACCATGGCAAAGAGTCCCGCCTTGGCAGCGTTGCCGCCCACGATCTTGTCCATGACCTCACCGTCCCTGACAAAGAGGAAGGTCGGCCAGCCATCGACGCCGAAGTGCTCCGCGACCTCGGGGTGGTCGCTGACGTTGACCTTAAGGAACCTCACCGACCCGAACTCATCCACCAGGCTCAGCTCCTCGTAGTGTGGCGCGATCATGTCGCAGGGGGGGCAGTTGTCCGACGCAAAGTCGACGACGGCCAGGGCGCCGTCGGCCGCAGCCTGCCCGAGGGCGGCCAGGACGTCCTCCAGCGAAGCCATCTTCTCGACCGCCCCGCCGCGGAGGGTGATATGGGTCCCGTGTCGGCCGGTTGGGGGCAGGCGACGGCGGAAGGCGAGGGCCCACGGTCTCGGACGCACGCCGGGCTGCGTGTGGGGAGCAGCGGCCGCCGCGGGGGCAAGCATGGTGGCGCCGATCAAGGCGTAGTACCGCATCTGGTTTCAAATTTATTTGAAAATGAGACGGATGATGGATGGCCATTCGCGCCTGCGCGCAAGGGTGGGGCAGCCAGTCACGTAGTTCTGGTCGGTCTCATGCCTGGCATAGTACCGTATGATATGTGCCATGCGAAATCATTATTATTTGCAAATGGCACATACGTAATATACCCCCCTAGTATTGATGGCAAACAGCTGTTTGATACTACAAGAAGTCAAGTGAAATACAAACAAGTACGAGAGTACGCTCGTAAGTAATATGCAAACTAGCTACTCTATAGGAGCTTGTATGCATACTACTACTAGGAGAGTAGTAGTAGCTCTACTCCTAGTAGTACTACCAGAGTATGCATATTTTGATAATCGAGCTCGTACTACACTGTACTCTAGCTAGTATGCATTATACTCTACTAGGAGAATAATACTACTACAGTACTCTAGAGTAGTAATATTATTTCCAATTACGTGCGTGTACCGTGTAAACCATTCCCCAAACTTCCACTCCCAACCTCCCAACCCAAACTTCCATTCACACTGCATGCAAAGTCCGTATGATACTAGCTAGTATGTACTGAAACTTCTTTCCCGTGCTATAAAGTTTAGGGTTAGGCAAAGGAAGCTGCTTCGGTGCTTTCAGAATGTCGGAACTAATGACCGCCAGGCAATGTTTATGGCCTGGGTCTCGGAACCTGAAAACCCTAACACAGACGTATTCAGCCCTCACCAAATCCGTAACAGACGAATCGCTATTAAAAGGTGTTGAATATTTTCTATGTTAAGAAAAGATTATGATCGTAATCTTGTTTCTTGGTACCCTAATTTATGTTAGGGATCAATTCATTCGGGCTTACGATTTCGCACGATTTGACTATTTGGCCGCAAAGAAAATGAATGTCCATGTCCACCGCTCATAACTCAGACATCGTCCTCTTCGTTAACCCCTCGACAAAGACCGAACGATCAACAAATCATCCATCCCACTCCGATCCACCTTCACAATGCCCCCACGTGACACGATGAGCAGCGCAAGTGAAGGCAGCTGCGGCGATGCCGGCGGCTCTCTCCTTTCGAGCCAATCAATTCCGCTCGACGATCCGGCACTGGCGTCCTACCGCAGTGGCGGGTGCACCCGCCGGTGCCTGAGGAGGACGGAAGTCTTCGACAGGATAGGCGTCATGCGGAGGCAGGAGGAGAGCGAGGCCTACGCTGGCGTCCGCCGGAGGAGGCTTCCCCTCCCCCCCTCGCCCCTTCGCCAGCCTACCGACGGAAGATGCCGCACCAAGATGGCGCTGTGGTGCTACCAGGTCATGGACTACTGCAATCTGTCAAGATCCACCGTGGAATTGGCCATGAACCTCCTCGACCGCTTCCTCTCGACCTCCCACGCCATGGCCTACGAGTGCCTGGAAGACCGGAGCTCCTACCAGCTCGCCGCCATGACCTCTCTGTACACCGCCGTCAAGACCTGCGAGGTGGAGGTGATGGATCCCCATATCATCGCCACCTTGTCGAGGGGCATGTGCACCGAGGTGGACGTTGTCAACATGGAACAGGCCATTCTCGAGGCAGTCGGGTGGCGCCTCTGCGGACCCACGGCGTCAGCCGCCGTAGACCACCTGGTGCAGCTCCTGGACGACGTCCCCGTTCACGTCTTGAGGTCCATACTGGCCGGGGCCAGGCAACGCACGCAGCTCGCCGTGCTGGGCGGGGGGGAACTCTGCTCCACCGCCCGGCCCACTCGAGTCGCCTATGATGCGCTCCGAGATACCGTCATTGAGGACGGGGACGGGCTGCTCTCCGGGGAACGGACGAGAATGTTTCTCGCCGATCTAGACCTGGCCATCTTCGGTGACGAGCCCGTCGTGGATGTCCTCGATGATGAAGATGATATATTCTTGGACGCCCTCGTTGAGGATCCTCTCTGCGCAAAGGGGCGTACCGGCAGTAGTTTCGTGGCCCCCAATGCCAACGGCAATGCCGTGGCGAGGAACGGCGGGCACTCCCCGAGGTGCATCAGCACGCATAGCACAGCGGCATAGCAACACAAACGTACAGCTGTACATACATACATACGAGCTAGAAACTTCATAAGATACATGTCTTTGAACCCGGATATGACAAAAATTTTACAGCTGTAGGTAGATAGATACATATACTAGCTAGCTAGTACGATAGCAGTCAATAATTATCGAGTATTTTGGCTGAATGAATCAGTATGAAGACGTAACTTAAGCGCTAACTTCCTCCTTCTTCTCCTCCTTCTCCTCCTTCTCCTCCTTCTCCTCCTCCTTCTTGGCAGGTCCGGCTGCGAGGTAGGCCTCAGGCATGACGGAGGAGTGGTGGTGGGAAATCTTCCACTCGCCATCCTCGAAAACGTAGATGAACGAGTAGCGGCCCTTCACCTTGGACCCATCAATTCCCATCGTGAACTCGTAGATTCCGGCGTCCTGCGCCCAGTTGGTGCCGATGATGATGTCTCCGCTGAGAATCTTTCCCTGGGGCTTCTTGAGGAGGAAGGAACTGAAATAGTTCTTGATCAGGGCATCATTGGTTCGGGGAGTGTCCGAAACGGTGGGAAGGAGGACAGCTTCCTTCGAGTACCTGTTGGCGACCTCGGCAGGGTCCTCCGTCGCAAGAGCGTCGTTCCAGAGCTGGAACAGGTTACGAACACGCTCCTTGGTGATGGGTTCAGCAAGGGAAATTCCTTCGGGCAGGACAGAAGAGTGGTGGTGATTGATTCTCCATTCCCCGTCTTCATAAACATAAACGAAAGTGTAGCGGCCCCTGACCTTGGAACCATCAATTCCCATAGTGAACTCATAAATTCCAGCATCCTGGCACCAGTTGAGACCCTTGGTGATCTTGCCCTCAATGATGGTTCCAGACGGCTTCTTTGTGAGAAAGAGGTCGAAATAGTCTTTAATGGAGGCAAAGTCAGTGCGAGGCACGTCCGACACCGTAGGCAGAAGGATGGGGTCCTTGGAGTAGCGCTTGGCGACCATGGTCGAGCTACCGGTCTGGAGCGAATCATTCCACAATTCGAACAGGGCGCGGACCTCCTCGTCGGAGATATCGGAGACCTCGGCCTTGGACGAGAAGAAGGACCTAAGGCCCATGTTCAGCGCAGTGTCCTTAACGGAAGCGACCTTGGCAGGAGTAAAAGCTAGGCTGGCCTTCGTCGCTGCAGAAGGAACAAGGGCCGGTGCATGCTGGACGAAAGCAGTAGCCCTAGGGGCGAAGGCTCCTCGGGCGGCGAGGGCCAGCATAGCGGATGAAACGACGCGCATGATCGAAGTGGGGTTTGGACAATTTGTTGGGGGTTGTCAATGAATTCGTATTAAAAAGGTTTCCTCCAGGAATAATAGAGAATGCCAAGGAATAACAGGAAATGCCGCGACCTCACATGCGTAGGTGGCTTTTGATGACGTAAGTCGTCATTTTCGTCGAGAAGTGTTCGATGATGTTGAATGATTAGAAGAGGGAAAAATAGAAATTCCAGCAACACCCGGTATACAGCGGAGCTGTACAGTGATTGGCCCGAATTGTCCTTTGTGGCTATTTTAACAGCCTGTTGAGGCTCTAAGGGGTTAGTTTTATACAGCTCTACTAGGCTCTTGAAAAAAGGTATTATACTCAAGCACTAGATTTTATGAGTAACACATGTACGAGCTCGTATGCGTAAGATGAAGTGTCCAGTACTCTCGTATCTACTCTAGTACAAGTTAAGACTTACTTACTCTTTAAGTGTACGAGCAGCACATTTATTTGTTTCTACTATTCTAGTGTTTATTGTGAAAAACATTAAAAAATTTTGCTTTACCAAGATACTACTCTATAGGCTAGTACATACTGTACATGCATGTACATTACTGTACCTACTAGTATGCATACAAAATATTGTATATACAATGGCATCGCCGAACTGAAATCCGGTTGGATTCTATTCGCCGCCACGAGGCTCCAACAAAGCAGGTTGCTCCCCTATAGGCTCGTCCCCGAGGGGCTTTCCAAGAAGCTCCCCGAGAGGCTCCGCAACTGCCACCTCAAGAGGGTCCTCGCTGACAAGAGGGCCGTCGCTGACAAGAGGATCGTTAACAATTTCTCTGACCATCCCATTGTCGACGTAAATGAACTTGGGAACGTCTTCTGTGCAACCATCAGGGTAAGACATGGTCACGTAGTAGCTCACATCATTGAGGCCGCTGTTGAAGACCTCTAAAAATCCAATAGGGCTCTCAATGTTGGTGATATTCAAGACAGCTGTCTCGAATCTTCCAACGCCTTTCACATGTTCCACGTAGTAAACGGCGTCCAGGGGGGGAGGGAATGGGGCACCGGTTGTCACTCCCAAGAAATTGAAATCCAAGCTTTCGCCATCGATTGCGTCGCTAGGATTAAGAGGGTAAACTTCGACGGTGATGGTGATGTTCTGCCCCACCGGCAAAGGCCCATCGGTGAAGAATTGGTGCAATTCGTCGGTGCCACCGCCAAACATGGCTGAATGGTAGATTCCCGGAATGATTGCAGCTGAAAAAGTTTGGGATTCGCATGTCGCTGTGGCATTCATTCCAGGAGCAGAAACCGGGGCAGGAGCAGAAACCGGGGCATTCGCGCCCCAAATCGCGGGGTGATTGGGGGTCTGCGTCTGGTTCCCGGGCGTGTAAGTGAAGCAGTTTCCGGTGGGGCATTCGCAGTCGTCAGTAATTAGGTCATCCATCGTCTTCACGTCTTCGCACTTAGAGCCCCCCTCCCAGCATGCTTTCGTGGTAGTCTCTACGTACTCCGTGCAGAAATCGGGGTGCGCGACCTTCAGGAATGCGGCGAGGTCTCCAGTTGTTTGGTCCTCGTCCTTGAACCCATTCCAGTCCATCTGGACCATCCAGAGCTCGTCTTCGTCCTCGTATCCGCTCTTGGTGGAGCCCTTCTTGAACTTCGAAATATTGAGGGGGTAATTGACAAAGGGGTGGCTGGAAATGTCTTCGTTGTTCACCATCCTCAATTGGGGGAGTCTCTCTTTCTGGCCGATGTTATCGCAGACGAGCTGGTAGAGGAACTCTCTGCTGTTCTCGTTGTAGAAGAAGAGGAACGGGCGCTCGTCGGAAAGCTTGCCTTCATCTTCCTCGACGTTTTCGCCAACGCAGATGTGGGTAAGTCCAGCATATTCACAGTTGTCAACGAGGGCCCTGCCGTAAGAGATTGGATTGTACGATCCCTTCGTGTTCTGGCTGATTCTGCAGGTATTCCTGTCCCTGTCCTGCCACACAGGGCCCGTGAGGGGGTAGAAATTGTGGGCGGGATCGTATACGCCTGCGAAGGCCGTCTCGCCCTTGCAGCTTCCGTTCCATCCCACATGCTCGAACTCGCTGCCTCCGGTGTCGACGCTGTCGGAGATGCCGAAGCGCCACTTTCCCAGGAATCCACCGCTGTCGCGGCAGATTCCCTGGCCGACGTTCATGCAGACGAACTCTCCGTGTTCCGGGATGACGATGCGCTTGTTCTCGCAGGATACCGGATCTCCCTCCGCTTCGTCATAGGTTGGATCCTGCTCATCGAGCGTGGGAACCGTGTTGCGTCCATCAGGATTGGCGTCGAGGGGGGGCTTCCAATAGTTCAGGGCGAAGCTGGTAGGGACTGCGACCAGCGCAAGGAAGGACGTGGCAGTGAACTTCATAGTTGGGACGCCTTGGTGTCCTCGGATATTCTTCGGAAGCTGGCGGTACGGTGGCGTTGAAATGGGGGGTAAGGGGGGCGGCCAAAGACTGAGCAGGGATGAGCGAAAAAATGATGGGCAACCGTTGAGAGGAATCGAAAACGCACGGATGGGCATTGTGATAGCGCACATGTTGATAATCTTTATTCAGATCCGTATATCTATGTATACAGTATAACGCGTGACATACGCAGGACAATATTATTCAGGATTGAAACAAAGAGTGATGATTCACGACCCAAGGTAAACCCCTAACCCTACTTATACAGATGATCCATCGAGTTTATTCTATCGCGTGTACTAGGTACTAGTTACTACTCTAGTACTCCTAGAGTAGTAGTATCTCCCATTCCACCTAGCGCCTCCTCCCACCAGGGCGGGAGGGGAGCCTCCACGTCGACGCCCAAGCTGGGGATGGACAGGGTGGCCGCGTGGAGGAAGAACCGCTCCCGCGAGTCGGCGCCGCCGCTCGCCGCTGCCCTGATCACCGCATCGGGTGCGGTGGGGGCCTCCCCATCCTCGTCCTCCTTCCCCTTTTTGCCGCCCCCGCCGCCCGAACCCCCTCCCGGCGGCGGACGGGGGCCGTACTTGGGATCCAGGTAGAGGGGCCTCCCCAGCCCCTCGGCGCAGTGGATCCGGACCTGGTGCTTCCTCCCCGTCCTGGTCTCCAGCCGGAGCAGCGCCGCCTGGTCCCCGTACCTGCGCTCTACGCGGTAGGTGGAATGGGCAGGCTTACCCCCCACCCTGCCATCGAGGTCGCCGGAGTCGGGCAGGTGGAGCGGAGGTTCCGGATCCGGATCGTCCGGCATCAATCGTGGGGACGCGACCGGTCCCTGCTGCTGCCTCTGCTGCTGCTGCTGCCTCTGCTGCTGCCTCGTCCGCCTCAGCGCCCCGCCACCCGCCCTCTCCACGGGTCCCGCCGGCACCAGGGCCAGATACGACTTGCTCACGGCGCGGACGAAGAACTCCGCCACCAGAAGGGCGTGGGCGTGGTCGGTCCTGGCGACGGCCACGCATCCCGAGGTGCCCCGGTCGATCCGGTGGACCACCCCCCTCCCGTCCGGGTTGAGGGAGGAGAGGGATACTCCCAGATCGGCCAGGGCGTCCTCCAGGCTGACGTCGGGGGGAGGAGGAACCGCCGCTGCCCCTCCTCCGCCCCCATTCCTCCTCCCCCTCTTCTTCCCGCCCTTGCCCTTCCTGACCCTTCCTGCCCCGGTCCTCCTCCGGTGGTGGCAGACGACGCCGGCGGGCTTGGAAACGACGAGGACCCCCGCCCCCTCCCCGCCGTCGTGCAGGACGCGCAGGTCCTTCCCGCACCTTTCCCTGAGCCCCCCCTCGAGCCCCTCCCCCTGGGGGCTGCTGCCGCCGCCGCTGCCTCTGCCGCCGCTCGCCCCCCCTCCCCTTCTCCTTGCCTCCGCCAGGGCTTTCCTCCT
>Ga0315315_10003039_pt1 | contig 15353 bp, 12 predicted proteins | sample M140m3416metaG_FD_203699 | JGI IMG/M metagenome (GOLD analysis project Ga0315315, IMG submission 203699) | Ammonia-oxidizing marine archaeal communities from Monterey Bay, California, United States - M1 40m 3416 | ecosystem: Environmental > Aquatic > Marine > Intertidal zone | place: USA...
AAATTGTTAACAGAACAAACTTGCCTGTAACTGTTAAAACAAGACTTGGTTGGGATGAAAAAACAATTAAAATTGTTGAGGTTGCAGAGCGATTACAAGATGTGGGAATAAAAGCAATCTCTATTCATGGAAGAACAAGAGCTCAAATGTATAAAGGTGATGCTGATTGGACAAAGATTGCAGAAATAAAAAACAACCCAAGAATGCACATACCTGTTTTTGGAAACGGGGACGTAAACAGTCCAGAAAAAGCAAAAGTAATGCGGGACGAATATGGGCTGGATGGCGCTATGATTGGAAGAGCATCAATAGGAAATCCTTGGTTTTTTAATCAAGTAAAACACTATTTAAAAACAGGAAGAAAAATAGAGGAGCCAACAATTGCAGAAAGGGCAGAGATGGCTATAAGGCATTTAAAAATGGCAATTGATTGGAAAGGGGATGTGCTAGGAGTCCTAGAGACAAGAAGACATTACGGCACCTACTTTAAAGGAATTGCAAATTTCAAAGAAACTAAAAGCAAAATCCTAAGAGAAAATGATCCAGCGACAATACTACACGAGCTGGAGCTTGTTAAAAAAACATTTTTTGAAAAAGAGCTTGTTTAAGGCCTACCCCTTAGGCTAGTTGACCAAGCAGACGTTAAAACACCAAGAAAAAATATTGTTGAAAAGACAATAAAAACATTCATAAAGGTTAAAGAAATAGGATAAGGAAGTGAGGTGCCGGGAACTAGCACAAAAGAGTAGGAGTTCTGAACAACCACTAAGACCCACGCAATAATAATTCCTAGAAAAGCACCAAAAGTAGAGGTGAAAATACCAAGAGTAAAAAAGATTTTATTAAAATCCCCTTCTTTCCCACCTAACGACTTTAAAACCCGTAAATCTTTTTTCTTTTCTACCATCATAATTGTCAGGGAGCCAACTAAATTAAACATAGCGATAAGCGCAACGAGTGAAAAAATTAAATAAACTGCCAAGTTTTCCGTATTCAACATCTTGTAGAGGGCAGGGTTTAAATCTTGCTTGTCCAAAACAACAACATTGGAACCAAAAAGGCCCTTAACTTCTTTATTCAAAGATTCTTTGCTAACAAACCCGTTAGTTATAACCTCAATAGAGGTATAGGACTTTTCGTTAACACCAACTAAAGACCCAACTGTTTTTAGAGGAGCAAAGGCATATTTTTTTTCTATATCTAAACTAATTTGATATATACCTTCAATTTCAAGTTTAGTTGAATTGAAAGGAGTAAAACTAAATAAAGACCTGGTTTTTTTCTTTGCAGCAGTGGCTAATAAAGAAAAATCTGCACTCATTACAACCTCAAGAGAAGAAGCTAAGTCAGCGCCCAAATATAAAGAGTTGTCTTTTGATGGAGAAAAAACGCCGATTAGCGAGAGAGAGTCTAAAACACCTAAGAGGTGATAATCAGAATTAACGCCCTTTAATATTGTAGCGCCAGAATTCAGTTCATTTGAGAGGACAACTTTTTCCTCTATTACAGGAGACGCCTCTTTTACAAAATCAAAGCCTCTAATTTTATCTAAATCTTCATCTTTTAAAATAAAGTAACTGCCGGTTTCAGGAATAATCTTTAGGTCTGGGTCAAAAGAGCTTGTATATGCTAAACCAAAATCCTTGAGCCCAGCAAAAGCACTTAGCACAATAAGTAAAACAGCAGAAGCAGCAACGATCATTAAAAAAGCAAAACCATTAATTCTATTTACAATTGTCTTAGAATCTTTTGAAAAAAAATAACGGACAGCAAGCCTATATATGTACGACTTAAAAATCACTCTTTAATTGGATTGTCAGGGTTTTGAATCGAGTCTTCAACAGATTCTATATAGTCTAGGGAGTCATCTAAAAAAAAAGCAAGTTCAGGAACCTTTCTAAGATGATTTTTAAGAACACCTGAAAGATCATGCTTTATTCTAGGCGCATTACTTTGAATTAAAGGGAGGCTTTCAGAGGAAACTTCGCTTGGAAAAATGCTTAAATAAATTTTGCATAACGAAAGATCAGGCGAAACACGCGCCTGTGTTACAGAAATAATAAGATTCTTCGTGCCCCCCCTTCTTAGGTCTGCGCTGATTAAATTAGCCACTTCTTTTTGTATAAGAGAAGAAATTTTTTTTTGTCTTTGCGTTTCCATTTTTCAAAAGTACTAGAAATAAAAAACAATATTTCAATTTAAGTTTTATAAAAACATTGTGAAATTGTATATTTGCCGCCAAACGGGTCCTATAGCTCAGTTGGTTAGAGTAGATGACTCATAATCATTTGGTCCCTGGTTCGAGTCCAGGTGGGACCACCCAAGAGAAACCCTTAACATCTACAGATCAGATAGTTAGGGGTTTTTTCTTTTCCAAAACATAGAAAGTAGGACAAATAGTAGGACAACTTTAATGTTTTTAATTGTAATAATTAAAAGTTTAACGTAAGATTTAAGTAAAATCTATTTTGATAATTTATTTAAATAAATCAATTTTATAAAAAAAAATCAAAAATGTTAAAAATACCCCCACTTATTTTAGTCCTAATTTTAGTCACTACTAATTATCTTTCTAAAAATAAACTGGAAATAATATATCTTCCAGATAAACATTCAATTTCACTACTCATACTATTAATTGGAATTTTCATTTTGATAAATCCTGTTTTTAAATTGATAAAATCAAAAACCACAGTAAATCCTATCAAGTTTAAAAAAGTTAATAAACTTGTAACATCTGGAATCTATAAATACTCAAGAAATCCTATTTATCTAGGGAAGATTCTAATTATCATCTCAACAACAGTATTTTATCTAAATTATTACTCTATGATAACCCCCTTAATTTTTTACTTTTGGATAAATAGATTCCAGATTAAAAGAGAAGAAGTTTTTCTTAAAGAAAAATTTGGAAAAGAATATTTATTATATTGTTCCAAGACCAGAAGGTGGATATAGTAATTTTCAGATAAACCTTCTTATTAAACCTCAAATGTGTCCTGTAAAGTAGGACAATCTGTCCTACTTTACAGGACACTAAAGCTCATAAAGCATTGATTATTAGACTATAAGTATCCTAGTTAAAGTACAGGTGGGACCACCCTTAAACCCTCTAAGTCATTGATTTAGAGGGTTTTTGTTTTTTTGACTTTTTTATCCGAACCTTTAAACTCTTTTTTAATTATTAAGTATATTATCTAAATGCTCTAAGTTTTTAATTTATTAAATTAGAGACATGAAGAGTATCAAAAAGTTAGTGATTAATAAAACTATGCCGGCTTTATTAATGTTTTTAATGGCGACGGGTTGTACAAATTCATCTAATACTTTTAATTATAATGCTGATTCAACACCTATTGTTAATTGGAGCCGCATTGATTCAATTGATATAAATGAAATAAATAGTGATCTCGTGAAGGGGAAGCCTACGGTTGATATTGGAATATACTTTCCTTCAAATTTGGACTCAACATTTACTAAAGTAACATTTAACAAGATGATTGAAAGCTTCTTTTTTGCAAAGGAAATCTTCAAGCCAACAGGTGTCCAGTTAAACTTGATATTTGCAAAAACAGGTAATATAAATTCAAGTTATTTGTCAATTCAGGCTAATGAGGTTCCGGGTATTCCCGATACGGAATATGTTAATCTATATGACAATTCAAGAAGGCATCCATCAATTCCTACAAATCATGCAATTAATGCCTTTAGAAGCATTATAGAAGAAGATATTAATAATTCAAGAACTATATACTTAATTGCCTTGCAAGATGTTTTTTATCCATATTTGACTTTAGCTGAAGGTCGAAACTGGATGATGAAAACAGTTCGAACAGGAGGGTTATCATTTCCCTCATATAGCTATATTGACCAAATTCCTAAAGATCTTAGAGGTATCATAACCATAACAAACCTATCAACGGAGGATAGATATAGAAAAACAATCGCCCACGAGTTAGGTCATAAATTAATTAATGTTAGTCATGAATATAATGATATAAACCCAGGATTTGAAGTATTTGCTGAAGGGGGTCTAATGTTATACGGTAGTGGAGAGGATATACCCACAGGTAAGGAGGGTCGATGGCACTTAGAAAGGTTACTACTCTCGCCTTATTTATATAAGGTAGACGAAAGAGGAAATAAAATTTGGAATAATGATTACAAAGAGGCAGGTCATTATTATGACCCTATTTATGATAATTATGTAATTCATTTTTTGCCAGAGCCGCAAATTAATGATGATTGGTAGCTGATTATGTTTTTCGTAAACTTTTGTTGATAGCAGGAACAATTACATATTTTTTTAATTTTATCTAAAATTTAATTTATGCGAGTATTTACAATTTTTTTACTTCTTCTTTTATCAAATAATATATTTTCTCAAAAAGTAAATATTTTAAAAGAATCCAAAAAACTATACAAAAAAGGCAACTTTCAAGAAGCTCTAAGTAGTATTGAAGCTATTGAAAAGAATAGCGTAATTATAAATACTAAACAAAGTAACAATAAAAATTTTTTAAAGGCTCAAGTCTATCTTTCCATGAACAATGTTCTAAAAGCAATGGAATATTATGACAAGCTTAAAGAAAATGATTTTTCAGATTTTAAGCTTAGTAAATTTTCAAAAGAAATTGCAAAAATTGCTATGAATATTAGAGATGATAATACTCATAACAAGTCATTTAGAATAAAACCAAATCAAAATTTAATACATTCCTTATCTGGAAAAGTTTCTGGAGTATCTATGCTATCCAAATCAGGTGATCCGGGATCTAGCCCTATTATACAAATTAGAGGACAAAACACGGTTCTTGGTAACAATTCACCTCTTGTTATTCTTGACGGTGTTGTAATATCTGGGAGAACAGAATTTTCCAATAACACTTCGATGCAATCTAGGCTAGATGATATTCCAATCCATGACATCGAATCTATAACGATTCATAAAAGTGCATCATCCTCAGCATTATGGGGTTCCTCTGGAGCCAATGGTGTAATTGTAATAAAAACTAAACAATAAACAATGAAAACAAAAACATTTATTATTGTGGTGCTGGAAGTTTTCCTTGTGGAAGTGTAGCAGGAACTCCTGGTTATATGTGCTCAAAACAAATTATAAGATCAACAAAAAAAAGATGAAATTTCTTGTAATTCCGGATAAGTTTAAAGGCTCACTGTCTTCAATTGAAGTAATAGAATCTATAAAAAGAGGTGTCAAAAGATTTGACAGATCAGCTGAGTTTGACTCAGTATCAATTTCAGATGGTGGTGATGGATTTCTTTCTTCTTTAAAGCAAATATTAGATTTAGAAGAGGTTAAAATAGTTGGTAAAGATAGTTTGATGAGAGAATGTGAAACATCATATCTAATTAATAGAGAAAATGAAACAGCGTATGTTGAACTAGCAAGTTCATCTGGAATTGCTTTATTAAAAGACAGTGAAAGAAACCCTCTGAATACAACAACTTATGGAACTGGAATAGAAATTAATCATGCATTAAAACAAGGTGTGAAAAATTTAGTAATTGGATTAGGCGGAAGTAGTACTAATGATTTAGGACTTGGAATTATGTCTGCTATTGGAATTATTTTTTTGGATACTCACGGTGTTAATTTAATTCCTAATGGATCTAATCTTTCTAAAATTTCAAGTGTGGTCATACCGAATGAAATAAAAGAAAAAATTAACAATGTGAACTGGGAAATAGTCAATGATGTTAAAAATGTAACTTTTGGAATAAATGGATGTGCTAGAATTTATGCTTCTCAAAAGGGAGCTTCTGAAAATGATATTAATTATCTTGAACAATCTGGTTTGAAAATTCATAAATTATTAGTAAAATTATTCAGCAAGGACTATTCAAATTATGAAGGATCAGGAGCTGCTGGCGGGGTAGCCTATGGATTAAAATTATTTACAGATTGCAAGTTCTCTAACGGTATTGAATTTATTTTTGAAAAAAGTGGATTGAATAAATCTCTATCAGAGAATGGATATGATTATGTTATTACTGGAGAGGGTCAAGTTGATTCTCAAACCTTAAATGGAAAAGCTGTTGAAAGTATAATAAAGAAAGTTGATAAATTTAAAATACCTATTTTAATTATTTGTGGTAAAAGCTATCTTAAAAAAAATGAATTTGCTAATTATAATGTTGAATCAATTATTTCCATTGCCTCAAAAAAAGATAGAGAAGACACCCTCATGAAAAAAGCATCTGAATATATAGCGGAAGATATTTACAAATACTTAAAATTAAAATAGATGTTAATTCTCTTATCAGCATTATTTGTTTTATTCTTTTTGTCTATAAAGTTTAATATTAAACCTTATATAACTCTTCTTTCAGCTGGATTAGTTTCTGGATTAATATTAGAAATCTCATTTCAAGATACTATCTTATTAATATTTGAAGGATTCAAAAGTATTTTATTAGGAATTGGGCCTATAATTATCGCTGGGACTCTATTAGGTGTTTTTTTACAAAAAGGTGGATTAACAAAGAAGATGGTTGGTTCATTTATTTCATTACTTGGATATAATAAAATCCCCTTTACCTTAAATATGTTTGGATTTATTATATCTATACCTGTTTTTTGTGATGCAGCATTTATTTTAATGTCTTCAATAATTAAAGAGATATCCAGTGTAACTGGAAAGAAAATTATCGTTCTTGCAGTATGCTTAGCAACTGGATTATATTCTGCACATGTTTTTGTTCCTCCCACACCTGGCCCACTTGCTGCCGCTGCAATTCTTAAAGCAGATATTGGATTATTATTAATTGTAGGATTGTTTTCTGGAATACTAGTTTCCATAGGAGGATATTTATGGATTAAAATATTTTTTCCTGATGACTTTAAAATAGACATGAAGACTTTAGATGTTCAATTATATAGTTATAATAAATCATTTATCATATTTTTCCCTATAGTTATTCCAATATTATTAATTTCATTATCTACATTAATAAAATATCCAATTTTTGAAATATCGGAAAGTTTAGTTCTAACTTGTATTATATTTATTGGAAAACCCGAGGTGGCATTATTAATCGGGATTGTCATTTCATCATTTTTTATAAAAAAAACAAATTTAATAGAGACTCCTAAGTGGATATTAGACTCTTTGAAAAAGTCTTTTGATATTCTATTAATTACTGGAGCAGGAGGTGCATTTGGATTCATAATAAGATCCTCTGGGCTTATTGACTCTATTAATCTTGATAATGCTAACGGTTTGATTAGTATTGTAACAGTATTTATAATCTCAGCTAGCATCAAAACTATTCAAGGATCATCAACAGTTGCTTTAATTACAACGTGTGCTTTAGTTGCTCCAATTATTGAATCTCTTACTATTATTTCAGAAATTGAGAAGGTAATATTTATAATATCTATTGGGTCTGGAGCAATGACAGTATCTCATGTAAATGATAGTTATTTTTGGGTTGTTTCAAAATATTCTAATCTAAAGATGAACGAGACACTTAGATTTTTTTCTAGCGCAACTCTGGTTCAAGGATTATTTGGCCTTTTAATTTCAATTACACTTTATATTTTTCTAACATAGATACAAAACCAATGAATTTAAATTTTTAACATGATTCTTTCAATGACAGGCTTTGGGAGAAAAGAAAAGATTATAAATGTTAACCTTACCTCCCTAATTAAAATTGTAGAGTTTTATGAAAACAATTCAAGTATCTAATTTACTTTTTAAGCTCTTCATAAAATCCAGCATACGCAATAGAGTATCGCGGTAAAAGCCAAATCCACCAAATCAATAAAGTAAAAACTCCCGCTATGAAATAAAGGAGAGCTTCTAGATTAAGCATGAAAAACTGCCACATATTATTTTTCATCATCTTACTGCTCAGGTTAAAAGCTTCAATTACTCCAATATCTGGATCATCTGCAAGGATAAAAAAAACCTGCGAATACATTAATCCTAAAATTATCCCAGGCACAACAAGCAAGATTAGACCAAGAAAAACAATAAGGGTGTATATGAGCATAAAAATAATGGGCTTAAAACCATAAAATCGACTGAATATTGTTTCCAAACCAACATTTTTACCTTTATAAATTTCAAGACAATACAATGCTATCCCAATTTGAATATAGGCAGACACACAAACAACCACCATATTTAAAAGTACATTTGTTGGGGATAATGAAAGCACTATTTGAGGCAAAAGAGAAGCCAACAACAAACACGCAAAAACTTGCAAATAAGAGTCTTTTAAAATAGGCTTTGTTTTCTCAACTAAATCTTTGTTGGTTATCAAGAGTGTATAATTATTAATTGGTACTTTTAAAAGTACAAAAAATTTAAAAGCTGTAAACGCTATATTGTTTAGTAATTTTGGTTTATGCATATACTCAATTCATGTTTAAGTTTTAAAAAAATCATTTTAATTATGATTTTTCTATCCACCACCCTTAATGGGCTATCACAAGAAACAGGTAAAGACAAAAAAGTTTTTCTGATCACCTTAGATGGTTTAAGATGGCAAGAGCTTTTTAGCGGAGCCGATTCTCTTCTAATTCAAAATAAAAGCTATGTTAAACAACCAAGAATGCTTAAGAAAGAATACTGGAGAGCCTCCAATATTGAAAGAAGAGAGGTTTTAATGCCTTTCATCTGGAAAGAGTCCATTTTAATGGGTCAAATATTTGGCAATAGAGATTTGGGAAGCAAGGTTGATCTCACAAATAAAAGGAGATTTTCGTATCCTGGATACAATGAAATTTTAACAGGAAAAGCTGATGATGAAAATATAACTAGTAATTCTAAAAAGCCAAACTCTAACAAAACTATACTTGAGGAATTTGCAGAATTAAACAACACAAAAAAGGTAGCCGCTTTTTCAAGCTGGGATGTTTTTGATTATATAATTAACGAAGAAAGGTCTGGAGTGTATTCAAACTCTGCGTTTGAGTCGTCTACTGACTACCCTCTTACTGAGAAAGAAAAGCTACTAAATGTCATGCAAAAACAAATTCCAAGCCCATGGAGCTCCGTTAGATTTGACAGCTTTACTCATCAATACGCTCTCTCATACCTTAATAAAAACCAGCCAGACTTCATTTATATTGCATATGGAGAAACAGATGATTTTGCTCATAACGGAGAATACGACTCATATTTAAAAGCTGCAAAAAACACAGACCAATTAATCAAAGATTTATGGAGTTATACACAAAACAACCCATACTATAAGGGAAAAACAATTTTTTTTATTACCACAGATCATGGACGAGGAACAGCGCCTATTGACACATGGAAAAATCATGGCGCAAACATTGAGGGCTCAGATCAAATATGGTTTATTGTTTTTGGAGAGGGGGTTACACCAAAAGGAGAGATGCAAGGGGGGTCAAGGATTTATGCAAATCAGATAGCTCCAACAATTAGAAATATTTTGGGGCTTGAACAAAACAATGAAGATGATTACGGCAAGCCTATTAAACTAGATTAATAACCTCTTTTATTTTCTCCATAACCAATCTTTCTCATTCGCAATGATTCAGGGGTGATTTCTAAATACTCATCAACTTGAATAAATTCCATGCTTTCTTCAAGCGAGAAGTCAATCTTGGGCTCAATCTGAACTGCAGCGTCTGTGCTTTGAGTTCTCATGTTGGTCAACTTTTTACCTTTTATTACATTAATACTTAAGTCATCATTACGAGTGTTTTCACCAATAACTTGACCTTTGTATATTTCTGCTCCGGGAGAAATAAAAAACCTGCCTCTGTCTTGTAGTTTGTTTATTGAGAATGCCGTTGCAACACCCGCTTCCATAGAAATTAAAGACCCCTTCATCCTTTCTGGAATATCTCCTTTAATAGGAGCATATTCTCTAAATCTATGTGTCATTACGGCGTTACCCGCTGTAGCAGTTAGTATATTATTTCTTAAACCAATCAAACCTCTTGAGGGTATGTCAAACTCGAGATGTTGAAGGTTGCCTTTAGGCTCCATCACAAGCATGTCACCTTTTCTTTGACTAACAAGCTCAATGGCTTTTCCAGAAAACTCATCAGGAACATCAATCACAAGAACCTCCATAGGTTCGCACTTTACACCGTCTATTTCTTTATAAATTACTTGTGGTTTTCCAACTTGAAGCTCAAAACCTTCTCTTCTCATTGTCTCTATTAAAACAGATAAATGAAGAATTCCCCTTCCATATACGTTGAACTTATCCTCAGAAGGCCCATCCTCAACCTTTAAGGCTAAATTTCTTTCCAACTCGGCATACAGTCTGTCTCTAATGTGCCTTGAAGTAACATACTTTCCTTCTTTTCCAAAAAAAGGAGAGTTGTTGATTGTAAATAACATGCTCATTGTTGGCTTGTCTATGGCTATTCTAGGAAGCTCTTCAGGATACTCAAGATCCGCAAGGGTATCACCAATTTCAAAATCATCTATACCAACGATAGAACAAATATCTCCAGACCTTGCTTTTTTAACCTGCACTTTTCCCATTCCCTCAAAAACATGGAGTTCTTTTATCCTTACCTTCTTCTTAATTCCATCTGCTTTACACAGAATATAATCTTTTCCCTCAAAAAGATCTCCTCTAAATATTCTTCCAATTGCAATTTTGCCCACAAACTTTGAATAATCTAAAGAAGTAATTTGCATTTGAGGATCACCTTCATTATAAGGAGCTTCAGGGATTACATCAATAACAGCATCTAAAAGAGGCTGAATGTTATCTGTTTTTTCTTTCCAGTCAAGGCTCATCCAGCCTTCTTTGGAAGAACCAAAGACAGTAACAAAATCAAGCTGATCTTCACTAGCGTCTAAATTAAACATTAGATCAAAGATTGCTTCTTGAACAATATCAGGAGTACAGTTTTCTTTGTCCACCTTATTAACAACGACAATAGGTTTTAATCCTAATTCAATAGCCTTTCCTAAAACAAACCTCGTTTGCGGCATCGCACCCTCAAAGGCATCAACTAATAATAAAACTCCATCAGCCATTTTTAACACCCTTTCTACCTCACCACCAAAATCAGCATGCCCAGGAGTGTCAATAACATTAATTTTTACATCTTTGTATAGAACAGAAACGTTTTTTGAAAGGATGGTGATGCCTCGTTCACGCTCTAAGTCGTTGTTGTCAAGCAAGAGCTCTGTTCTTTCTTTTCGATCATCTAGCACTTTACAGTGATCAATAATCTTGTCAACCAAGGTTGTTTTGCCGTGATCTACATGCGCAATAATTGCAATATTTCTAATTGAGCTCATAGGGTTAGTCTTAAAGCTGGCAAAAGTAATCTAATTTATTTCTAATGAAAACATTAAAGACAATGGATTAGAATAAAGTTTAGAGCGGCTATCTTCTTTTGCCGCTTCTTTTTCTTGATCTTTTTGAGTTTCGTGGTCTTGAGCGATTCTTTTTTTTGGGACCGGGGGCTGTAATTCTTGGATCTAGTGGAAAACCATCAGGAATTTCAGACGGAATTTTAAAGCTTATTAACTTTTGAATATCTTCCAGGTATGGATACTCATCTACAGAAACTAAAGAAATAGCCTCCCCATTACTTCCAGCTCTTCCAGTTCGACCAATTCTGTGAACATAATCTTCAGGAATATTAGGAAGCTCAAAGTTTACCACATGTGGGAGCAAAGGAATATCTATTCCTCTGGCGGCAATATCTGTTGCCACTAAAACGTTTACAGTTCCGTCTTTAAAACCAGCTAAAGCCTTTGTTCTTGCAGTTTGACTTTTGTTTCCGTGAATTGCCATAGCATTAATGTCGCTAGACTTCATTTTTTTGCATAAATTATTTGCTCCGTGCTTTGTTCTGGTAAAAACCAAAACCTGGTCCCAATCACCATCCTTAATAAGTTTAATAATTAATTCGGTTTTACGAACCTTATCTACCTTGTAGACAAACTGATTAATTGCCTCTACTGTAGAATTTTCAGGATTTGTTTCAATGCTAACAGGGTGGTTTAAAATACCTTGTGCTAAACTTTTTATGTCTTTTGAAAAGGTTGCTGAAAACAAAAGGTTTTGTCTTTTGTCTGGAAGAAACCCAATAATTTTAGAAATCTCACGATGAAATCCCATATCCAGCATTCTGTCCGCTTCATCTAAAACTAAAACCTCAATTTTGTCAAAATAGATTACGCCTTGACTGTGAAGGTCAAGCAAACGACCCGGAGTTGCAACCAATACGTCTATTCCGCTTCTAATTTTCCTAACCTGTGGCTTTTGATTCACACCCCCATAAACAACAGCAGACTTAAGATCAGAAAACAGGCTATATTCTTTTACATTCTCATGAACTTGTGAAGCCAGCTCTCTTGTAGGGGTTAAAATTAGAGCTCGAACAGATCTTGACGGATGATGCTTTTGTTTTGATAAGCGCTGCAATAAGGGCAAAGTAAAGCCTGCTGTTTTTCCTGTCCCCGTTTGGGCAGAAGCAAGTATGTCTTTGCCTTTTAGGACCCAAGGAATTACCTTGGATTGAACAGGTGTAGGCTCAGTATATCCTTTTTTTTCAACGGCATCAACAAACATTGGTTTTAATCCTAAGTTGGAAAAAGTCATAGTGAATTTTAAATGTTTCCAGAAGTAGAAACTGAGGCAAATATAATCATTTGATAAGGGTCATGAGTAAATATTTATAAATTCGTCAACCCTGAGTGTTTTTTAAAGGATATATAAGACAAAACTATAAACAGTATGTAAAGCTTATAGTGGTTAAAAAGCCCTTGTAAGAGAGTATAAAATATTATAATTTAACAGTACAAATATATTACTATGGAAAACATTGGAAAAAACAGCTCACCCCAAAACGGTGAATCAACAGGAAAGTGTCCTTTTGTGCATGGCGGGTCAACATCTCCAGACACTTCGCCATTGAAGTGGTGGCCAAAAAGACTTAATCTAGATATTCTTCATCAGCATGATGAAAAGACAAATCCATATTCTAAAGAGTTTAATTATAGAGATGAGGTTAAAAAAGTGGATTTTAAAGCTCTTGAAAAGGACATGCACGAACTAATGACTACGCCACAATCGTGGTGGCCTGCTGACTGGGGACATTATGGAGGCCTAATGATTAGAATGGCTTGGCACGCAGCAGGAACTTATAGAGTGGCCGACGGAAGAGGTGGAGCCGGAACAGGAAACCTTAGGTTTGCACCTTTAAATTCATGGCCGGATAATGGAAATCTTGATAAAGCAAGAAGATTGTTATGGCCCATTAAGAAGAAATATGGAAACAAAATAAGCTGGGCAGATTTATTTATTCTAGCTGGAAACACAGCATATGAAAGCATGGGCTTAAAAACATTTGGCTTCTCTTATGGAAGATCTGATATTTGGCAGCCTGAAATTGATATATACTGGGGCCCAGAAGATGAAATCATGGCGCCAAGCGAGAACAGATACGCAGATCTAGATGATCCATCAACACTAGAAACACCTCTAGGCGCAACTCACATGGGATTAATATACGTTAACCCTGAGGGGGTAAATGGAAAACCTGATCCAATGAAGACAGCACTACAGGTGAGGGAGACATTTGCTAGAATGGCAATGAACGATGAAGAGACGGCAGCTTTAACTGCAGGAGGACATACTGTAGGGAAAGCTCATGGTAACGGAGACGCTTCTATATTAGGGAAGGAGCCTGAAGGAGCAAATATTGAGGATCAAGGATTTGGATGGGTAAATCCTACCCTTAATGAAAAAGGTGTAGTTACAAGTGGGCTAGAAGGAGCGTGGACTACAAATCCTACCAAATGGGATAATGGTTATTTTGAAATGTTGTTTAACCATGACTGGGAATTACAAAAAAGCCCTGCTGGAGCTTGGCAATGGGAGCCTGTTAACATATCAGACAAGGACAAGCCTATTGATGCAGCCGACCCAGCTAAAAGAAATAATCCAATAATGACTGACGCGGATATGGCTATGAAAATGGACCCTATTTATAAGGAAATATGTCTAAAATTTAAAAATGATCAAGAATATTTTTCTGACACATTTGCTAGGGCTTGGTTTAAACTTACACACAGAGATATGGGCCCAAAAACAAGATATATAGGCCCAAGCTTCCCTAAAGAAGATTTAATTTGGCAAGATCCAATACCCACTGGCAACAAAAACTATAACGAAGAGGAAGTCAAAAGCAAGATCTCTAATTTGGGACTGTCAATTTCTGACCGAGTATCAATAGCATGGGATAGTGCAAAATCTTTTAGAAACTCTGACCTAAGAGGAGGAGCGAATGGTGCAAGAATATCTTTGTCTCCTCAAAAAGATTGGGAAGCAAATGAGCCTGAAAGACTTTCAAAAACTCTTTCCGTTTTGAAAAAACTTTCTTCGGAAACAGGAGTAAGCTTAGCAGACACAATTATTCTAGCAGGTAATTTAGCCATAGAGGAAGCGGCATCAGCCGCAGGGTATGAGTTGACAATTCCATTCAAAAAAGGGAGAGGTGATGCTTCACAAGAAATGACTGATGTAAAGTCGTTTTCAAATCTTGAGCCTGCTGCAGATGCTTTTAGAAATTGGTTTAGTGGAAAATCTAAATCAAGCCCTGAAGAACTCATGGTAGATCAATCACAACTTTTGGGCTTAACTGCTCCTGAAATGACAGTTCTTATCGGCGGCATGAGGGTCCTAGGCGCAAATCACATTGATGATAAAACCGGAATTTTTTCAGAGAAAGAGGGTGTTTTGTCCAATGATTTTTTTGTTAACCTTACGGACATGAACAATAAATGGACTATTGTCGGCGAGAATAAATATGAGTTAAGGGATAGACATTCAGGTGACCTAAAATGGACTGCCTCATCTGTTGATTTAGTTTTTGGTTCAAACTCTATTTTAAGAGCATACGCTGAGCTTTATGCTCAAGACGACAACAAACACAAGTTTGTAAATGATTTTGCTGATGCATGGTCAAAAGTTGTTAATGCAGATCTTTTTTAAACTTTTGCTAAAAAAAAATGTCTAACCAATATACGCATATTCCATATGCTAATTGGTTTTAGTTTAACTGGCTTGGCCTCCAAATGGAGGTTAAGCCTTTTTTTAGTTAATAATTTTTTATATTTAATGCTCACAAAAAAAAATACTTATGAAAAAATTCACTTTTAACCTTATAATTTCAGCACTTCTTTTGTCATCAGCGACTGTGCTCTCTCAAGAGCTAGTGGTTAAGTCTAATCTTGAAGGTCTAACAATGAGCGTTGGCGAAACATTTAAACCTACATCATTTGCAGAAAATTTAAAAGGAGAGAAAACAATGTGTCAGGCGGTTATATATTATAACAAAAAAGGAGTTTTCAGCACAGCAAAAGCTG
>Ga0315315_10003040_pt1 | contig 15353 bp, 16 predicted proteins | sample M140m3416metaG_FD_203699 | JGI IMG/M metagenome (GOLD analysis project Ga0315315, IMG submission 203699) | Ammonia-oxidizing marine archaeal communities from Monterey Bay, California, United States - M1 40m 3416 | ecosystem: Environmental > Aquatic > Marine > Intertidal zone | place: USA...
TTTTATTATTTTTAATTGCCTGAGCTAAATAAATTGAAAACATTCCCTGATCGAGATTTTCCATATCTTGCCCAGGACCATAAATATTGAATAATCTAAAAACAGTAACCTTAATTCCGTAATTCTTTAATCTTTCAAATATTTTTTCTGAGTATAATTTAGACATACCATATATTGATTTTGGATCACAAACTTTATCCTCATCAACTTTGTTTGCAATTTTTCCGTATACGGACATCGATGATGTAAAAACCACTCTTCTGGGTTTACTTTTTCTTGACCATTCACAAAAGTTATAACTGCCAATTATATTAGTTTTTATATCTTTTAAATAGTCTAATTCACTAAGTCTGCTAGAAGTTTGAGCTGCTAAGTGAAAGGCAATATCATATTTCTTTTTAAATTTTCTAAAAATTTTTTTATTTGCAATATCTCCTGAAAAATATCTAATAAACTTGGATTTAATTTTGTTTTTATTTTTTCCAGGTAAATCTATAATATCGACATTGCATTTTGATTTTATAAGTTCACCTGCTAGATGTTGTCCTATAAAACCACAACCTCCAGTTATAAGGTAATTCTTCATACTAAATATTTTCTTTTATGTATTTGGATATAAAAAATTTAAAATTTTCTAATTCAGATGTAGATTTTACCTCTAATGATTGCAACCAAGGCAGAATGTATTTATATGGTTTTTTACCATAAAGGGTGCCGTATTTTTTCATATGATTTGAGTCCACTATGTAGGCTCCATTAGTTGACTGAAAAATTTTAGAGACTTTTTTTCTAGAAATTGCTTTCTCTAAAGAGTTAAAATTAATTGATTTTTTTTTATCAAATAAAAATTCTTTTAATTCAATACACGTGAAAGCACTATCATATCGCTTTGGTAACTTTAAAAACTTTTCCAAAAATTTTGAAATATTTATTTCAGATAAAAAAGGTGCAGTTGGGTTCAGCCATAGTATTTTTTTATTAGGATATTTTTTTCCTACGAATTCGTAAAGTTTACTCAAACTAAAATTTTTTTTTCTTAAAAGCACCTCAACACCGTAAGATTTTACTACTGATTTTATTTTTCTACTTGGAGTTGTAACAACAATTTTATCAAGTTTTTTTACCTTTTTGACTTGTGATAGTTTCCACTCAATTAAACTTGTGCCACCCCAATTAATTAAGTCCCCCGAAGTAGAGTAATCATTTTTCTCCAATGCTGGAATAATGCAAATAATTTTTTTCATTTTCTAGTTTTTAAATTAGATAATCTTAATATTTCAGATGATAATTTTAAATCATATAATTCTTTCTTTTGTAAAATATATAACTCTTCAAATCTAATAGCATTTTCTAAGGCATATTTTTTTTTCAAAAAAATATTTGTAGGAAGCATTACTTTTCTAGTTTCTATTTTACTTATTAGTTTATCTAAATTTTTTTCTTTTGAATATAACTTAATTGTTTCAGCATTAACACTTCCGCCTACAGTTGTAGTCATATTGTTTTTATAGGCTATTCTACTTATGTATTTAATCTTTTTTAAAATGAAATCGCTATTTGGAACTATTTTATTATTAAAGTAACTTCCCGCTAAATCACTTCGTCCAATAGTAATATTATTAATTTTGTTTGATGCAACTTTTAAGATTTCTTTAAAGTTTTTAATTCCACTTTTAGTCTCTATATTTATAGATAAGTGTGGATTTTTCTTTAGTTTCATTTTTTCGAAAATACTCTTAAATTTTTCTACACCAAATTTTGTTTCAACCATTGGCGCAATAATTCCATCAACATCAAGTTCTATACAATTATAAATATCCGTAATTGCTTCTACTCCACCTACTTTTACGAAAAGCTTGACATCTAATTTACGAGTTAAACTTCTTAATCTAGCTATATCTATATATGAACTTCCTTCAGCCTCAGTTTCACTTTTAATACCAACCAAATTATAATTTTTTTTTAGCAATTTAAGCTGATCCACTAATTGATTGCCATATTTTAAATACATAAGATTTATTTATATTATTGTTCAATTATTGTACAGTATTATTTGAAATTTAGATATAAATGTGTCTAAATAACAAAAACTAAGATTTTATGAAAAAGATTCTAAAAGGTATTAAAATTCTAGCAACAGCGCGATTTGTATACAAAAAGCCTCCAAAAAAAAAAATCATAATCTTCGACAAAAAAAGTGAAATTTACATATCTGACTTATTCGATAAAAATGAATACACAGTTTTAGACATTTCATATAATGAACTAAATCTTTTCATAATTTTTAGATTAATTTTAAAATTTAAAAAAATTAATTTTATTAATTATTTCCACGAATATTTAATACATATACAGCCCCAATATGTTTTCACATTTATTGATAATAATTTAGGTTTTTACAAACTTAGAAGTAGAGTTAATAATATTAAGTTTATTTCAATACAAAATGGTATACGTTTTATTACAGGAGATATATTAGAAAGACTAAAAAAAGATAAGAAAAAATATTTTGTAGATTATTATTTTACATTTAATGAAAATTATTCAAAAATTGTTAATAAATATATCGAAGGTAAATATATTATGATTGGTTCTTATAAAAATAACCTTTTTAGCATATCTAAAAATTATCAGAGAGGTACCATTTGTTATATTTCCAGAATATCAAACATTTTTTTTAATAGCGCAAAAAATAAAGATAAAGATATTGTAAAAAATCAATATGAAAGTTGGGAAATAAAACTTGTTGAGTTTGTAATCGAATTATTAAGAAATTTAAGTACTTATTGTAATCAAAATCAAATAATTCTTAATATACTGGGCTCAAATCTAAATCATGAGCTAGAAAATAATTTTTTTCAAGATAACTTAAAAGAAAATTCCTATAATTTTATTCCAAAAAACAAAATTTATGATAGTTATAAAAATATTGATAAATTTGAAATATTAGTAAATCCAATGTCTACATTTGGATATGAGGCTATAGCTAGAGAAAAAAAGGTGTGTTTTTTCTCTGGTGATTTTATTGAAGGTTCAAGTTTTAACTGGCCTAATGACGAAAATAAAAAAGGAGCTTTTTTCTCAAATTCAAACTCTCTGAACGAAGTTAAAAGGATATTAGATTTTCTTCTAAAAATAAATGATGAATCTTGGTCACAAGAAATTTCGCAATTTAAAAACAAAGTATATTTTCACAATAAAGATAATACAATTATTAAAAATTTTTTATCGGAAAATAAAATTTCCAAAAAATGGCTAAAAAGCACAGAAATTTAAGGATTTTACGTTCGTTCAAAATATGAACATTTTACTGTACAATTTTTGAACAATCCTATATATAAGCGCTATGAAATTCAAACAAGATGAATTAAACGTTTTAAGAAAACTAAACCTAAATCCCAAATATTCTCAAAGGGAACTCGCAGACAAATTAGGTTTTAGCCTTGGAAAATTGAACTATTGTATCGCCGCACTTAAAAATAAAGGATTGATAAAAGTAGAAAACTTCAAAAGAAATAAAGACAAACTTGGTTATGTTTATTTATTAACCCCCAAAGGCATAACGGAAAAAACTAAGCTAACAGTAAATTTCATGAAACTTAAAATGAGAGAGTATGACGAACTCGCTGAAGAACTCGAGCAAATTAGAAGAAAGAGGTAAAATGTGGATCGTAGCAAAAATTAATGTAAATCAATTGTCTATATTCAAAAATTCTTTATGTAAAGCTGAGACTAATTTTACTGAGATTTACTTCCCTAAGATAATTCAAAAGAATAAAAAGTACCAAATTACAAAAAATTTGCTCGGTAACTATATTTTTTGTTTTAATAAAAATTTTGATGAAAAAAAGATAAAAACAATGAGATATTTAAAAGGTTTAAATTACTTTTTAGAAAACTCTTTAATTAATCAGAAAGAAATTAATTCTTTTATTTCGTTATGTAGATCTTTTGAAGACAAAAAAGGTACTTTAAAATCAAGTTTTTTCCTGAATTTTTCGTCAAAAAAATTAAAATTTATTAATGGTCCATTAAAGAGTTTATTTTTTAAAATTTTAGAAACTAACAAGAATAAAATATTTGCTGAAACTAATGATAATAAAAGAATAGTTTTACGAAAACAAAATTGTATTCATTTTTTGAGCAATTAAAGAACAAATTTATGTACACCAATTCTATGTTTATTTCAGGTGAAGTGCGGAGCGTTGGCTAAATACAAATGTTGAATAATAAATCAATACTGATAACTGGCGGTACAGGATCTTTTGGTAAGGCATTTATCAAAGAAATACTCAAATCTTATAAAAAAATAAAAAGATTAGTCATTTTTAGTCGCGATGAGTTAAAACAATATGAAATGTCAAAAGATTTTAGTGCAAAAAAGTATCCCATGATTAGATATTTTATTGGAGATATTAGAGATAGATTTAGACTTCAAAGAGCTTTTCAGGATATAGATATTGTTATTCATGCTGCTGCCTTAAAACAAGTTCCAACGGCTGAGTATAATCCTATGGAGTTTATTCAAACTAATGTTATTGGATCCCAAAACGTTATTGAGGCTGCTATAGAAAAAAAAGTAAAAAAAGTGATCGCTTTATCAACCGACAAAGCTGCAGCTCCAATTAATTTGTACGGAGCAACAAAGCTGTGTAGTGATAAATTATTCGTAGCTGCAAATAACTACGCAGGACTAAAGAATTTATCTTTTTCTGTTGTTAGATATGGAAATGTAATGGGATCAAGGGGATCGGTAATACCTTTTTTTATACAACAAGCAAAAAATGGTAGCTTAAGCATAACAAATGAGGAAATGACTAGATTTAATATCACTTTAAAACAAAGTGTGTCTATGGTCCTTTTTGCACTAAAAAATTCTTTAGGTGGAGAAATATTTGTTCCCAAAATACCATCCTATAAAATAGTAGATTTAGCAAAAGCAATATGTCCCAAATGCAAATTTATAAATATAGGTATTAGACAAGGAGAAAAAATTCATGAGGAAATGGTTACATCGAGTGATAGTTTTTCTACAGTAGATATTGGAAAGTATTATTTAATACTACCGGCAAACAAAAAAAAATTCATAAATTATTATTCTAAAAAATTTTCGTTGAGAAAAGTAAATAAAGGGTTTAGTTATAATTCTGGAAACAACGAAAAGTTTTTAAGCAAATCTGAAATTAAAAATTTAATTAATCAGAACTTGTCAAAATGAAATTAAACTAATTTTTACTATGAGCTATTATCAATTTTTTAAAAAAAACTTTTGGGAAAGGAAGGTTTTCAATAAAGAAAATGACTTTGATCTAAGATTATTGAGAGATCAAGATGTTAGTGAAAAAGAAGCAAAAAAGATTTTTAAAAAATATGTAGAGTTAGTTTGTCTGGAGTTATCATATTATTGTAATAGGGCATGTAATTACTGCCCAGTTCATACCATGGAGAGAAGTGATAAAAATCTCGAAATATCTGAAAAAATTTTAAATTCTATTACAAATTCGTTACAAGAAATAGATTATAGCGGAAGAATTTCGTTAAACCTTTTTAATGAGCCTTTAGCGAGTAAAAATATTATTAAAAATATTTCTCATATTTCGAAAAAAATACCAAAAGCACTTTTAAGTTTAAATTCAAATGGGGATTATATTAAAGAAATTGATTATTTAAAAAAATTAGAGAAATCTGGCCTTAAAGAAATTTTAATAACTATGCATACCCCGAAAAATAAAGAATGGAATAGAGATTATTGTGTAATCCAACTAAAAAGATTTGCTAAAAAAGTTAATTATAAGCTTAGTGAAAAAAATTTGAAAAACCTTAAATTTTCTTTTTTTGTAGGAAAACTTATTGTGGAAGTATTTTGTACAGATTGGGGTTCTTTAGGAAATTCTCGAGGCGGACTTCTTGAAAACATGTCACAAAAAAAAAGAGTGATTCCTTGTGAAAAGCCAATTAGGGAATTTGTAATTTCTTATGATGGCTCAGTACAATTATGTTGTCACATATATCACAATAAAGATTATGATAAAAAAATCTCAAATATAGATCCGGATAAAGATCAGAGTATTTTTAAGATTTATGTTAGTAAATTACTATCTAAATCTAGAAGAGAATTGTTTGATTACTCAGAAAAAAAAGGTTTATGCTCAACATGTAACCATTATGAAGAGAATATAAAACAGGATGCAAGTTTTTTTTATAATAAGGAAAAGGATAAATTAAAAAGAGAATTAATATTAAAAAAATTATGAGCACTAATTTTTATAGCAATACCTTATCATCAAAAAAATATTTAAGTCTTATAAAGAAGAAAAAAATTGAAAAAAAAAAATTTATTTTTCAAAATCAAGCCATGTTGATGGGAGACAAGTCTTTTTATCGAATTTTGAAATTAAATGAACTATTACGTAACATAAAAAAAGTAAAGGGAGACATAATTGAGTTTGGTATTTGGAATGGAAATAATCTTTTTACAATAAAAAAAATTCTTGAATTTTATAAACAAAATAAAAAATTATTCGGATACGATAACTTTAGAGGATTTCCGAATCCAGTGGGATTTAATAAAATTAAAAGAAAAAAAGGAGTCTATGCAGGTGATCCAAAAATAATTAACTATATTATAAATTTTTTTAAATTTAAAAATATTGAAATTATTAATGACGATATTTTAAATTTAAAAATTTATAAAAAAAAATTTAAAAAATTAAGTTTTATATATATTGATTGCAATATATATGAACCAGTTAAAAATATATTAAATTTACTTGGTAGCAGACTTTCTAAAAATGGATATATTGCTTTTGATGAAGGTTTAAACAACAAGAAATCAGGAGAGGGTAAGGCATTAAAAGAATTTTATGAAAAAAATAAAAATTCTTTTAAACTAATAAAACTTAAAAAGCACTATCAACCTGATGTAATTTTAAAAAAAATCAAATGATTATTTTAAATATTAATCTATGAAAAATAAAATTTTGCAAAATAATTTGTCATCTAAACAAAAGAAACAACTTATAAACGAAGGGTACATTATATTAAAATCAGTACCTTACATGAAGAAGAATGTAAAACTTATGCAAAAAGTTACAAAAAAACTTATAATTAAAGAGGGCGTAAAAGGTGGTTGGGAAGGAAAAGAAAACTATTACAAAAAAGGAAAACATTTTGAAAAAGGAACTAATAGATTAGGTAATTTAATCAATAAACATAGTGTCTTTAGAGGTTTAATTACTATTCCGGAAATATTAAATGCAGCACATGAGGTAACAAAATCAGATATAAAGATTGCAGGATTAAATTTAAGAAACCCTCTTAAAAATTCAGGTAAACAGAGAATACATATGGATTGGAAACCAAGGAAGAAAAAAAATGAAAAATTTGCTGGTGTTGTATGCTTTGTATTTTTAGATAATGCCAATAAACAGAATGGAGCATTAAGAATAATTCCTAAATCTCATAAAAAATTAGGTTGGCCAGAAAAATATATAAATGTAATGAAGAAACATAAAAACGAAAAGATGATTAATGTAAAAGCTGGCACAATAGTAGTTGCAAACTTAAATCTGTGGCATGGAGGTTCAAATAATATTAGCGGTAAAGATCGTAAAATGATTATGATTAATATTAAAAATAGAAAGTTACCGCAATTAATAAATTACAAAAAATACTTAAGTAAAAAAGTAAAAAATACTCTAAACGATTATCAAAAATATTTATTAGCTGTTAGAAATAATGATCCTACACAAAAAGAAGACAGCATTGGTGTTGGAAAGTTTTATAAAGATAATTTCAATGTCAAAAACTATAAGAATTAAAATATGATAAAAGAAGAAAAAATTAAATCACTTTACGAAGACGGTTTAGCAGACTTTAGTAATTTTTTTGATAATGATCTACTAAACGAATTAGTTTTTGAAAAAGATAATCTTTTCAAAGAATATCCTTATGGCCAAGATGATAATCTTAACAAGAAATCCAAAGCAGATTTTGTAAGACCTGGAAGCTATATGATATGGGATGTAATAGAAAAAAAACCTATATTTTCTAAAATATTAGAAAATAAATATGTAACAGACTTAGCTAAAAGAGTATTAGGAGACAACTACACAGTAGCATCTTTTTATATAAGAAAGACACCAAAAATAGATAGTAAATTGAATCCACATATTGACTACCAAGGTGGCTTAAGTTTCTCTATTTTACTAGATGACATCAGCCTCAATAACGGAGAAACTTTTTTTTATAAAAAAAGCCATAAGCTACCTCCACCGCCTTTTACAAATTTTAATAATCCAAGCTACAAAGCTACATCAATAACTGGAAAAATTGGTGACACATTTTTTTGGTTTCCAGATTGTTGGCATGGAAGAAATCCAAATTCATGTGATAAGGATACCACAATACTAATGTGTCATTTAGGAAACTCAAATCACCCAAGCGCAGATAGCACTGGAAGAAAAGTCAATTATAGTAAAAAAGAAAAAAAACATAATTCAAAAAACAGAAAAAAATATTTAGATTTAATATTTAGAAAATTCGGAAAATCTTCAAATAATTTTTTCAAACATTTCATCTATTGTTTACTTTATTTTAAGATTAAAAAATTTTCAGAGCTAGCCATAAGACAGCAAACAGTATTTACTAGAAATAAATACGGGGAGAGTGAAATAGATAATTTTTCAATAAAGAAATATTTAAAAGCTACCAATTTTTACAAAGTGATTGTTATTTCATTAAAAACTTCAATTAAAAAGATAATTGGAACTAAATTAACAAAAATTCTTAAAAAAAAATCTAATTAAAAATCTATGTTAAGTAAAAAAATTGTAATTGGTACTGCCAATTTTGCAAATCAATATGGCATAATTCCTTCAAAAAATAAAATCAATCGTAAAGAAATAAAAAAAATCTTCAATTACGCTAGGTTAAAAAAAATTAATTTTTTAGATACTGCTTATAATTACAATAATGATAAAATCTTAAAAGATGTAAACATTAAAAACTGGAACATTGTTACTAAAGTAAACTTTAAGCAAGCAAAAGAAAATTATTTATCTAAAGCAAAAAAAATTTTAAAGATTAATGAATTCTATGGTGTTTTGGTCCATCTTAAAAATACTAGAGAAATTTCAAGTCAAAATAATTATAAACTTTTTCAATTATTAATGAAATTAAAGTCAAAAAAGATAATTAAAAAGATAGGTTTCTCAACTTACACACCTGAAGATATAAATTTATTAATTAAAAAATTTAATTTTGATTTCATTCAATGCCCTGTGAACATTCTAGATAATAGATTAATTGACAATGGCCTACTAAAAAAACTTAAAAAAAAAAAAATCGAAATACATGCAAGATCTATATTTCTCCAGGGATTATTGTTAAAAAATTCCACAAATTTTCCAAAGGAATTAAAACAATTTAAAACAATCTTTGAAGATTATCAGAATTACGTAAATAATTTACAAATGCCAAAACTTGAGATCTGTTTAAATTATATCAGAAAAATCAAAGAGATTGATAAAATTGTAATTGGCATAAATAACAAAAAACAATTAGTAACAATAATAAATTCTTTAAATAAAAAAAAAAAAATCAACTTACCTAAGTTAATCATACGGCAAAAATCAAATTTGTCTAAACTAATTGACCTAAGAAAATGGAATTGAAAAGTATAAAAATATTAGCAATTGTTCAAGCACGGCTAACTTCAAAGAGATTTCCTAACAAGGTCTTAAAAAAAATAAAGAATAAAACTTTATTACAAATATTGTTAAAAAGATTAAAGATGAGTAAAAAAATTGACAAGATAGTGGTCGCAATACCAAAAAATAAATATCAATTGAAATTGAAAAAACATCTTAAGGAAGTAGGCATAGATTATTTTGAAGGAAACGAAAAAAATGTTTTAGATAGATTTTATAAAGCTGCAAAAAAATATAAACCAGAAAAAATTATTAGGATAACCGCAGATTGTCCTTTAATAGATGCAAGAATAATAGATAAACTTTTAAACAAAATGAGAAAAAATGATTTTGATTATGTATCTAATGTTTGTCCACCGTCATTTCCAAACGGATTAGATGTTTCAATTATAAATTATAAAACTTTAGAAGAAACTTGGCAAAACGCTAAAAGTTCATTTGATAAGGAACACGTTGTCACATACATACAAAAAAAAGAAAAATATAAAAAATTTAACCTATTAAATTCAGAAGATCTATCCACAGAAAGGTGGACGGTTGATGAGGAAGTAGATTTATACGTCATTAAAGAAATTATAAATAATTTTAAAAATTTTGATTTTAGTTGGAAACAAGTTTTAAAGTTAAAAAAAAATAAACCAGAAATATTTTTAAAAAATTCGCATTTAATCAGAGACGAAGGTTCTTTAATAAGTGAAATGTCTTTAGGCCAAAAGTTATGGAAAAGAGCAAAAACAACTATTCCTGGTGGTAACATGATGTTATCAAAAAGACCTCAACTTTTTTTACCTAACAAATGGCCAACTTATTTTAACAAAGCAAAAGGTTGTAAAATTTGGGGTATAGATAATAAGAAGTATTTGGATATCTCTTTAATGGGAGTTGGAACAAACATTTTAGGTTATGCTCATCCAGAAGTAGATGAGGCAGTTAAAAAGGTTATACAAAAAGGAAATATGTCTACTCTTAATTGTCCTGAAGAAATTTATTTATCTGAAAAGTTGGTTAAAATGCATCCATGGGCTGAAATGGTTAAGTTAACAAGAACTGGTGGTGAAGCTAATGCGGTAGCAATAAGGATTGCAAGAGCAGCCAGTAAAAAAGAAAATGTAGCTATATGCGGTTATCATGGATGGCATGATTGGTACTTAGCGGCAAATTTAAATAATAAAAAATCTTTAAATAAACATTTGCTACCAAATTTAGAAATTAGCGGTGTACCAAAGTCTTTAAGAAATTCCACTTTTACTTTTGAATATAACAATATTGAACAATTTAAAAATCTTGTAAAAAATAACAATATTGGAGTAGTAAAAATGGAAGTCATGCGGAGCATAAAACCAAAAAATAATTTTTTAAAAGAGATAAGAAAAATAACTGAGTCAAAAGGAATTGTATTAATTTTTGATGAATGCACGTCTGGTTTTAGAGAAAACTTCGGTGGGCTACATTTGAAATACAATGTAACTCCAGACATGGCTATAGTTGGCAAAGCTTTAGGTAATGGTTACGCTATTAATGCAATTATTGGAAGAAAAGAGATAATGGACATGGCTCAAACTAGCTTTATAAGTAGTACTTTTTGGACTGAGCGAATAGGACCTTCGGCTGCTTTAAAAACTTTAGATGTAATGGAAAGAAATAAATCTTGGAAATTTATTACATCTCAAGGAAAAAAAGTTAAAAAAAAATGGGTTATGGAAGCTAAAAGAAACAATATTAAAATTGAAACATGGGGATTAGACTCTTTGGCCTCATTTTCTATTAAAAGTAAAAACTCATTAAAATATAAAACATATATTACCCAAGAAATGTTAAAGCATAATATATTAGCAAGTAATTCAGTTTATCTTTCAATAAAGCATACTGATCAAATTTTAAGCCAGTATTTTTATACTTTAAGTAAAATTTTTAAGACTATCGGAGAATGTGAACAAGGAAGAAATATAGACGATCTACTCGAAACACCAATTTCTGGAAGCACCTTCAGAAGACTAAATTAGAAAATAATAATGAGTAGGGTATTAATCTTAGGTTCAACTGGTTCGTTAGGTTTAATTTTAGCAAATTATTTAAAAAGAAAAAATTATACTATCTTTACAGATAAAAAATATAAGCATAAATTAAAAAAAGTTAATAATCTAAAAACATTAAAAAAAATCGTATTACTCTCTCAACCAGATATTATAATTAACTTAGTTGCTATGACAAATGTAGATTTATGCGAGAAAAAAAAATTTTTAGCAAAAAAATCTAACGTTTTATTTGTAAGAAATTTGATTAATATATTAAAAAAAATTACAAAAAAAACTCACTTAATACATATTTCTACTGACCAAGTTTATAGCGGAAAGGGAAATCATTCAGAAAATAATGCTTACCCTATAAATTATTATGGAAAAAGTAAATTAGAGGGAGAAAAAATTGCTAGAAAAGTGGCGTCAACAATTTTTAGAATCAATTATATAAGCGCAACAGAAAAGAAAAAAAGTCTATCTGAGTGGATTTTTTTTAATTTAAAAAGAAAGAATATAATTAAAACTTTTCAAAATATTTACTTTTCACCTTTGCATTCATCAACTTTAGTCAAACTTTTAACCCAGAGTTTAAAGACTAAAAAATATGGAGTATTTAATTTAGGCTCTAAAAATAAAATTTCTAAAGCTAAATTTGCTGAAAAGTTTGCTTTAGGTCTTAGTTTAGACAAAAACCTTTTGAAAAGAGTAAATTACTTACCTAATAACTCTATGGCAAAGAGACCTCTTGATATGAGCATGAAAGTGAATAAATTCCAAAAATACTTTAAAATTAAGCTTCCATCAATTGAAACAGAAATAAAAAAATTAATAAAAGACTTTAAATGAATAAATTTAAAATTGGAAAAAAATTTATAAGTATAAAAGACCCAACTTATTTTATAGCTGATGTAGGTGCTAATCATGACGGTAATTTAGCTAGAGCTAAGAAATTAATACGTTTAGCAAAATTTGCAGGTGCTGATGCGGTAAAGTTTCAACATTTTTCTGCAAAAACAATAGTAAGCGACTATGGTTTTAAAAAACTTAAAAACCTCAAATCACATCAAAGCAAGTGGAAAAAATCAGTTTTTTCAGTATATAAATCTGCTTCTATTAACCCGAAGTGGACCAAAACGCTTAAATCTTATTGTAAAAAACTAGATGTTGAGTTTATGACAAGCCCATATTCTCTTCAAATAGTTGATGAAATAAACCCTTACGTTAATGCAATTAAAATAGGATCTGGAGATATTACTTGGATAGATATAATTAATAAAATTTCAAAAAAAAATAAAGTTGGAATAATTGCTACTGGCGCATCCTCTTTAGATGAAGTTAAGTTGGCAGTAAAAAGTTATCTAAAATCTAACAAATCGTTAGTTCTTATGCAATGTAATACAAATTATACTGGAGATGAAAAAAATTTAAAATATGTAAATTTAAATGTTTTGAAACAGTTTAAAAAAATTTTTCCTAAAATCATTTTAGGTTTAAGCGATCATACTTTTGGACATGCGTCGGTTCTAGGCGCAGTAACACTCGGTGCAAGAGTGATAGAGAAACATTTTACTGATAATAATTCAAGGATAGGTCCAGATCATTATTTTGCGATGAACCCTAAAACATGGAAAGAAATGGTAAACGCCACAAGAGAACTAGAAATGGCCTTAGGAGATGGAATTAAAAAAGTAGAAAAAAATGAGATGAATTCAAAAGTCGTACAACGTCGCAGCATAAGAGCTTCAAAAAATTTAAAAAAAGGAGACATTTTAAAAGAATCAATGATTACATATCTGAGACCTTGCCCTATTCATGCTTTAAGACCAAGTGATAAAAGTTTTATTATAAATAAAAAACTGAAAGTAAACTTAAAACTTCATGACATAATTAGAAAAAAAGATGTTAAGTAAAAAAAAAGATTTACTAATACTAATACCTGCATTAAACGAGCAAAAAACTATTGAAAATATCATCAAGAAATTAAAAAAATATGGACATATTTTAGTAATTGATGACGGAAGCAGGGATGATACTAAATTTGTAGCAAACAAAAATGGAGCAACTGTAATTAAGCATAATACTAATCGTGGATATAACGAAGCGTTAAATACAGGATTTAAATTTTTTTTAAAGAAAAAATATAAAAAAGTTATTACAATTGATGCTGATGGTCAGTTACCAGCAAAGTATGTTAAAATCTTTAATGATAAACTTAACTCTAATTTTGAGATTATTTGTGGAGTCAGATCGAAAGTTGAAAGATTTGGAGAAAAATTTTTCTTATTTTTTTCTAAAATTATTTGGAATTTGAATGATCCACTATGCGGTCTCAAAGGTTTTTCTTATTCTTTTTTAAAAAAAAATTTTAGCCATTTCAAATTTGACTCAATAAATACTGAATTACTCATTAAGGGAAGAAAAATATCATCTAGAATAAATCAAGTACCAATTAAAAATATAAGTAGAAAAGATAGTTCAAGGTTCGGTGAGGGTATAAAAGCTAATATAATTATAATAACAACTCTTTTAAAATGTTTAATCTTCATTAAGTAAATTGAAATTAAAAAAAAAATTATTAATACTTCTTCATGGACCTCTATCAAAAAGAGAGTTTTATACTTTTGGAATCAATTATTTAAAAAAAAATTTTGATCTTCTAATAGTTGAAATTAGCCCTTTAGTGAATTCAGATCATTATAAATTCAAGAGAACTTATAAATTTAAAATTATAAAAAGTTTTAGCGAATTAGAAAATTTTTTTTCTAAAAATAAATATGCTATGTGCTGGGAGACTGGATTTTCTTATAACTCCATTAGAATTGCTAATTTACAAAAAAAATATGGTATTAAAGTTATTGGGGCAGATGGCATATCTAGTTTACCTACTAGAAGATTTTATAAAGAAAGTAAGCATTTAGAGATATTTTTAAGAAGGATAAAACTATTAATTTTTAAACCACTAACTTTTATTAATAGGGTATCCTTTGCCTTAGGAGGTTATTTAAGAATTTTTAGGTACAAAAAAGTCGATATAGCATTAATTGGTGGAAATTCTTATTCTAATTATAACGGCTATGAAAAAGCGCAAACAAAGATTTATTGTTCAAGTCTAGATTATAGTTATTAATTAGCAAAAAAAAAAAAATTAAAAAATGTAATAAAAGGTGATTACGCAGTATTTGTTGATACTTATTTACCCTTTCACCCAGAACATAGTTCAACCATTGCTAAAGTATTAAATCCAAAAGATTACTTCAATTCATTAACAAATTTTTTAAAATATTTTGAAAAAACTACTAAACTAAAAGTTGTCGTAGCCTTATATCCTAAAGCAGATTTAAAAAAATATCCAAAAGAATTTAAAAAATTTAAAATTGTTAAAAATAAAATTGTTGAATTAGTAAAAAATTGTAAAATCGTTTTACATTATGGTAGCACAGCTCAGAGCTACGCAGTTATATTTAAAAAACCAATAATTTATCTAACTTCAAATTTAATCGAAAAAAATAAGTATGTACACGATAACGCTCAACGCATAGAATTTATGGATCAAAAACAAGTTAATGTCGATAGCTATGAAAAGCAAATTCTATTAAACAAAAAAGAATTATTTTTTTTTAACAAA
>Ga0315315_10003041_pt1 | contig 15351 bp, 20 predicted proteins | sample M140m3416metaG_FD_203699 | JGI IMG/M metagenome (GOLD analysis project Ga0315315, IMG submission 203699) | Ammonia-oxidizing marine archaeal communities from Monterey Bay, California, United States - M1 40m 3416 | ecosystem: Environmental > Aquatic > Marine > Intertidal zone | place: USA...
AGCGCACAACCAGATGAAGATGCTGTAGAACGAATATTGTATAATACAAGTCAGTTTAAAAGAATTATAAAAAGAAAATATTGGGCATGAAGTGGGTAGCATTTTTTAGTCAAACCGGTAGTGAGATAGTAAACATCTCAAAACAAATAAACAGATGGCCAGATCTTATTGTAACAAATAAACAAGACGATCAAGGAGTAAGTATTGATCTAATTTTTAAGAAGTCGCAAGGAGATATATCTTTTTATAGGCTGCCTAAATGGCCTGAAAAAATAGATTATATGAAGGCAGCTGATGTATTGAATTATTCTATACTAAATGAAAATTGGAAAAAAGATGTGTTTGTAACTTTACATGGTTATCTAAGAATATTACCTGCAGGTTTTACTACGTCTTCTAATATCTATAATGGTCATCCGGGTGCGATTGATATATATCCCGAGTTAAAAGGTTTTAACCCTCAACAGAAAGCTTGGGAAGCTAAACATCCGCAGGTAGGTTGTGTTATCCACAAAGTAACTCCAGAACTTGATGATGGTCCTATTATTACTAAATCGTTAATCAACAATAATTTTAATACATATGAAGAACTAGAGAAAGGTCTTCATGTTGAATCTACAAAACTTTGGATAAATTTTTTAAATGAAAGACTACAATGAAATCAAAACAGAAGTCGAGGCTGATTATCCGGAAACATGTCAAATGTTAAAGGATCTACTCGAAGAGGAATACAAGTTATTTATTAATAAACAATACGATTACGGTACTGGCAATATTTCAGTAGGTCAGGACTTATCTAAACCGGATGGACGTTTAGTTGCTAAAGCTGGGTTAGTATTCCGTGTTAATGATAAAGTACAGAGACTCATTAATCTCGTCATTAAGAAACGTACTGCTGAAGCTGCCAATGAGCCAATTAATGATGCATGGAAAGATTCAAGTTTATATTGCAAAATTGCTCAGATAGTCGATAATGGTACGTGGGGTAAATAATGTTAGTTTCTTTTACAGGTGCTCAGAGTAGTGGTAAGACTACTCTGTTGCGTTATTTCTTAGAGGAACATCAATGGGGATCTGTTGATGAGGTAACTAGACGTATCCGTCGTGTTGGTTTTGAGATTAACGACGACGGATCAAATTATAATGATACTCAATTAGCTATCTTTGCTGATCATATACAAAATTTATTTGCATATAGTGGTAAAGAGATGAATAATATCTTAGATCGTTGTCTTGTGGATGGTTATATCTATACAAGATATTTTCGGACACAAGGTAAGGTGAATGAGTTTGTTGATAAGATGTTTAGCTATGCCTTAGGTAAGTATATAGAAAGATATGATTGTATATTTTATACTAATCCTTATGATGTTCCTCTTATTAATGATGGTGAACGATCTACAAGTGAAAGCTTTAGAAGTAAGATCATTAAACTGTATGAAGAGTTAATATTAAATAAATATCCTAACGTTTATATACTGGAAGGTAGTATAGAGAGTAGATATAATAAGATGGTAGAGATTATTGAAGATGTCAAAACTAGATAATAAAAATATTAGTAAGCACTTAGGACGATCGAGTCAGTATAAGGCTGAGTATGATGCAAGTCTATTAGTGAGAGAACCGCGATCAAGTAATCGTAAGCATTTAGGTATTAAAGAAAAGAGCTTACCGTTTATTGGCTGTGATGTATGGAATGGTTATGAGGTATCAGCATTAACTAATAATGGTGTACCTGTTTGTGGGGTTGCTAAAGTAGTATATCCTTCTGATAGTAAGTATATTGTTGAATCTAAATCTATGAAGTTATATTGGAATACGTTCAATATGACTAAGATGGGAGATACGTTTGATAAAGTAGTTAAGAGTGTAGAGGAAACAGCTTCAAAAGACTTAAGTAAGTATCTTCAGACTGATGTAAGGGTTACTGTGTTTCCAACGAGTGATACATTTAGTAATAATAATCCTTTTACTGATAAGAACTATAAGAGATTAGAGAATACTAATGAGATTGATGCAGAGAGTTATTATGTAAATGTATATAGTGAAACTCCAAGCTTGTTAGAAACTACGCGCGATAACTCTAGTAACAAGCCGTACAAAGCAATGTCCTCATTACTTAAGAGTAACTGTCGTGTTACTTCTCAACCAGATTGGGGTGATGTTTTTATCTCTCTTGAAGGATCTAAACATCCATTAGATAAAGAATTGCTAAAGTACATTATTTCTTTCAGAGATGAGTGTCATTTTCATGAAGAGATTTGTGAGACTATTTTCACTAGATTAAATGATACTTTTGAACCACGGTCTCTTATGGTAGCATGCTTATATGTACGACGAGGTGGTTGGGATATTAACCCTATTAGAACTACTCATGAATATTTAATTGATGAGTTCTTCTGGGATCATAAGGTACCGTGGATCAAGACATTGAGACAATAATCATTATTCATCATATACAAAAAAAAGAGCGCCCTTTCGGGCGCTCTTCGTGTTTATAATCCTTAAAGATTACATATATGAGTAACCACCCATATCGGTTCCTAATCCAAGAACAAACACTACATGGTAGTAGTTTGAAGCTCCAAATAGGTGATCAACAACGCCGTAACGTGTTAACATACCGACCTTTGGATAGAAGGAGTTAGGATCAATTGAGCGCTGAACCATTACCGGAATGTAAGGACAGTAAATGATACCAGTATCATAATACTCAGGGCCCTTATAACCGAGCAACGCGTACTCAATCTTAGCAGCTTCAGTAGCAGCACCCAAGTTGTATGTGCTTTCTGTGCGAGTATCGCGATAGACGTTAAAACGACCACCAACGTTACCAACCTTAGCAACACCAACAGGTTGTGTGTTAACATTACCGTCAACTTGCATCCAAGAGAACTCAGGAAGCATCTCAAGAATAGCGCATACACGAGGTGTAGCAACAATAAAGTTAGCAGCACCACGGCGGTTGCGAACTGCAAGACGATTAGCCTCAACGATCAACTTCTGATAGAAGTCACGATTACGTTCTGCCATCCAGCGTGCGTCAGCTGACTGTGGCTCGTATAAGGAATAACCAGTACCCTTACCGCCACCGATACTTGTTTGTATCATGCGGATGATCATTTCACGATCAATCTCAGCTTGGATCTCATATGACATAGCATTGGTCAACTCTGCGTCAACATCAATACCATTCATGTTCTTAAGATCCTGCTCGAGTTCAACCGACCAGCGAGCGTTTAAGCGACGTGTACCAGCTTCAACAGCTGTCTTTTCGAAGCTCAACTCAACTGTACCAGCGTTCTCTGCGCTGTTCAACTCGAAAGCTGATAGAGCCGCAGCAAAACCAGAATCACCGTTGCCAAAACCAGCAGACAACCAGTGCGCAGCATTAACGTCACCGTTAGCTAGCGTAGAATCTTTAGCTGAATTTTTTACAGTTGCAGATGAAACGCCAGTAAAGCCAGTGTCTAGGTTATTGTGACCTAACTCACCGACGTTCGTGGCTGGGCCATCCCCTGTAGCTGCACTACCAGTGTATGTAGCACCCGCACCAGAGGCGAGTGTCGCATTAGATTCAGCATCTTTAATACCAGAACCACTGTACTTGTAGCGAAGAGCAAAAGCGAGACCAACCGGACCACTCATGGGCTGAACACCAACGATTTCGTTAGTAATCAACTCAGGGAATGTTCGGCGAATCATCGGAATAAGAATCTTCGGTAAACGAGCATCACCACCGGCATAAGAGTCACTGTCGCCATAAGCTCCAGCACCCTGCCCAGCAGTAGCACCGATTGTGCCAAAAGCACCACCAGCACCTGTACCAGTAGTTGTTCCACCAGATGTATTGGCTTCCCGTAAACACCATTCTTCTTGGTTCTCAAGAAGGATGGCGGTGTTCAAACGCGTATGTGCGTTATCAATTGTCGAAACTTTGTCAGAGGTATAGTCCAAAACAGGACTCCACTTCTCCAACAAGGTTTGCGCACGATTATTATCAATATAATCAGTATTAGGACGAGTTTTTGTTTCGTTCATATTATTAATTCCTTTATTTTATATTTTTCCGTTGCATTGGAGAATCAGGTAATCAATACCTCAACAGTAGTTTAAGACTACTTTACAGTCTCATGTTGGCTAATTCGGCTGCGTAACGCGCAGTTGCAGATTTTGGTGCAGATGAGCTCTCTTCTACAACAACTTCGGCTTCCTGTGCTTTACAATCCTTAGTAGCTTCTTCTTTGATAACATCGAGAGCTTCTTGAGCTTTCTTATCAAACATGGTGACTGTGTAGTCAAAATTTTCTTCGATAAAAGACAATTCTTTATCAGCAAATGTCTTTCTTACAAAATTGGATTTCTTTTCGTCATAACCAGAAAGTCTTTTCTCTAAGAATAAATCCTTTTGAGTACTTTCTAATTGAATTTTAAGATCTGAATTGTATTCAGTCATTTCAGCAAGAGATTTTTTACTTTCTTCGATAGTAGCTTTACCATCTTTTACTGCCTCTCTAATAGATTCGTTTGCAAGTACCATATCTACAGAAAGAGTTTTACGGAATTGATCTAATACATCCATAGCACGACGATTTCTTGTAGCTTCTTCGATGGTAGCTGTTGGGAGAGCTTCATCTATATAAGAATCAAGATAATCAGATACAGACTCTACTACAGTGTCTTTAAGACCAGTAGCTTCTTCTCTTAATGATGTCTCATACTTACGAACAATGTTCTTAAGCTTACGAGTACGGTCTGTGTCGACAGCCTCTACAACCTTTTCGAGCTTCTTCGCATGATCTTTATCAATAGCTTCAAGAAGGTCTTCTAATTTCTTAGAATGTTCATCGTCTTGAGCCGTCAAAGCAGCTTCGGTTGCGATTTGTGCACGGGCTTCCGCTTTTTGCTCAACTGTCTCGTTAAAGACAGTTTCGATTTGCTCAAGACTTTCTTTTGTAAGAACGTCTTTCCCAACTTCTTGTAGTAAATCAGATATCTTGCTCATGATCTTAAAATAAATTTTTGTTTTTAGCTTTCGCAACTCTCTCTTTGAGTTTTGCGTTAATAACTGCCTTCAAATCTTTGTTAGCAGATGCATAATTATTATCTACTATATTAGAGATAAAATTAGCGATGTCTTTTTTTTGGGCCATCATAATTATTTATATTCTTTTCGCTATTTTTCTTACATTTTTCGGATAAACGCTATAATTTTTTCCGTTAGGAAATCATTAACATCATTCCGAGGTAGTTTCTTTAAACTCTCTTCAAACCTATCGTAATGCTCTTCAAAGTTACCATCTCTGTTTAAAATCCATTGTTTTGACTCTAAAATCCCATTTACAAACGCATCAGAATAGGATGGATCAGCTACACAATCAATAGCGACAAGTTTCATCTCACTAACCTTACCTATATCTCCTTGTTGATCGATCTTACCTAGAGCTCTTGAGGACATACCAACTCTGACACCGTCAGTAACAAGTTTACGTACAATTTCTCCACATGGGGTTTGTAGTACTTTACTCTTACCAATGAAGGACTTACCTTCTTGGGTTATTTCTGTAACTATATGACAAGCTCTTTCGAGATCTACCTCAGCAGTAGTAGGATGATTTAGTTCACCCATGGCGCGATCACTTTTGATCATTTCCTTCTCATACCGCGCCACCTCTTCGATCATATTATCTAAATCGTATACACGTTGGTTTTTGTTTACTCCATCCGCCATCATATAAGGCCCTTTAATATATAGACGTGGAGCTTCTTTAGTATTCTTCTCTTCGAGAATATACTCAAACTCCTGAGGATCGGTTTTTTCTACAAGTAACTTGTATGACATAATCTTATAAATTATTTATTATCTCTTTGCGCTTTTTCCGCTAAATAATTCTCTTTCTGTTAAAATAAGGAACTTATAACCATGTTCATCTGCCCATTGCTTAGCAGCTCTCCACTTAGCTTGGTTAATATCATACGTAGCTTGTTCATGTAGAAGGGTACTTTGTTTCTTACGACCACGCATGATTGGTCGTTGAGTTTGACTGTATGGTTTTATCTCGACAAGATATCTTCTATTCTTACCGCGTTCATTTAACACCAAACTGTTATCGACAAAATACCTATGAGTTTTAGTATCAATAGGACTTACATACGGTACTATAATACCTTCACTTGTCCATTCCAATACGTTAGAATTATAATCACACCATTTGAAAAAATGTAATTCCCAGGAGCTTCTATATTTAGGGAATTTTTTGCCTAGGAATTTTTGTTTATATACCGGGCGGTATATACCTTGTTTAAAATCACCTTTTTTATGAGGAGCCATTATCCAACAAAAAACATAGGTGGTGCACCGTCGCCAAAACCTGTTGAACCTCCTGTAAGCATCATCGCTTCAAGCTTTTCTTTCTCCTGTAAACCTTCTTGAAGGATAGAAGTATCTAGACTTGTACCACCGAATAACTGTGCATTACCAAACTTACCTCTAACTCTACCTAAAGTTATTTTTGTTAGTGCTAATGCGTATTGATATACCCAAGGTTCTTTTATTAAATCTCTTATTGGTTTTTCAACATAACAACTCACACAACCATAAAATCTTTCTCCAGTTTTTGGTTCTGGGAGTAAAAGTAAATGTTGAGTTCTTTCGTCAAACTTAAAATACCGTTTTGTTGATAGCATTTTTTCCCTAGTATCAAGCCATTGTTTGAGTATATACCAACTAATTAAATCAAAACCATAATTACCCATAGCATAACTAAAATAGGTTTGTTGAGCGAGGGTTTGTTCAATTGAGAAAAGGGTATTCAAACTATTGCTACTAGATTCTTCATGACTATATACATCTATTACTTTGCGTTTTTGTCTTGTTAAGTCGTCGAAGTTACCAATAATTGGTCTTTGAGTTGTAAGTTGCTGAGTAGTGGTAGTATCTGTTGATACAGCATTTCTGTTAGCATTAACAGAACCAGCTTTAGTCATCTCATCTCCTAATACAATACCAACTGATACAGCGTTGGTATAACTACCACCTATCTGCTCAGTTTTAATACCAGGTATAGCACTTACTTCAAATATTTCAGTTGAAGTAGTAAACACATCACCATACTGAGTAAGACTTACATCCGCAGATTCAGTTAGAGAGCCATCTACAGTTGCCCCAGATACGGCTATAACTAGTGCTTTAGAAACCTGGGCATTAGAGTCATTAAGGGTAACCGTAAATGTATATTCTGACGGGTCTACAGCAGCGTCTCCAACATTAAATTCAAATAGGGATATAAATGTACCTTCACTATTCGCATCAAATTCTTTCGCTGAGTTTGTCGCAACATCAGTAGTAGTTTTGGTGGTAACCTCGATTGTTGAAGAGTATGTTGATGTTAACTCTGGGGTTAGAGTTAATAACTCTGCGATATCTAGGCCTTTTCCTCTCGTGTATTTGTCGCTATCAAAAACTAAATGCTCTTCTGTATATCCAGCATACTTGCTAAACATTTCGACCGCAAGACTGATATTACCATACACTTGGTTACCGTGTAACTCTAAATTTACAATAGGCCAACCAAGAGCATACGATATTCTATCCGCTAATCGCTGATAAGTAGTTACTTGGTTAGCTAAGTATGTAGAATATACTAAACCACCAGCGCTTAAATATGAATCTGACCAGGTATCCGTTGCCACATAATTATTTATGTCGGCAACGCTGAAGTTTCCCCGCCAGGAGTAGGTACAGGTTCGGGAGCAGGTGCTTCACCACCACCCGCTTCCGGTGCTGCGCCAGGGCCCATATCCGGAGGCATCTCTTCACCACCTGGTCCTGCAGGAGCACCACCACCCATTGGAGCAGCAGCGCCACCACCTGCAGCCCAGTCTGCTCCACCGCTACGTATACCTTCTAGTTCATGCTGTAGAGCAGCATCTTTCCGTAACCATTCTCTGTTAGCTTTAATTTGTTCGTCGGTCCATCCAAGATATTCTTTTTGACTATATCCTTTAGATATAGATTCATTACTTGTAAGGGTGTTAAAGTTATTAACTTTAAGATCGAGTATTTGTTGTTTGCGTAACTCAAAGTAATTACGAGGAGGTGTAAATTGTAAATCAAAAGAATTTTCTCTTAATCCATATTGCTTCCACAAACTTTTAAGTTTGAGGTGAGTAATAAAAGATTCTTTTAGTCCTTTAGCGAACTGATACTGTAATCGTACAATAAAGTTTGCAAATTTAAGCTCTTCTCTCAACACATTAGCATCTGCGCTATATTGGGAATTATCCGTATCAACTCTATTCGTAGGTACTTTGAGAGCCTTATATAACTTTTTAATAAAATAAACTAGATCTTGCAGCTCTCCTAAATTTTGACCTCCAGGTAAAGTATTAACTTCTGTACCAGTACTTCCTTCACGTTTTGGAAACCAGTATGCGTCTAGAATTGATTGTGGGTTAAATGAGTTAACTCTGTTATCACCATCAAGACTAAATGATTTTTTACTCCAATAGTTTTGCATAAGTTTACGAATATAACTTTCTGCTTTTGGAGGGCTCATGTTACCAACATCAACATTGAACACTAAACGCTCTGGTGCTCTAACTAAACGGTATATAATAATAGAGTCTTCAATTAATGATAACTGTCTGTAAGCTCGGCGCGCGTTTTCAATAAAGGGGATTCTAAATGTTTTATTTTCATTCCATGTTCCAGAGTTAATATAAGTAACCTGATTTTTTTCCATTGGAATAAAATCTTTATCTTGAGAAGCCGAATAAACATCTTGATTATCATCAGCTTCTTTATGATGTTTCATCTTACGAAGTAAGTACGCCTTTACGTGCATATTCTGATAATTATCATACACCGGATCAATCGCCTGAACTGGAACATTTATAACACCTAATATACCTTCTTTAAGATGCTTTTCATGAACAATATTTTCAAAATACAACTCACCATCAACGAGTAAATTTCTAATATACTCCCAGGCATTTTCTTTTAAATCAAAAAGGTTAACAAATTTATTAAACTCCTCATGTATTTGTTTGTGAGCTAAAGGATCTAAATCAGAAGAAATATTGCGCATAGTTAAATTAATCATATTACCATGCTCATCTTCATTTAAAAATTCATCGCAAATTTCATCTAATGCATCTGCTACTTCCGCAAATTGAGCCATCGTGCGATAATCTCTAATTCTGCGATACTTATCAACATCTAATGTTGCATACATTAACTCATTGTATGCTTTATCTGCTAAAAAAGAACCTACAGGGTGAGAACCTTCTTGAGATTTAGGGGCAATTACAGAGTGCTGGGATAGTAACTCTTTGCGTACTGTACCTGCTTTATAAAATTCTTTGAATTTAGGGTTCTCAGCCGCGACGTCATCTATAATCGCTGCAGGGGACCTATAGGGTAAGTTATTTGAAATAAACTTCTGTAAATTTCTACCGAATGTTCCTTTTTTTCCGTCGTCTGCCATATTAATTAATTGTTATTGCACTTGTTGATCCTACGTCAGTACTGAAAACTCCATAACCAGCTGGGTTAACAGCAATAATATCAACTACACCAGTGGCTGTTACCGTAGGAAATGTAACTGTCATTGTGTTATAGTTATTTAATGTATATGTCGTAGTAGGATACCCACTAACTTCAGGATAAGTAGCAGATAAACCAGAGACGGTACTAAAATTAAAAGCACTAACACTAGTCAACCCAGAAGCACTTGTAAATAGTGGGCTGTTACTAGTACAGCTTAATAATACATCAGTCACTGAGTCAAAATTATATCCTTCTAATGTATGAATAGCAGAGAAACCACTATTGAGAGTAGTATATTGATTACCTGTGAACTGAGGTCGCGCGGATAACTCTCTTGTGTCGAAATTAGCGCTAAAAGCAGTAACACTAGTTAATGTACTGTCATATTTTATAAATTTACTCATAATTAAACCCGCTTACAGGTACGAACTTCTGATCAATAGTGAATATATTCTTTGTATCTTCATCCGCTGGTCCTTTAAACAACCAACCTTTAATTGTAAAGCTTGTATTCGCTATCACTCGAGCCGGTTGAGTACCAGATACTTCAACAGGATAATCTAAACTGATATCTCCGGACCACATAACTTCAGATCTAATTTCGTAATCACTAGCTAGATTTTGGGAAGTAGGCATAAGCCAACTCAATATTATATATGGATTATTATACGGAGCGAAGTTACTAATAATTTGATCCATATCAGTCTGGAACTTAGTCATTATAGACATATTAATACCTACATTAACCGGGAGCGGAGTCATTAAATGATCTGATTCAAGCGAGCCTCCGCTTACGCTAGGGGCCTTACTATAATAAAACCCTGGTATTTTATTAAAAACCCTATCAGGATCTCTAGTAATAGAAGTATAATGTATTGCTACGACAGGTAATTTTAACGAACCAGCTTTATTTACTATATCATGTAATGCTCTTTCTTTAGGTCCGTAATAAAAACCAGCCTTTATCTGATCAACAACAGCTTTATTTTTATTATATCTGTTTATTACAATACTATTAAAAGCAGTAATAAACTGCCTTATCATATCTTTTAGCTCAAAACCATAGTATTGATTTTTCATTATAAATATTTATTAAACAAACCGGTCTATAAAATATTTAGGCAGTAAATTAAGGTAATCAGGTACAAGCCTTCTAATACCACCAGCGTCAAGTACATATGTAATACTTGTATCATTTTCATCTCTAGTACAACGACCGCATTGCTGAATAAATGTCGTAAACATCTTATTTGAATACCACTTATAATTATTCTTAGACATTTCTTTAATACGTACATCTCCGAGATCAGGCCATGGACACTTAACAATGATACAAAACCTAGCTGCTTCACCTTTTAAGTCGACCCCAAAGCTCATTGAAGGGCTCGCTAGTACTGTAGGTTTGTTAGTATTAAGATGGTCATTTAATATTTCAATATTATCTTTATGACCTCTTATACGGTACAGCACTCTTTTACTCCTAAGATTATCTTTCAGCATACTTGTTATCCTATTAGATTGAGTATGTATAAGACCTTTATCGTTTTTATGCTCTTGTAAAATTTCTTCTATACAGCTAACAATTTTCGGAAAACTACTCTCGAGATTCTTTTTTGATAACTGAAAGCTACCAAACAGTATAGGAGACTTCTTAGGGTCAAATGTAGATGGTAGATCTATATACTTGAACTCGTGCTCAGATATACCTAACCCTCTCGCAAAACGTTTGTAGTCAACAAATGTTGCAGACATGAGTAACACCTTATCTGCATATTTAAAAAGATCTTGCGCTAGATTATCTATCTTCTTAGGTATTAGTTTGATATATTTTTTATTACGCTCATACGTAGAGTGAATAATATATTCTGATTGGGACCATGTCTCAATAATTAAACTTAAGTCTCCTTTTAAGTCAGTAATAAACTTAAACTCTTTCTTTCTATCTTCACTTATGGTATCTCGATGTTTATCGAGCATTCGTAATAACTCTACATACCTCGTCTCTAAGTCAGAAAGCAATGTGCATAGGTTATTATAAAAGCGTTTACGGTTTGCGCTATAGGAGAGATGTAAGTTGTACTTATTAAGCTTTCCACATTCTATACTACAACTATACCTGCTTACAATTACGTTCTCTAATTCAGATGCCTCATCACAAACAATTAGCTGTCTATTTTTAAGATGATCTGGTTTGTGAAAAAAGCTAGAGTAATTTTCTATACTAGTTTTCGCAGCAATAGATTTATTTCTTGCTTCATAGTAATCGCACCGGTTACAATCCCAACATTCTTTTTTGAGTTTAGAACTAAATGCGCACGGAGCTGCATCTGCAGAACTTCGATCATCAATATTACAAATATAACTACTCTTACCCTTTAAGGGCATTACATCCTCAAAGTCTCTCGTATACTGATCTTGTAAGTTCTTAGTTGTTGTTAAAATAGATGTACCGTATCTTTTGCTACCGTTGAAATCATCTGCATACTCATACACTCTGCGATTATTCTCCCAAGAAGTTTCAAACGCGGTATAGTTATAAATTAATTTCGTTAACCTAGCTGGTGGTTTATTGAGACCGTTAGCAACTGCTTTAGCTATAAAACTTTTACCACAGCCCGTAGGTCCTTGTATGACGACAAACTTATGGTCCTTAAACGCCTCAACAATATTAGGTATCGCATATTGTTGCGTTGTCGACGGAGTAAAGCCTTTAGGAAAGTTTTTTAATCCCATATAAGGATTATAGCTCTTCTATAGAGACAAGCAAGTCGTAATACTTGTTCCGAGAGTTTTTAACCATATTTTTAGTTCTGACTTTTTGAATAATGTCGTCCTGATGAATATGATTTAAAGTATAGTCGAAAAAGATAGTTTTTTGCTGTCGCAAAATAGCGAAAGGATACAGTATTTCTACCTTCTTATTATTGGTAAAGTGTAACTTAATATTAAAGTCTTTAAGCTCATATAGAAGAATGCGCCCAGTACCTAGGACACGCTTCCTAGATGTAATTTTTACATCTCTAAGTAAGAGATCTTTTAATGTGTTTTCAACTAATTCGTGGGTCATACGTTCATAAAATTCATTTTTTCTTCTGCAGTCATCGGGGCAATATTTTGCGATAAGTAGTCCCAGAAGGTAGCATCAGCTTCTAGAGTAGATATTAAATCTACAGTATCGCAACTTATTGTCCTAAAATCCTGCATTAATATGTCCCATGTAATAATTAAGTTTTCTTGATTGGGGTTATATTTAGGAGCTTGGCGGGGTGGAGTATAATTTAAAATAGTGCGGCCTTCGACTGAGTTAAGTAACTGTACGTTATTAGTACACAGCATCCTCCTCGTCGAAGGTCGCCCAGGTTTTGGGTTTCTTCGAGCAAATTTAACTTCGCATACTTGATTAAGTAGTATGCTTTTTAAATTACTCAGACCTACTATCATCTTGATCTACTTGTTCACATACACCGAAGAATCTTTGCTCGCTCAAGAACAAACAATTACGCAACGGTCGGTCATATCCAGCAACTGTAATGTTGTCTACTTTTACTCCTTTATCGTCTGGGAAGCAAACAATATCTCCTACGCTACTATACTTACACTCTGGTCCAGCTAGAATAACTCGTGCAATTCTCCAAGTTCGATGTACTTTGGATAATGGAATATATATCCCATTACGTTCAATTGTTTGTCCATCTTCAGCTAAGTCCGAGTATTGAGCTAGAACGATATCATCCATCACCTTACTTAACTTGTAACCATGTAAACTAAAATGATCTGTGTTTTGATATGTATCAAGATCGATTAAGCTTCGCTTCGCAGAATGATCAAACGCATCTCTCTCACTATCAGAGAGATCCATTTTGTCTAGACGCGCGTCATATGCCTTTTGTTGTTTACTGTTCATACTTTTTTATATTTACATCAAACGTTTCTGAATACAAATTTATTTCTCTTTCAGATAACTCATATCGTCTAGAGAGCAATTTACATTCCTTTTTATCTGCTTTTTTCTTTTTTATATATCGAATAAATTTACGCTTAGTCTTAGGTACTAAGTTAAACATAAATTTATAATGATCTAAAGAACTAAATGCAATACCATACTTGTTGACTGTGTCGTTAACAAGATGAGTAATTTGAGGGTTAATATGAGTAAGATACCTATTCGTAATATACGGAGAATAAAGCTGACCGTCGGCAACATTAATATCAACAGGGTGAGTATCAAAAGCAATATTATTAATGAGATCAAAGACATTGTTAATTGGTTTTGTCATTATATCTATCGTGAGCTTCTGTAATTATTTTTTTAGTTTGTGCCTTTGACAACCACCCGTCTATTTCTACAACCTTATCTTCTAAGTCTTTGTAATGAGAAAAGAAATTATAAGTGGTACTTACCCAATGAGCTTCAAGATCTTTTAAAGACCGATACTCTCTCACATGACTAGTAGGTACTCCAACTACTTTATAATCTTTTGAACCGGTATCAGTCATATCTAATGTCGCGATCGGTCTAACCTCAACTAACGCGCCCGTTTGTATTGGTATATTATTATAAACTATAATATCTAACGGGTCGTTATCAAGAGCATGCGTTTGAGGTATAAAACCATACGACGCGGTATATATCATCGAACTATACAAGCACCTAGCGAGCTGAAACACATCTAACTGTTCGTTATACTCGTATTTGGCGCTTGTACCTTTCGGTATTTCAATAATACAGTTAACCTTTTCTGGGAACTGATTTCCTATAGGTATATTATCTACTAAATTCATGACAGTCTAAAAGCCTAATAGTAATTTTATTAAAGTTTTGCGAAAAAAATTTGTCCATAGAACTCAACCTCATAGGGTCAGTTTTGTAGTTGCGATAAACGCGTCATCTACCATGGAATAGAAGGTATCTACCACGATTTTCATGAATTCTTCCACCTGATTATCGGTTAAATTCGTAGAAAATGCAAAAGACGGTGCCTTTTGACCTGCTACAACGTTAATAGCGGTGTGTCCAATCGCCACATTGTTCTTTGAATAGGTAATACTAACACTACACTTACCTTTTGGTTGAATGATGCCGTGTTGTTCGAATTCTTTATGAACAATTAGATCATCTCCATCAACCTCTATAGGCGCGGCAAGATATTTAGTAGATAACAGATTTGCGATCTGTGTATTAAATAATCGCTGAAAGAATACAGCACCAAGAGGGTCAAGATTAGGCAACTCCCAGCAAAAATTAATAGCGTCATCAGAATATATAAAATCATTATTAAGTAAGTCTTCATTGTCAATCATTCCTTCTGTTTCAACTTTCATTGGTGCTCGAAACGCAACAATGTTACCAATTGGAAGAGTCTTTTTGCGAAAATATTTATAAGCAAACCGTCCGTGAATAAGATTACCATCATAGATATCGATATCTCTCAAAATCATAGTAAATATTATAAAATAACTAGAGATGAAATCAACATATGAATGTATCAGATTTAAGTAACATTACCGCAGAGGAATGGAATGTAATTTATGATGATTGGGGCGGGTGGAACGGGCAAGGCTCCGGAGGGGGTAGCTTTATTGAAAATAATTATTATCTTATCGACTGGCTGCAAACATTTATACAAAAAAATAATATAAAAAATATTGTTGATGTGGGGTGTGGAGACTTACAATGGATATCTACTATTTTTAAAAATAAACCAAGCTTAATGTATACAGGGATTGATTGTGTTGATAGTTTAATTAAAGCTCATCGAAAAAATTATTCGTATTATGCTTTTTTTAACAAAAATATATCT
>Ga0315315_10003042_pt1 | contig 15345 bp, 8 predicted proteins | sample M140m3416metaG_FD_203699 | JGI IMG/M metagenome (GOLD analysis project Ga0315315, IMG submission 203699) | Ammonia-oxidizing marine archaeal communities from Monterey Bay, California, United States - M1 40m 3416 | ecosystem: Environmental > Aquatic > Marine > Intertidal zone | place: USA...
CACCCAAAACCAATAATCAGCCCATCAGCGATTATCATACCTTCTAATAGTATCAAATGTCGCCGCTGCAACCATGGCGCGACGAATATTTTTGGTCCTGCTAGGGATCAGTGCCCTCCTACTGCATCCATCGCATTCGTTCCAGATCTTCCGCCAGCCTTCACGTGCAGCACTGCGGACGACGCATTATTCAGCGCCGACCATCCCTTCTGTCTCCGAACCCCGCTCTGGTCGTTTCCCGACCACCAGCTCCACAGCCCTCAGAGGTTGGCCTTGGGAAGAGGATGGGTCTACCTCGGCAGAAGAGGCTCTCAACTTGGCAAAGGAACGGGAGGAAGCGCTCAGGGCCTCCGAGGTCGAGGCCCAGCGCTATCACAAGCGGATCGCCAGTCTGGAGTCGGAACTTGAGGCCAAGGAGGCCGAGCTTACCATTATGGACAACCGCGTCATCATTCTGCAGGACGTTGCCAAGAGGCTGCGCATCGGTCAGAACGAAACAATAAGGGCCGCGGAGGAGTGGAAGAGCAGGGCCGCGGAGCGGGATCATCTTGAGAGGACGCTCAACGCAACGTATGACGAACTCGCTAGGGAGACGGCCCGTCTGAACCAGCTCGTTCTCGACGAGAGAGTCGGCCGCGAGGTGGTGAGAGAACGGTACGATGATCTAGTCAACGAACTCGAAAGCAAGGATCAGGAAATGAAAAACTTAGCGAAGAGAAAGGAGGAAGACATGTCGGAGCTTGAGCGGCGGCTCAAAGTGGAGAGAAGGGCGAGAGCGAAAGATCGAAATGAATTCGAGAAAGCTCAGGCCGACCTCAACTCTCAGTTTAGATCGGCGACGGAAAAGGCGCGAGCCCTGCAGAATGAATTGAATAATACTGTGGCTAGTATGGATCGACTTCGCATTGAGATTGGTAATGATGATAGAGATTTGAAGACTGTGGCCAAGGAGGAGAGGAAGAAGCGCCAGTTCCTTAAACAAGAGCTAGTGGCGGCGAGGATGGCGGAGCGGGAGGCCGTCGAGAGTCTAGAAAGGATGGAGAAGCAACTAGCGCAGCAGCGCAAAATTAGGGTGGTGGCAGCGAGCAAGTCGAAAAATGTAACCGACATAGAACGTGTTAGGGATAGAAGCGCTACGGAGACCAATGTCGCCATCAAAGAAGCCGAGGAGAAGGTGGAAATCGCGACTGCCGCTGTCCGCGCCGCCGAGCAGAGGGAACTCAAGGCGCAGGAACAAGTCTCAAGCTTACAGGAGGAGCTCCGTTCCGTTCTCAAACACAACGATCGTGTTAATATTGAGCTCCGCGACGCTCGTGATCAACAAAATGTTGCGGTGGAGCGTCTAAAAAAGTCCAGGTCGACCGACAGTCACCGGCAAGAAGCTCTCTCAAGGCAAGTCGCTCAGGGCGAAGAAAACTTACGCCGAGTAGGGGAGGAGATGGATTTGCTCCGAACGGAGCGAGACGGTCTGCGGGATTCGCTCCTCGACGAAAGGTTGAAGTTTGCTGGCGAGCGGAGGGAAGACCAAATGAGATATGATCGCATCATGGGTGAAGAAAGGCAGGCTTTCGAGACGGAAATTTTTATGCTCAAGGAGCAGATTTCGCGCATCTCTAGCCGATTGCCAGAACTGACGCATCGATTTGAAACAATGGAAAATTTGAACAACAACATAAGAAAGGAGGCCGGGCAAGACTTCGCGCCGGGATCCGCAGATGGAGCAGCCGAGATGAGGGAATCAGTTTCGAAGAAACCAGGTTTTCTTCGTCGCAGGTGGAAACGGATACGATCGTGGTACGGAGCAAAAGAAGATGACACGCTGAAGTCAAGCTTATAAAATCACAGAGCTGCGTAGCAAAATGTGGGCAGCAGATGAGTCTTAGCAACGCGCTCCCGTAGGTGGCCAGCTCGAATTCTCTCGGCCTAATTTTACAACATTTTGCTTTTCTGAAAACTTAAAATATTAGTACGTGCTACTTCGCCGCTTTTCCTCTCACCAGAAGAAACTTTCTTCTGCCATAAGATTGGCTGACGACATGATCGCCATGAAGAAGGTGGCAATCAGAGTAGTCCAAATGTGTCGAGCAAAAGGATGTTCGTAACGCTTCGCCGGGTCTCCCTCCGATCCAGCGTAACCTCTGGCCCAAACCATGCGTGCTTTGAGCCAAAGAGCGCAGGCAGCCGCTGTGGTGACGGGAAAGCTCAGGGCGGAAGCAAGGGAAAACAATAGGAACTGAGGGAGCGTCTCCATAATATTTTGATGCGAACGCTGTACGCAGTTGAAGGCGCGTGCGTGAGGTGATGTTCCTTCTACATACATATTCGGGAGACTGTAGCGGAGCTTGGCATCCTTCTCTCCGTCCTTCTGTGCCAGTGCCATGTACTTGCTCCTCGCACGGCCGACGCTCATTCCATAGACTGATACCCAGAAGGAAGCGCAGACCATTGCGGCAAGGTACAGACCGAAGCCTCGGGACAGCCCGGCGACGGCTGACGAATCAGCGAGAAAGGCTAGTTGAGAGAAAGGAAGATACTTCTTCTCGAGAAAGGAACCGCCGAAAGCGATTACCGCTGCCTGAAGGAACAACGATGTGATGCCCATTTTGCAATATTTGGATTATGGATTCTGTTGATGGATATGTTGTGGGGCATAAAGTGGTGGCTGGCAGAGGACGGCGGGAGCAACCTTCAGGCAAAACAGATAGATGTTGTCGATGTTCACTTCGTCGAGCTTCAGAGATGTTCTTCGGGCTTCAAAATCAGTGATGTCCGGAGCAAAACTTAATTATTATTTTCAGGCAGGCAATATTGAGGTATCATACCTATTATGATAGTGCATATTAGTACTAGAGTACTAGCTAGTAAGACTATTGCAGATTAGGATTATTGAGTTCCGCCGCTCTGCGGGTGACAGAGCGTCGTCATTCGAAGACCAAAATCATAATAATTATTGCATAATAATTACTATTTTAGTAGTAATTATTGACCATCACAAAATAAATAATAATAATAATAATGATCATCTATCTCATCATCTCCGATCAACATTATTAACTTCCCAATTCACTCGACCCCAACAAGCCCCCCACACAGAACAACCATGTCTGTCGATCCGCAATACGCGCGCAGGCACCCCTGCGAAGTAACGTCACTTGCCGTCCGACAGTGCCACGCTAATCACGGTATACAAGGCGAAGACTGTGTCCGGGAGGAGCTTACAGAGAAGAGGTGCTACGCTGAGCTGCTGTGTCGAAGGGAAGCCGCGAGATTTTACTATGATCCCATTGCGATTAGCAATACCGGTCGGGCCACGTGTTCGACCCTGCTGGAGCAGTTTGCATTTCCCGAGAACGACCTCCTGCTCCCTGCAGAGGGTGTTCGGGAGGATCAACGGAAGCAGTGTCGGCAGGTTGTACACGATTTGGCGACTTGCATGTCCAAGCATACGCGTAACATACGAGGAATATAAGCATATATCCAAGAATGCCGGGGTACTCTTCGTTCGTAGAGATTCGTTCTGTTACATCCTTGATTTTATCATGACCGGAAGAATAGTCGACGCTGATGAGGATGGACAGCTAAATAAATAAATTTGAATCTGTCCGCCACATTCATTTTTCCATTCATAGAAATTAATCCTGCCATTCAATCTCTGATGGAGGGGTATTTGCTCAAGAAAGAACACTTTATGCGCTGGAGAAGAAGATACATAAAGCTCTCTTGTGTTGAAGACCCGCCTACGCTACAGTGCTATACGGAAAAGGACGACACGGAACCAAGGATGATCATGACAATCACTGCGTCTAGCCGCGTCGTATCATTGTCAAAGAAGCGAGATCCGGCAAATGAGTATGTCACTGTCGTCACAGGCCCCAGCGACCAAAAGTGGCAACTTTGTGCACCGTCCAAGGAATACGTCCAGGCATGGAGAGATAAGATATCCGCCGCCATCTCTGATGTCAAGAGGAACTCAATCCTTAAAAATATCAAAATCCTTGCCCGCGCGCAACACGATCCATTTCTTGTCGGCAACACGCGCTACAACCTTCCCGAAGATAAGTATGCCCCCATAAAAGTCATTGGAAAGGGCTCTTATGGGAGTGTGATTTCTGCTTTTGACAAGGAGAGAGAAGTGAAGGTGGCTGTCAAGAAAATGACTGATATTTTTGATGATCTTTTCGATGCTCGTCGGGTTGTTCGAGAGATTCGAGCACTGCGCAACCTCTGCCATGAAAATATAGTAACCCTATTGGACTTACCGATGCCCCCACAACCGAGAGACTTTCGTGATGTGTATATTGTGACAGAGTTGGTGGATCAGGATCTCTACTCGGTCATATATCATCACCAGAAGTTGTCGACGCAACACCTCCAGTTCATTTTCTATCAACTTTTGTGCGCTCTTCAGTATATTCACTCGGCCGGGATTATCCACCGTGATATCAAACCACAGAACATACTCATCTCATCTACTTGCAGGGTCAAATTGTGCGATTTTGGCCTTGCGAGATGTCTCTATTCGAGTGAGACCGATTCAAAGGATTCAAGGCTGACACAATACATTGCAACGCGTTGGTACCGAGCTCCAGAGATTCTCCTTGGTTGCCAAAAATATGGCAGTGCTATTGATGTATGGTCTCTTGGGTGCGTGTTAGGAGAAGCACTGCAGCAGGATCCACTACTTCCTGGAACTGATTGCATCATGCAGGTTCGCCTCATTGCAGATTTGGTCGGGGTTCCGCGTCGAGAGGATGAAGTTGCCTTCGTTGAGAATGCAAGGGCGAGATTATTTCTAAACGGACTTCCCTATCTTGCGCCCAGGATTGGAGCTTGCTTCCCGAGTGAGGATGCGTCTATCCGCTGTTTACTGCAGCAGATGTTATCCTTCAATCCATCGCGCCGAATCAAGGTCGGTGAAGCGCTGTCGCTTGGTTTCTTTGATTCTGTTCGAAGACCGACTTCAGAAAGGCGGGCAAGCCATCGCCTCAGTTGGAAAGCGATCGACAAGCAACCCTTGACGAAGCAAAACCTTCAGACCCTCATTTATCAAGAAGTGGGCAACTTTGCAAAGGGCAGACACAAAAGCCTTTTCCGTCGCTGCTCTTGATAGCAAATCGCAATTCAATATGAAAGCGACTCAACCAACTCGGCTCAACTCATTGGCTCTGGAACCTCAACTCATTGCATTATCGTGGCTCTCGTGTTCAAACGAATAGAGCTATTTAATTTATGCTTTTGACATTCTATTCCTTGCTGATTTCAGCTTCTCCATCCTCGGTAATTACTGCCTCGCTGGTTTCTGACTCTCCCTGTGGCCAAACGAGCGGCAGTGCCCAGTGATCCAGCTCTCCGCCCGCCTTGATGTCGTCGAACCACTTCTCGAATCGGTATTCGTGCGACGCATCTACGCTCGTGTAGTAGTCTTTATTGGCTACCTCCTTTCTAGCGTCGCCATCGATGTAGCTCATCTGGATGGCCTCCCGCGGGCCGCCCTCCATCCTTTGTGAACTCGCGCCGTGGAGGGTCCAACCGTGATGTGCCAGGCAATCCCCGACATTGATCTCGTCGTAGAACACAAAATCCAAAGCCCCGGTGCCGTCAAATTCTTTGAAGAACTGCTTGTACTCCTCTCTGATGCGGTGGGAGTCAGGGTCACTTCCCAATGGAAGTGATTCGTCGATGGTAGCTGCATTTTTCTCGTCGTGATCTATTTGCTCCTCATCATCCGCATCCGCATCTGCATCCGCCTCCTCATCCTCATCACCTGCAGCATCGTAGAAGTAGCCCGCCTCGGGATACTTTTGCGTTTCGTTGAGTGAGTGCTGCAGCTCCGCCATGCAGTGGAGGCCGTCGTGGTCCGTATCGAAGTGCTCGAAGAATCCCACGTCCACAGCCCTATTGGTGAAACGGTAATGCTCGTCGGACTCAGCCTTAGAAATGCATGAGTCCTGGTCCTTGTCGATTGTGATCATAACATCGGCGGCATCTGGGATCGGCTTCAGCGCACGGCCCTTGGATGTGCTCACGTACTTGCCCACGTCGCTGTGGCTTCCAGAAACGTACACAAGGACCGAGTCTGCGTCGGTGAGGTTCCGCAGGGGGCACCAGAAGGAGAAGTATCCGTTGGTATCGACAGGGGCCTGAGTGTTGTCTGCGTGCATATGCGTGGCGGCGTTGTATAGGAGGGTGTCGGTCACATCCATGGAAGGGACCTTGCGGAAGCTAGTGGTCTGGTAAAGCCGGATCCTCTCCGCCTGGAGCAGGTCGGAAGCGATGGCGCCGAGGCGGGGGTGGGTCGCAATATCGTTGAAGGGCTGGCTGAAGTTGTGGATGTTGATAAGTTGGAAGAATGAAGCGTGGTCATTCTTCCCGAGCGCCTGGTAGTACTTCTTGCACCTGTTCATGGCCTCCTCCCCAGGAACGCCCTGGTCGAGCATGTCAAAGAAGACTTGGGGGCACTCGTACTGCTTCATGGCGAACAGGTGATATGCCTTGGACGACTCCACCCTGGCGGCCTGGATGGACGCCACAACGGCTGGATCGCGGAGCTCTGGGGCCATGTTGCGGATCCGAACGTGCCCGTCGTGGAGGAAGTCGATGATGTCCTCCTTGGTCAACAGAGGGCTGCTGTGCAGAGCCGAATCGACGGACACCAGCGAGGCGAGGAGGGTAACGGCGGCAGAGGTGCGGCGCCACATGACTGATTCTGACTTTCGGTCTCTGTTGGATACAACACGCAAATGTGCAAGTTGGGGTGCTGTGTGGTCGGAGCTTTGGGGGGGATTTCCTCGATTCTGTTTGTCCTCAGTGCTTTGGAGGGAGGACGGAGAAAGGAGAAAAAGCTTCGGTTTTGGGTTGGGCTGGGCTGGGGCTGCCCGTTGCGAGCATTTACTCCTATAATCAATAATACTAGAGTATTATTATTTATTATTTCAAGCCACGTGGAATAAATGTTTAAACTTCCCCTGCTGTGTATTTCAACTACTCTAGACTAGAGTATGCATACGTACCGCCAATAGCTGCGGGCCGCGAGCGAGCCTGGATGGCGAGGAGCGGGAGGCGTTCAACAAACAACCTACTACTCTAGTAGCAACTCTATGCAAATTTTGTTTGTCTTGAAAGCGAGCATATAACGTGCATGTCTGATCTCATAATAAGACTATTTTCATGTCGCATTTATTATTATAACGGTCTTGTTAGTACCAACTTCCGGGTGGGACGATCTACTAGCTAGTATGCATACTAAGTAGGGGTACTCTAGTAGAGTATGCACACGACTCGTTGTACATACTAGCTACTCTAGTACATACATCATGTTGTATGATGTCATCGTGACATATTCCGCGAGCCACGCTCTGTAAACTTTACCACACCTTATAATTTGACCGTAAAACCGTACAGATGCATAATATGCATAATATACAGCTGCATAGTATGCATATCAATACAGTGTATGCATACGAGCTCGTATGCATATGCAGAAGATTTATGGATACTGTAATACACGTCGTGCATCGACCTACGTCAGTGGACAATAGGATTCGACGGAGCGCTAAAAGCGCGTGTCCGAGACTGGGGAAAAGCGTTCTGTCGTCCTGTCTCTACGTAAATAGCTAGCATCTTGTTGTGGTCGCCCATCATTCTCGTCCGCCCAATCAGCTCACCGTCATCATTCCCGTTCTCGGTACCAACATGTTCAGCCGCGCCATCCGCCAGTCCTGCCGCACCTACGGCCGCCGCTTCTCCGCTGAGGCCAAGGCCGCGGAGAAGAAGGTTGAGGAGGCCGCTGCCAAGCCCGCCGCGGCAGCCGCTGCCCCGGCTCCTGCCGCCGCCCAGCAGGGAGGCGGGGGGGGGATGGGAGCTCCTCTCGCTATCGTCGCCCTCGCCGCCGCTGGATACACCTACAATGCCGTTGAGGAGGCCAAAACCGAGCTTTCTGCCAAGGTTGATGACTTGACCGTCCAGCTCTCCGGAAAGACGAACTCGGCCTTTGTATTCATCAAGCCCCACGCCTGCAAGGGAACTCCCGGCAAGGTCGAGGCCGTCGTCGAGGAGACTTTTGCCAAGAATGGTATCCGCATCACCTCCAAGGGAGAGATGGCGGCTGAGACCATCGACAAGAACATGCACATCGACACTCACTACGGTGCCATTGCCTCCAAGGCTGTCAAGCTCCAGCCCAAGGACCTCAATGTTCCTGACAAGGGTAAGGCCGGCTTTGAGAAGATGTTCGGTGAAAAGTGGGACGACGCCATCGCCGCCGGTAAGGTTTACAACGCCATGGACGGTGCCGCTAAACTCGGTGTCGACGGGGCTGGCCTTGACGCCAAGTGGGCCAAGCTTTCCAGAGGAAAGGATCTCATCAAGTTCGGCGGCGGATTCTACTGCGGAAAGGTCGGCGACATCTATGTCATGAACGGCTTCTACATGGCCATGCGCTCCGCCTACACCACCCCAGGGGACAAGATCAAGTGGTACACGGTTTCGTGGCCCACTGATTCCCTCTCCTGGCAAGATTTCCGTGGCGTCGTCCTCGGGGCCACCGACCCCTCGGCGGCCCCCGCCGGCTCCATCCGCCGCACAATCCTAGACCAGTACAAGAAGCTCGGCCTCAAGTCCAAGCCCAACACCGGTGACAACGGCGTACACGCCTCCGCGAGCCCCTTTGAGGCCATGGCCGAGCGGGCCAACTGGCTCGGGGCCACTGTCGAGTCCGACGCCTTCGGCAAGGCTATGCTGGCCTCGAAGGTGTCTGCGACCACGATTGCGGATTGGTCTGGTGATTCCCAGGTGTCCGTCGACGGCGAGACCGAGAAGGGCAAGACCATGTCTGTCTTTGACACTCTGGAGGATCTAGATGCTGACGATGTCCTAGCCAAGCTCTCCAAAATCCATTAGTTTGAAAAGCACTCTCGCGATGGAATGCACCCGCACCGTACATTGAATACATGTGGTCAGAAGTACTCGTGAGAAAGAATGTCAAATAGCACGTGTATAGATTTTTTACTTGAGTTTTAGTTCCGCAACTTGCATTTGCCAATTTGTACCTTCACTATTTAGTCAAAGTATTCATACTCTCCTGTGATGATTTGCCCGCGATTGTCCCTCTTTGGTCGACGCTTCCTCTTCCACTGCCCCTCTCGATAGCTCGTCCGGCGAGTGATTTTGTCTCCCGGACAGTACATTGTGGCAGCAAATCCCTTAATTTCCACAGTTGTCACTACCTTCTCTGCCTCAATGCCTACATCGATGGCAAGTTGCTGTGTAGTCGCAAACACCTTGGGCTTCTTGTCCTTGGCAATCCCTCGTACCTCAACGAGCTCGTTCTCTAGGAGCAAGTCCGCTATTGCTTTGGAAGTTTCCACAGAGAACGGTCCGAAGCTCTCTTCCTCCGGCATGGCGAATCTCACGAGCTTTTTCCTCGCTCTGAGCTTCCCCGCAGTTTTCCTCAGGGCCTTGATTTGGTTTGGGGACACAAAGTCCTCGTTCTCGTCGATGGAGGACGAAAACAATGGGACGGAACGACTCCTCTGGAGACGCTCGCCGGCGCTTTGCGGCGCAAGGACCTGAGAACGAATCGATTGTATTTGAAAACCAGATACGATCGCCGCCGTCCCCAAACCGAAGAGGAGAAGTGCCGGCGCCACAATTGAAGAGGTTGCCCCTATCATGACGGGTTGGTTTGGTGGTTTGCGTGATGTCGTGAATGTTGTGATGGAGAGAGTTGTGATGGAAATCACGAAATAAATATTCACGTTCAAGTCTTCTACGTACTTAGTATAATTTTTACTTTGTAGTGGTGGATGTAACTGGTAATGAGCCGCCCGAGGACACCACGACTCGTGCCCCATCCAAGACTCAGCATTCATAATGCCCAGCCCCGATCGATATTGATTGCCTCGACAGAACGACAGAAATGTCCGTTCGCCCTCATTATTTGTCGCACCTGTGACTCGTGCCAAAACCCTGTTATGGCGAACCGAAACCAGGTCCGACGGAATGTCGAAGTAGGCCATAACGAGCGTGCCGCCCAGGATATGGCACAGGCAGCCCTGATGCGCGGGGACGGGGGCGGAGCGAGGCGCGCTCTCGCGGTCGGTACGTCCCGTGCCTTCACAGTCGATGACGTGAGGCTCGCCCTGCGTGGGCTGGAAAGGGCGAAGGAGCTGCAGTCCCGGGATCGAGAGGAGGCGCTCCGGGTGTACCAGCTGTCGATCGAGGCGCTGATCCGGTATCTCAACACTTCGCCGAAGAGAGACGGAGGGCTAGATCGAGAGGCCGTCGCCGAAAGGGTCAGGACGGCACTTACCGATGCGGAACGGCTGAAGCGCGCCATTGACAGGGGCATCGAACGCAGAAGTGCCGAAAGGATGGATGGAGCTGAACCTCTGGGGGTGATGTCCAGTTTGTCGTCGGCCCTTGGGGCGTTGGGGTTGAGTCCAGAAAGGAAGATTTCCATCCAAGCAGCGTCCGAGGAAGAGGATGCCGGCCGAAGGACAGCGACTGTCTCTCCTCGAAGGTCTGCTATCAATTCGTCCCCAAAAGCTCGATCATCTCATCCTAGAAGAGATGACAAAAAGGTGTCGAAAAGGAGCAATCTTGATTATAGCAGTGATCCGATTGTGAAGGCCATCAAATCAGATCTTTATGTTGATTCCGCCGACATTAAGATCAAGTGGAGCGACATATCTGGCCTCGCTACCGCGAAGCGGTCCCTCCAGGAGGCCGCTATCCTGCCTCGTCTCCGACCTGACCTTTACACTGGGCTCCGATCCCCGCCCAAGGGGATCTTGCTCTATGGCCCACCTGGTACCGGTAAGACCATGCTCGTCAAGGCCGTGGCACACGAGTCGAAATGTGTCCTGTTTGCCTGTACTGCGTCCGCCATGACCTCGAAGTGGCACGGCGAAGGAGAAAAGATGGTCCGCACGCTGTTTAAAATGGCGGCCGATGTGGCCCCCTCGATATTGTTCTTTGACGAAATCGATGCCCTGCTCTCTAGTCGCAAGGAGAGGGGGGAACACGAGGCGAGTCGGAGATTTAAAACAGAGTTCATGGTACGGATGGACGGGATAGCGTCTGGTCATGATGAAAATGATGTCGGTAGGAAGGTGCTCGTTATTGGGTGCACCAACTGTCCTTGGGATATTGACGATGCCGTAATGCGAAGATTTCAGAGGAGAACGTACATCCCTCTCCCGGACTCGGATGCAAGATATACTCTGATGAACAATTTGCTGGATAAAAATGGGGGGAACGTTCATAATTTGAGCACGGACCAGATTTCTCGGATCGTTCCACTCACAGAAGGATATTCGTGCTCTGACATCGCCTCGATCGCTCAGGAGGCGGCATTTGGGCCCCTTCGGTCGCTGGGCGGAATCGAAGACATTCGCGACGCAATATCTGTAAGACCAATAAATTATCAGGATTTCAAGGATACAGTCGGGCGTTCCAAGCGAAGCGTTACGAAGGCTTTGCTGGCAAAGTACGATGCCTGGGAGAAAGAGCAGTCGGCTGGAATTTAGGTGGCAGTCCATGGCAACCTAGGGCAAATTATATTCATCCCCTACAGTACCCTTTACTCGTTCCCCTTTTCCCTGTAGAAAATGCTCATTTTTACCCGGCGTGCACAGCTTCCAAATCTGTTCACGGATCTCGTATTTTGATGTTGCTGCATGTCCTCAGCTCCCGCTGTTGGTAACGATTCACCTCCACAGCGACCTCAAATAATCTCTGGAGCTCGGCAATTGCCGGATATTTGCTCAGCAGTCGAGCCTGAAAGGTGGTGTTGGCGAATATTTCAATACATTCCATATATCCGGCTCGCTTGCGTGAGGAGTGATCCCTCCCCTTCACCTCGGGATTTCGAGTCATGTCGAGATAGGAAAACCGTGCAGAAAGCATGTCATTGAATGTGTCCGTCTCGTTCCAAAGCCCAACAACGGCAATGGAATGTCGTAAATTGCCCTCGGCCTGAGACGCAATGGAGGTTACGTCCTCGCCATCTAGAAGATAACGAACGCGACAGTCTTCTCCACAAATAAAGTAGATGTAGTCCAGAGCATACTGATTGAATAGTTCAAAATCGAAGTCAGGATCAGAGCAGGTTTTGTTTTCATACTCCGGACCCACATGCCAGTACAATTTTGATAAAAACCAGCTGAAGGGCTCTCGCACCACTGTGGTCCTAAGTACTGGCATGGAAGCATACAGTGGTGCCCAAGATACGTGTCCAGGCCTACCAGGAACAGAAGCAAGACTGTTTCCCAATACTTTTATCGCATCTTCATCTATAGATTGCGAGATGGGGATGGAACATGGCTTGAAGGCACTACTGTATTCTTCAGCATTAAATGGCCGTCCTATGGCACCTGTTTCGGGAGAGCTGCACCAGGGGCGCATGGGGTGCATGGACTTGGGGTCCAATTTGATGGATTCGAACCCTTCTCGGATAGCAAGGTCGCTGCGCTTTTGCTCTTCGCTGTGCTCCTTATTTATTTGCAGCGAGTCCCACCACCCAGAGAGGACCGGTACTGGCAGCCAGTGCATCTCAGCCCCAAAATTGTTGTGTCCGACGTAAACTTGTCTGCATGAGTCCGAGTTTATGGGACAACCGCTTCCCAGTCGGCTTCCAGCAGCCTTTGATAGTTCCGGACAACCGATTGCGTTGCCGATAGGTGTTCGGGCCGTACAATTCTGCTTTCCTTCGAACTTCCCACCAGTACTGTTGACATGGGGCGGCCGACGATTTGAGTGTTTCGAATTTATAAAGTAGGCCTTATGGGACTCGTTCACAAACACGTCCTTTCCTTGGCCCTCTTCGCTCAAATCGTAAAAAGAGTTGTCAGTATCCGACCACTTGTCTTTTGTATAGTTTAGCGCTGCCGCAGAGAAGCGCGCACGTATATTCCCACCCCCTGCCTTTCCAATGTGAATGAAGATGGATGGGGCTGTGCGTAGATTGCATCCCCAGTTCCGTATAGAAGACATATCGGTAAAAGGTTCGAGAGAGGAAAGAAAAGGGCTCGCATCGCCAAGGATGGAGTTTCGATCATCTTCAATTGTATTCCCAAGATAAGAATCAGCGTGTGTGAATCGGCTCCCACCTTCTTCTCTGAAATCAGCCATGTAGCCGTCAATGGTGGACTGGAAGGAAATATATCCTGCGATGCACATCGCTATTAATGGCAGAAACCTGGACAAAATTGGCCGTGGGCCCTTAGCTCGGGTATCCAAAGGGGCGGCGGGTTGCCGCACTTCCGCAGCCGCACCATTTACAACAGCGCCTTCGCTCATGCTTTCGATATCCGCGGAGGGCAATGATCTCGAGATCAAGGTTTTATCATTTGAAGAAACCTACCCCTTACTTACCCTACATGCCCACAGGCCACTGGCACCATGGTATGCATACTACTACATAGGTAGTACGCATACCGTACGTGTACGTACCGACATTTACGAGACATGGTGTGTGGTTCCATCCCATGGACAATGGACAAACTACCGGGTAGATCTACTGGCGCTACGCTACATGTACCACGAGCTCTCGTAGTACAATATATGCATATCCTATCCGTTCGATCCACATCCACATCCACGCGCCCTCCCGGATGAGTGCGAGTTAGTGCAAAGCTCCCCACCGCCACCTTCCCAGCGCAGGCTCCTTCCCAGCAATTGCCCGCCCGGCGACTCGACCTTTCCCTGGAGAGGTCCGCAGGTGTAGACATCTAGAGACCCTTACCCCTCACTTCGCCCCCGCGGACGCATAATTACCGCCGCAACAATGCCGGCCCCAACAAACGCCAACGAGGCGCACTGCACCTTCACATTGGCGTCGGACGTGACGGCGGGGGGACTGCCGTCCGAGGAGGAAATCGCCAGGGACCTGGAGAAGACTGATGATCCCCGAGTCCAGCGCCTGGCCCTGAAGGGTGCCATCATGGCCATGCTCGGCGGGGAGGCCATGCCCCGCATCCTAATGCAGGTCATCCGGTTCTGCATCAACACCAAGGACAAGCCCCTCAAGAAGCTCTGCATGCTGTACTGGGAGGTCGTGCCCAAGTACCAGGAGCCAACGTCCGAGGAGAAGCTGGCCGCCGCGGCAAACGGGCAGCCCGTCCAGCGCAAGCTCCTTCCCGAGATGATTCTGGTCTGCAACGCCCTCATGAATGACCTCAACCATCCCAACGAGTACGTCCGCGGCTCCATGCTTCGCTTCCTCTGCAAGGTGAACGACGAGGAAATCCTTGGGCCCCTAGTCCCCTCCATCAAGTCGTGCCTCGAGCACCGCCACCCGTACGTGCGCAAGAACGCCGCGCTGGCCGTATTTCACGCGTATAAGGTGCACGCCGACGCCCTCTTCCCCGACGCCTCGGAGCTCATCGCCAACATGATCGCCGCGGAGACCGATGCCGCCGCCCGCCGCAACGCCTTCCTCATGCTGTTCAACACGAACGAGGACCTTGCCATCGAGTTCCTGGCCAGGAACATTGACAACGTCGGCAAGTACGGGGACGGCTTCTCCCTCCTAGTCCTCGAGCTCACCCGCAAGGTCTGCAAGAAGGATCCCAACCAGAAGTCCCGCTTCGTCCGGGTCCTGTTCCAGATGCTCTCGTCCCCGTCGGCCGCTGTCTCTTACGAGGCCGCCTGGACGCTGGTGTCGCTTTCCTCCGCCCCCACGGCCGTCAGGGCCGCCGCTGTCACTTACACGAACCTCCTCAACTCCCAGAACGACAACAACGTCCAGCTCATCGTCCTGGAGCGCCTCGAGGCTCTCAAGACGAAGCATCCCAAGATCATCCAGGAGCTTCTCATGGACGTCCTCAGGGCCCTGTCCAGTCCCAACCCCGACATCTGCCGGAAGGTTCTCGACGTTGCTATGGACGTCGTCACCAGCCGCAATGTTGCCGAGGTCGTCAACGTCCTCAAGAGGGAGGTGACCAAGACAGCCGACGATACCGACGGCGCCAAGGGCGTGGTGTACCGTAACATGCTCGTTCGGGCCATCCACGGCTGCGCTGTGAAGTTCCCCGACGTGGCTGAGTCGGTTGTTCACACCCTCATGGACTTCCTTAGCACGGACGGCGGGATGCAGGTTGTCGTCTTCGTTAGGGCCATCGTCGAGCAGTACCCCGACCTCCGTGTGCCACTCCTCACCAAGCTCATGAACAATCTCGACACCGTCGCCCACACATCCGTGATGGGCGTGTGCATGTGGATCCTCGGTGAGTACTCCGAGGAGGCCGACGTGCTAAGGGAGGCGTTCGAGGAGATCATGACGCAGCTGGGAGATCCCACGTTCCTAGTCCGGCAGGAGGACAAGGCCGCCAGCGAGCGGGCGGC
>Ga0315315_10003043_pt1 | contig 15343 bp, 9 predicted proteins | sample M140m3416metaG_FD_203699 | JGI IMG/M metagenome (GOLD analysis project Ga0315315, IMG submission 203699) | Ammonia-oxidizing marine archaeal communities from Monterey Bay, California, United States - M1 40m 3416 | ecosystem: Environmental > Aquatic > Marine > Intertidal zone | place: USA...
AGCATCCGAAATAGAAGTTACAGGTACTGCTGACGATACATATCCCTTACAAAAAAAGGGTCACTCTCCAGAATTCCTCCGTGAAATAGCTCATCTGAGGCCCCGTTCCAATCTCTTCGGTTGTGTTTTTAGAACACGATCCAGACTCGCCTATGCAATTCACCAGTTCTTTCAGGAAAAAGGATTTGTTTATGTTCACACCCCAATAATCACTGCGAGTGATTGCGAAGGCGCAGGAGAAATGTTTCGTGTTACCACACTTGATGGGAATCAGACTGATAAAGAAAATGATTTTTTTGGTAAACCTACATATTTAACAGTGAGCGGACAACTCGAAGTCGAAACCTTTGCTTGTGCCTTATCAAATGTTTACACTTTCGGTCCGACCTTCAGAGCCGAAAACTCCAACACCACTCGTCATGCTTCAGAGTTCTGGATGATCGAACCAGAAATGGCATATTGCGATCTCGAAGGAGATATGGATCTTGCTGAAGAAATGATCCAATACCTCATAAAAGACACGTTAGAACATTGCTCAGAAGACCTCGAACTTTTCGGGAAATTTGTTGATAAAGGATTACTCGAAAGACTTCACTCCGTTTCTAATCAAGCATTCCAAAGAATAAGTTACACTGAGGCAGTTAAAATCCTTGAAAATACAGAAACGAAATTTGAATATCCCGTCGAATGGGGAATGAACCTTCAAACTGAACACGAACGATTCCTCACCGAAGAACATTTTAAATCGCCAGTAACGGTACACGATTACCCTAGATCAATTAAACCCTTTTATATGCGCATAAATGATGACGAAAAAACATCTGCCGCCATGGACCTATTAGTACCAGGGATAGGTGAGATTATTGGCGGAAGCCAACGCGAAGAACGCCTTGATGTTCTTATGGAAAATATGGAAGAACATAACATTTCGAAAGATGATTATTCTTGGTATTCTGACTTACGCAGATACGGAACTGTCCCTCACTCTGGCTTTGGTCTGGGATTTGAAAGAATGCTAATGTTTGTGACTGGAGTTGCTAATATCAGAGACGTGATTCCGTTCCCAAGAACACCAGGAAGCGCTAATTTCTAATTAACAATACTATGAGATTAATTCTGGGACTACTGCTACTATTTGCTACTCATTCGATTGCTAAACCTGTTCGAGAGGGCGCACTAATAACTGAGTTAGTGTCATCTAAACAATCAATCGCTCCAGGAGAAACGATTGACATAGCACTCAGGATAAAGCATGACAAAGGCTGGCACACTTACTGGAAAAGCCCTGGGATTGTTGGCGTTCCCACCGGACTTGACTGGAAACTACCAGAAGGATTCGAGGCTGGAAAAATCCTATGGCCTCAACCCGAAGCCGTGAAAATGGGCCCCTATGATGCTTATGGCTATCATGACGAAGTGTTTCTAATCATTCCCCTCACTGCACCTCAGAGTGCTGAGCCTGGTAGCAAATCCTTAATTCAAGCACGGGCCAGCTGGATGTGCTGCTCAACTGTATGTCAACCAGCATTTGCTGATCTGAATTTATTGATACAAATTTCAAAAAAGAATCAACCTCAGAAAATCACAAAATGGTCGAATTTGATTAAAGATTCACGATCGACTTTTGCTAAAAGCAACAAGTCATGGAAAACGACCGCTGTACGTAAAGGGAAAAAAATAATACTAACTCTAAGCCCGATAGAAAAAGAAAAACCCTCCCTGCCAAAAACTCCATATTTCTTCTGTGAAGACGGCCTCATTCATTCAGACAAAAAACAATCGATAAAAATATCGCCTGGCCCATCCATCGAATTCCGATTACACATTTCTGAATTTGGCCCCGAGAATCCTACTCACTTAAAAGGGATCTTTTATAATAAAAACGGCCAGCCTGACACTTCAGGAGTCGCCCCAATATACATTAACGCAGCAATTAAAAACTCTTAATTGGTCAATCTGGTATATAATCTCCTAGGATTGACAGCTACTTTCATCACGCTAGAGTCAATTCTGTTCGCAATAGAACATCAAGCCGGAGTAGCTCAGGGGTAGAGCAATTCATTCGTAATGAATAGGTCGTCGGTTCAATTCCGACCTTCGGCTCTCCAAATACTAATAAACCAAATCATTGGCCGTGCTCAAAAAAATCATTCTTTCTTCATTGGTAATATCCAATGCACTATTCGCAGCAAAAAAACCAAATGTCGTTATCATCTATGGCGATGATGTTGGTTATGGAGACATCGGAGTTAACGGTTCCACAAAAATACCAACTCCTCACATCGATATAATCGCCAAGCAAGGGCTACTATTTACTGATGGACATTGCACCGCTGCGACTTGCACACCGTCGAGGTATTCAATGCTAACTGGACTTTACGGGTTCCGCAAAGGAGTCCGAATCTTACCACCCAATGCACCTCTCTGCATATCAACTGCCAATGCCGACATCACTCTGCCAAAACTATTCAAAAGAGCCGGATATAACACGGCTGTAATTGGCAAATGGCATCTTGGCCTAGGCAAGGCAGGAACACCCGTAAATTGGAACAAAGAAATCAAGCCTGGCCCCATAGAGGTAGGTTTTGATTACTCCTTTCTTTTGCCATCCACTAATGACAGGGTCCCTTGCGTTTATGTAGAGAATTATCGTGTGGTTAATCTGGATCCTAATGACCCACTCTTTGTAGGGACAGTTCCTGAAGGCCACAAAAGCACCATTTATCCTTACGGAAGAACGAACCCCGACGCTGAAACCTACTATCCGGCTGATCATCAGCACAGCGAAACTGTCATTAATGGAATCGGCAGGATCGGTAAAATGTGGGGCGGGAAGTCCGCTCTATGGGATGATGAGAAAATGGCAGACGAATTTGTTAATCAGGCAAAAAAATATCTAGCAAAACAATCAAAAGAAAAGCCCTTCTTCCTTTACTTTTCTTCTCAGGACATACACGTACCTCGGGCTCCTCATCCCAGATTCCAAGGGAAAACGAAATTGGGAAAGCGAGGCGATGCGATGGTCCAGTTCGATTGGTCTGTAGGCGCAATCTCCAAAGCACTTGAAGAGGAGGAGTTGACAGAGAATACAATTCTAATTGTATCAAGTGACAACGGCCCAGTTTATGATGACGGCTACGAGGATGGATCCACGGTAAGAAAATCAACCAAAGAAGCTGACCAAGGGCACGATGGTTCGGGCCCTTACCGTGGTGGAAAATACCAAATCTACGAAGGAGGAACCCGAGTGCCGTTCATTATCCGTTGGCCGGGAAAAATAAACGCCGGTGTCTCAAATGCATTAGTAAGTCAAATTGATTTCATTGCATCATTTGCTGATCTTTTAGATATCAAACTTAAGCCGACCGAGGCTCCAGATAGCCGGAACACCTTGCAAGCATTTATGGGGAAAGACAAGAAAGGCCTTGAGTTCACACTTGAAGAAGCAGGGAAAATGATTGCCATAAGATACAATGATTGGAAATACATCCCTACCAAAAAGAGGGCTCAACTTTTTGATCTAAGTAAGGACAAAGAGGAAAAACATAATCTTATTTCAGATAATCCTGAGATAGCAAAAAAACTTGCAGCAAAACTTAACTCGTTAAGAAAAAACGGTCGCCTACGAAACTAAACTGCAAAGAAATTAATTCCCTAGTTAGCATCATTGACCATTCAGCCATTCTCTTAAGTATTTCTTATCCTCGTCACTCAAAGAATTAATTGGAATCGTAAATTTTTTGTTATCACCTCTAACGATAGTCACTTTCTCGCCAGAAACTGAATCAACACTTGCCTTTATCGTAACTCCTGAACGATTCGTGAAAACTCTCAATGGAGACACCCTCTTATTAGCTCTCAATCCTTTTCGGCGTTTATCAAAAAAATCGTATATCCTGGCAATCATTTTAGGATTGTTCGCAAAGGATCCGCTATGATCGCCTCCTTTGATTTCCTCATAGATATAATCCATTTTCAATCGCTTCATCTCCTGAGCCCATTCCCTAACAATGAAAACAGGGATAAGACGGTCCCGTTCACCAGCTACTAAATAAATAGGGGTCTTTGTCATCTTTTTTAAGATAGAACTATCAAAACTGACGGCAGGAGGCATCGCCGCTGGGGCCAAGGGCGCAAGCCCTGCCCATATAGAGGAATATTTCTCACCAAGATATATAGTACCTCCGCCACCCATCGAGTGCCCCATCAAATAAACCCTTCCATCATCCACATTGAATTCTTTTCTTACAATCTCAAGCACATTCATAACATCGCGCTCACTCAACTCACCAATATTTTCCGGGTCCTTATCATTCTCCCCAAGCAACAACGCCTCAATAGTCCCCTGCTTGCCCTTACCCCTAGCCCCGTACCATCCCCGCTCATTATATCCATAAGGAGCAACCACAATATAATTACGTTTTTCCGCCTCTTGCATTATTCCCTCATAACGAATTACCTGCTGAGGATTACTTCCTAACCCATGGAGCAACACAATTAGAGGAAACTTCTTGCCCTTACTGTACCCGCTAGGAACATACAGCCGGTAATCCATTTCTTTGTCAGCCTCTTTAAAAAAATAAGTTCGTTTTTCGACTTCTCCCTTCCCCGCTGAATCAGCAAGGTAAAGTGCATTAAAAAAAATCACCCCAATAAACCACAATGACACTGGAACTGAAACCCTAAAGCTATGGAGTAATATTTTCATATAGTGATACTATATAGTGACATTTAATTAAAATTTTATTAATGCAAAAGGAATATCATCTTTAATCATTCATGCGATGAAAATTCATGCGTATATATTACTCGCCCTTCTCCAAATAATCCATCAATCATACGGAGAAGAACCTGTAGGCTATTACGATTCAGCACATGGTAAAAGCGGTCAATCTCTTAGAGAAGCAATCAATCAGGTAATAAGCGGTCACAAAGTCATCAGCTACGGTTCGACGGACGAAGCAATGTCAACCATTGATGCTGACCCCATCAATAAGAATACCGTTATTCTTATTTACTCGAGAAGATCTGACCCCTCATCAAATTGCTGCTCAAGTGGCTGGAACCGAGAACATCTCTGGCCAAATTCATATGGAATCGACAGTAGAGGACCCGCTCATTCAGACATCCACGCATTAAGGCCATGCGATTCCAACGTGAACTCATCAAGAGGAAATAAACACTTCGATGAAAGCAATCTAGATTCTCGATACTATAAGTTTCCTTCTCACCCTGAGGCTACGCTCTGCTCATCAGATAATAATTCTTGGTCACCGCCTGAATCCCTCAAAGGCGACATCGCAAGGGCCATGTTCTACATGGACATACGGTATGAAGGAAATGACGGGGAACCTGACCTGGAACTCACTGATGAACTCGCAGAAATAACTTCAAGCAATTCAAAAATGGGATCCCTCAAGACTCTGCTCGTATGGCACATGCTAGATCCTGTAAGCGAGGAAGAAAAGATTCGAAACGACAGGGTATATGAAATCCAAAAAAATAGAAATCCATTCATCGATCGCCCGCAATGGGTAAGCTCCATTTGGGGAAATCCTCTCCAAATTTCAATTAGTAAAACGGCCAACTCCATAAAAGTTTCATGGCCTGCAACAATCCCACGATCAGTATTGGAAATTTCCGAAGACTTAACCCAATGGGAAGTAATAACATCACCAATAATCATTCAAGGCAACCAGAACAGTACTTTTGCCAATCGGTTTAAAAATCAATCCTTCAGATTGAGGATCAAATAAAAGGCCAGTTACAATACATCATTTATATCGATGTATTGTGCATAATATTCGATTTAACAAGTCTTCAGAGCTCATGTATTCTGGGAGAGTAGGGTTTTCTTTACATCCTAACATGCTGATAATATTCTAATTACAACCTAAAACACCAGTCATGGAAGCCATCTTAATCCTCACAGGACTTATCCTAGCAATCAATGCTTTGGTTAAAGCGAATCAAGCGCTCAAAGAAAATACCGAGCTCAGGAGCAAACTAAATGAGCTCCTATACGACAAGTCATCTCAGGAACAAAAGAATGAAGAACTCAAAGAACAAACCAAATCGACCGCAAACAAAGATACTGCCAAAACAGTACCAATACCAGTTCCACCAGTTACTTCAGACCAACCAAAAACTAGTGATGAAAAAGAAATCGATGAAAAGGCCATAGATCTTAAAATTTGGATAGATGGCAATACTCACAATGCGAACGAACCAATTAAAGTTCGTTTATTTGCTAAAGACAAGGATGGCGTTGGGGTTTGGAGCAAGGGAAACCTCACATTGCTCAAATTATCTGACACCACCCTCCTTCCTGTAGAGGTAATTTCCAGCTGGCCCATTGAGTTGAACCCTTTAGAAGAATCTACTCAACGACTGGATTTTAATGCTCCAGAACCAGGTTCCTACAGACTCAAATTTACTCTAAATGACCCTGACCTCTCAACCATACATGAATTTACCGTCGCGGAATCCTCTGTCAAAAGCGCACAAGAATCGGTACCAATTATCTCAGATTCAAAAACTTTAAAAACTACCACAGAAACTCCAAAGAGCAGATCCTTAGTTCACACTGCTAAGGAAAAAGTAAAGGGGCCAGACAAGAGAACCGGCGAAACCCCCAATCAATCTGCACCCATAAAAACCAAACTACCCACACCGAAGGGTTCCGATTCCATTGAAATGAAACTCGGAACCTACTGGTTCGTTAGGATCGGCGTGGTCCTACTTCTTACTGGCATTGCTACCCTAGCATGGTTCAAGAAAAGTTTCTTTTTGGAGCTAAGTCCTGGCACGAAAGTTGGTCTCTTTTACGCTCTGAGCGCAACAATGAGTGGTCTGGGTTTTTGGATCCAAAAGAAAAAAGAAGAAGTTAAAAACTTCGGCCAGGTTCTGATCGCTGGCGGATTTGCAGGGACTTATTTTACCACTTACGCGGCCCACATCTTCGAACCGGTTAAGATCATTCAAGACCCTACACTTGCCCTAGCCCTACTCTTTTCACTAGGTGCATTAATAGTTTGGTTTGCCGAAAAATTAAAATCTGAAACCATTGCCCTATTCGCCATTGGGGCCTCCTATTACGCTACCTACGTTCCTATCATCCATTCAGGTGAAATTTCACCATGGGTAATCCTTGCATCAAATCTAATCCTCGCAATATCTTCGGTCATTTTCATGCTGCGCAACCAGTGGTTCAGGATGCCCGAGCTGAGCATGTTCGCATCCTATTGGGGATTTTTCATCTGGAGAGGAATGACTGAAGATCCCGGACTCTTCATAGTGGCATTATTCGCCTGCTCCTTGTGGATCGTATACACCGCAGCTGCCCTCCTCTCCCGTGACAATGGATTCAAGGACAATGAACGGGCAACTTTCATTACCCTTAATAACGGTGCTCTTTTCGGACTCATGAGCTGGGACCTACTAAAAAATGCAGAGCCCCATTACTGGATCCTTCCACTCTCCATAGGAGTGCTTCTTATTGGCTGTGCTTTTTTTGTATCAAAAACATTAAAAGAACATTCTCTAACGAAGAACTGTTATCTGATTCAGGGATTGACCCTAATTACATTGGGACTAATGCTCACAAAACAATCCGAATCGATAAAGGGACCCATCCTTGCTGCAGAAAGCGTGATCCTACTCTTCGGCGCAATACGCCTCAAGAGCTTGATTGTGCGATACGCCTCAGTCGCCGCTGCGGCAGCCGCTGTTATATTTGGGTATATTTCTATAGCAAATGACGCTGGGGATTCACTATACAGCTGCCTGAGCATTGGAGGATTCCTGCTCTTTAATGCATACCTGACCAGTAAAAGAGTCGAACAGGATAAGGAAAGTCTTTTGAGACCCATTGTCAGTTACTTCACGGTCTCAGCATTGGCGATCTCAATCACTGCGTTCCTGATTCAAGCAGATTATTCTTTAATGACTGGATCAATCCTGATCGCCACCTCTGTCATATTTTGCGCTTCTGTTTATCATCTACGAGTACGAGAATTTGTTCATCTCGGTCAAATACCCGCCATTTTTGGAGCACTTCATACTTTTGAAATTCTTTTAAACACCGAAGGGTTCGGCTTAGAACCTTTGATCTTATTGCTATTAACTCTAGGCCTTGCCCACTGGTGGAGATTACAAAAAGATAAGTTCATTAAAGAAGCCAATCCAAATGAAAAACAGGCTAATGGAATTTCACTTTTTTATGAAATAATCTACTCAGCAATAATTATATCACAGCTCTTACTTTGGCTCGTAGCTAATCACCAATTCAGTGCAGACTGGCTCTGGATAGGCTCTGTTGCCGCAGCAGCAATCACCGCGTACTCCGCAATTACTAGAGCTAAATTCATCGGAATATTCTCGCAAATATTTCTACTCATTGCTTGTGGAATTCAGATTGGCATATGCATCAATGGCACTGAAGCCTCAGCCAGCATGGCATTGATCCCAATAGGAACAATGTTAGGAACCAACCTAATAATTCCAAATATTGCAAAAAGACTCGGAAGTGTTGCATCCATCAAGCGTACCTTTGACTTGATTCAATGCGGATACCGATTAGCCGCTTCGGGACTTCTAATACTATGGATTTACCGTTTCGTTCCAGAAGACATCCAATTATGGCTTAGTGTGTTTTTAAGTTTTGCTTGTATCAGTGCCAGCAAATGGAGACCAGCGACTGAATGGGGCTGGGTGGCATTGGCCTTTTCCTTGTCGGGCATTATGTATATCCAAAACGTCCCATCCGAATATCAAGTTTCTGTGAGTATGATCATTGCAGCAGCATTCTTCTTCTCATCCCGTTCATTTTCCGGAAAAGAATCACTCATCGCATCCATCGCCTACCTATCTGTAGGATACATTTTTCTGGCAATAGAACTAATGGAAGAGAAGTCAATGTTGCCAAGCATGGCTGGAGTTCTTTTCTTGCTAACAGTTCAGCAAATCACAAGACGCACTGGAGGTAAAATAGCAATTCCTAACGAGGCTCATGTTTCATTAATCATTTCAGGGGCCATTGCCCTTTTCTGGTGGTCAACAGTTAAGGCAGGCGAAGGCACAGAGGGACTTCGCTCAATCATTTGGGCAGGTCTAGCCGTAATATATTTCATCCTAGGACTTAGCCTAAAGGAAAGATGGTATCGGCTCATGGGCCTCGGAACCCTAGGCATTGCACTTCTTTCTGTTGTTCCAATCATTTTGGGACTTAGCACAGAGATGAAAATTGCCAGCCTCTTCGTCTTAGGAGCCGTATTTGTTGGGCTGGGTTATGTATACACCCGTTATAAGGAAAAGATCAACAAGCTCCTTTAGGCATCAAAAAAGACGAGCTAACGTAAGAAGCTTACGCATGACTCTCGGTCCACCATCAACAGCTTTAGCCTTTGCTTCTTTAATAGCCATTTCCTCGCTCATCATTGATGCTCAATGTCAGAACAATGAAGAGTCACTAGCAAAAGAAAAAATAAAGTCTCTGGGAATCACTATCTTCACGGACAAGAAAACGGGATCGGTCACTGAAGTTCTCGGAAATGGAAACAATAAAGTGTCCGACTCGGACCTTATACTCATATCCAATTTTAAAGAAATTACTGACCTATCTTTAGAAAGGACGCAGATCACTGATGTCGGCATGTCACATCTTTCAGCTTTAAATAAACTGGAATGGCTTAACCTATACAAAACTAAAATAGGGAATGCCGGCCTCGAGCAACTCTCAAAAATAAACTCCCTTAAACTTCTACCGATCGGATCAACTCTCATAAATGATCAAGGTCTATTCCATCTAAAAAAAATGCCACAACTAGAATACTTGGGGCTGAGAGGAAACCCCATAACCGATTATGGCTTAATGCAGATAAAAATTCTAATCAATCTTAAGGGGCTAAATCTCGGCGAAACCAGAATCACAGACAAGGGCATCAAAGAAATATCTAAACTTCGAAATCTTGAAGAGTTATGGCTTCAAGAAACAAGCGTTAGCGATGCCTCGATCACTGAATTAGGAAAACTCAATAAGCTTCGTTCCCTCGATCTACGGAACACCCAATTCACTGATGATGGAATAGATGAAATGAAAAAAGCTCTTCCAAATTGCACACTAAGATTTGAGTAACCCAACTCAAGCCCTATCCAGGGGGCCAGTTAAGGGATCTCCCACCGATTAAATGCACATGCAAATGAGGAACTGTTTCGCCTCCGTCATTACCGTTATTAATGACTATACGAAAGCCCTTTTCCTTATCTGCAAGTCCCAAATCGTGGGCAATGGATCGAGCAGTAAGCAACAAGTGACCCAAAGTATTCTGATCCTCGTCAATAGCCTCACCTAGCCTGGGAATTGGTTTCTTTGGAATTACTAAAATATGGAATGGTGCCTGTGGAGCGATGTCTTTAAATGCTAGGCAAATATCATCCTCGTGAATGATGTCGGCAGAAATCTCCCTATCAATAATTCTTTCAAACAGAGTCTTCTCGGACATGACCAATATTCATTAGGCCCTCAAGCTAATGGCAGCTTTTATTTTAATATTAGACTTATCTCACCTTCACGAGTCTTGGATAACTCAAATATAATGAAGTCATTAATCTCTTCCGTTAACTTTTCACAAGCCCTATTCCACCGCCCCGCACAACACAAATCCTTAACGGCTTTACGCAATCCATAACACATGATCTGAGAAGTGCCACTCCTCTCACATTCAGCTAACCGCTGACGCAACAACCGGAAGAATTCCAACTCAAAACCACTTCCTGCATCTCGAGCAACGTCTAGCAATGAAATACGAACGGGCGGAGGCAAAATCTCCAACCGGCTAGCAATGTCATCACATCCCATATGAGAAAGCGCCATCTCTATTTTCTTATAGAGCTCTTCAATTGTGATTATGTTCTTTGGAAAACGATGCCTAAGATATTCAATGACAGCTCTCGTAATATCACCTGCAAAGAACCAATCAGGATGCCCCGCCTTATCCGCCGCCTTACTGATTTCATCTGATAGCCAGCGAGCTTCATAGCTAACAACTTCGTGATCTCCAAATTTTAAAAGAGGTAAAAGACTGGGCTGACAAACCATGTTATTAATACTGAGGTTGGATATTAAATAGGGATTAATTTAATTGAGCAATAAAGAGAATATGATGCGCCAATTCAGCGATACAAGGCAAGCTATTGTCTGAAAAAATCAGAGCCCTTTGAACCCTTGACCGGACGTCTCCCGAGCGACTCAATCTCATCGATGAACTCACCCACATCCTGAAATTCTCTGTAGACGGATGCGTATCTTACATAGGCGACTGGATCAATGGCTTCAAGCATTGACATTACCCGAGCTCCGATCACCTGAGTTAACACTTCTTTGGACCCTTCAGTTTGAATCTCAGCTATGATCTTGTCAGTTGCCCTTTCTAGGATATCAATGCTAACAGGGCGTTTTTCACAGGCTTTTACCAATCCATTAAGTAATTTATCACGACTGAAAGGCTCCCTAATGCCGTCCCGTTTAACTACCCGTATTTCGCTGTGTTCTAACTGCTCATAAGTAGTAAACCTGTGCCCGCAATCTACACACTCACGCCTACGCCTAACCGATAATCCATCTTTGGCCTCGCGTGAATCGACTACTTTATCGTTAAAATTTCCGCATTTATTGCATCGCATTGTTTTAGCATTCAATAAGAACGATCTAAGACTCTCTCGTCAACGCTCAAGTCGTACATAAATGTGCATTCCATTAAGAATTGGTTAACTATTCAGTAATGGTTTACCATGCATTTTAGATAAGTTACTGTTTTCTAGATTAAAGAAACCTTTCCATAAAATTTATAACTTGCTGAATCCATGACGATGAAAAAGTATAAATCTTTAAGATGTAATTTAAGGAAATTTACCTCCATAATACATGACTAGAAATGACTTATGTATATCGAGTTAATTCAACGCCCGCCAAATACCATTTGTTATAAAATTTAATGCACCATGGCAAAATAATTTTAATTTTTTCGATCCTCTTGCAAATCTCCAAGAGCAACGCAGAAAATTATCCCGAGCCAATCACTGGCTGGGATTATAAATTTGCAGGAAACTTAGCAGCCAGCATGGCTGATGCCTCATTAGATGGGACATGGGATCATAATAATAATTCTGATCAGTGGGACGGCACAACTCCAGACTCCGGAAATCCAGGTGGAATCTCAATAGTCCCCATCAAAGATGAACCTGGGAACAACGCTCTACTCATGGTAGACGCTGTGACTAGTTCAGGCAGAAACAATAATAGAAGACTGGCTTTGACTCATAATTTATTAATTCAAGAAGGCGTCCAGCCAACATTTTTAAAATCAGGAGCAACCATTGCTTTCCGAATCAAAATCCCTTATTCATCACCCTATCTAATTGACTCTCCCAATGGTCTTAGCCCACATGCCAATGCCAAAGGAATCATTAACCTGAGAGGAAATGGTGGCAGAATTAGTTTTTCTTTGGGCATTAAAGGAACTGACGCACTCTTTCCCAATGACGGTTTCTTTGTCAGTGATTCCAACAATGCTTTATTCCATCCTCTAGACCCTACAGTTTGGAATGAATTTTGGATCACTATTAAAGAAAGCGAAAAAAACGAGGGCCGTTATAAATTAAACGCTTATAGGAACGGATCCATCTCACCATTCATCTCCAAAGACATAGGATTGTCTACTGGTACCGAAGAAAGTTTCCCCTACGTCTCATTACAGCTTTCTTCAACGGCAGAAACTGCAGCCGTTGAAATTGATTACCTTGCCTTTAAGTCTGGAGTTCACGCTCCAGACGATAATGATGAAGACGGTATTCCTGACTCCTGGGAATTAAATTACTTTAATAACATCCTATCCGACCACTCCTCCGATCCCGACAATGATGACCTAACAAATCTTGAAGAATTCAACTTAGGAACAGATCCAACCTCAGTAGATTCTGATAGTGACGGCATAAACGATAACATTGAACATTTAGTTTATTCCACTGATCCGGCTAACCCTGACACGGACCAAGATGGACTGACCGATCCAGAGGAAATAAACGGACAACCTGCAACTAATCCATTGCTTAGTGACTCGGACGGTGACGGCATCAATGACCGGGAAGAACTTTTAAAATACAATACAAATCCTAACGATCGTGACACTGATCAGGACGGTGCAAATGACCGCTACGAATTGGAAAAAGGGTATGACCCTAAAGATCCACGTGAAGTTCCTGTCTTCCCATCACTCGAACACCTCCTCATCAATGAATTTATGGCAACTGGAGGAAGTTCCCTTACCGATTTAAATAATGATAGACCTGATTGGATTGAGATCTGGAATCCAACCGATGATACGATCAGCTTACAAGATTACTACCTCACAGACGACAAGGATCAGTTAAATAAGTGGGCATTTTCTCAGCAAACAATCAAATCCAATAAGTACCTTGTAATCTTTGCATCAGGAAAAGATCGAACCGACCCCAGATACGAACAGCACACGAATTTTAGCCTTGACGCTGACGGCGAATACCTTGCCTTAACAAGAAAAGATTCTAATGGTACTCTCAAAATAATTAGTGAATTTGCCTCTAAATTTCCAGCTCAAGAACAGGGCATTTCTTACGGACTAGATCCAGAGAATCTTAGTGAGGGATACTTAGAAACTGATACACCAAAGCGCCGCAACGAGGGCGGCATAGCATTAGGTTTCGTTAAGGACACTCAGTTCAGTGTGGATCGCGGGTTCTTCACGGAACCTTTCATGCTGCAGATCTCAAGTAAAACTCCTGGCGCCACTATTCGTTACACCACTAACGGATCAGAGCCAACCGCATCAGTAGGAAATATCTATAAAGGCCCAATAAAGATAAGCAAGACCGCAATGATAAGGGCCGCCGCATTCAAGGAAAATCACTTTGCCACTAACATTGATACTCATACTTACTTATTCCTATACGATATCTACAACCAACAAACAGCCGCCGATTGGCCAACTTCGGGAGTCAATGGCCAGAGCCTCAACTACGGAATGGATCCTGATATAACCTCAAGACATACAACTGAAGAAATGATTGATGCCCTTTCAGCCATTCCCTCAATTTCTATTGTTACAGAACAAAAAAACCTCACCTCTTCGGGGCAGGGCATTTATGTGAACGCTCAGCAACATGGCAGGTCTTGGGAAAGATCCGCTTCTTTTGAAATAATTGATTCTAAAAAAATAAAATCAGACATGCAGATTAATTGTGGCCTCAGGATCCGCGGAGGCTTCAGCAGAACATCTTCAAACCCAAAGCATTCTTTCAGGCTATTTTTCAGAGATGAATATGAAGGAGTGCTCAAATACCCACTCTTTGAGAGCGAAGGAGTGGACACTTTCAGTAAATTAGATCTAAGAACTTCGCAAAATTATTCATGGGCCTTCGGAGGCTCAGGCGCAAATAATACATATCTTCGCGAGCTTCTGGGGCGGGACCTCCAAGGCGCGACTGGTCAACCTTATACGAAGTCACGGTACCACCATCTGTATCTGAACGGGATTTACTGGGGCCTTTATATGACACATGAAAGAGCAGAGGCAAATTTCGGAGAAAGTTATTTCGGCGGCAATGAAAAAGATTATGACACAATTAAGTCAGCTGGCAGCAGCGGAGGATATAATACTGAGGCAACAGATGGCAGCATATCAGATGGCAGCGCCTGGCACACTTTGTGGACCATGGCTCAAGACCTGAGCAGAGGACCCAGTATTGATCGCTTCATGGAAATGCAAGGTCTCGATCCCGATGGGACAAGAAATCCAGAAATACCTATCTACTTAGACGTCAACAACCTTATCGATTATTCCATGATTATCGGATACACCGGAAACACCGACGCTCCTCCAGGTAACAATAATTGGTATGGAATACGTAATCGTGTCAGCAATGATTTAGGTTTCCAGTTCTTTGTGCACGACGGCGAGCATTCTCTAGGTGCATACGGAGCTACTCGAGACACCATTAATCGTGACCGTGGCGCTGGTCGATCTTACAATAAAAGCAATCCGGCATATATCCGTTATTACATTGAAGAGAGCTCACCTGAATTCCGCCTCCGTTTCGCAGACAGAGCACATCAATATCTATTTAATGATGGCCCTCTGACAACATCACAAGTCCTAGCCAAACTCCAGCACCGTAAGGAAACAGTTTCGAAAGCCATCATCGCTGAATCTGCCAGATGGGGTGATTCGGCACGAGGCGATCCATACGATAAGGAGGACTGGGGAAATGCAGTAAAAAGATTAGAAAATGAAATTCAAGGCCGAAGAGA
>Ga0315315_10003044_pt1 | contig 15343 bp, 17 predicted proteins | sample M140m3416metaG_FD_203699 | JGI IMG/M metagenome (GOLD analysis project Ga0315315, IMG submission 203699) | Ammonia-oxidizing marine archaeal communities from Monterey Bay, California, United States - M1 40m 3416 | ecosystem: Environmental > Aquatic > Marine > Intertidal zone | place: USA...
ACATTTTGAGGTTTTTGAGATTAAAATGGAAAAATTAAATATCAAGGTATATTATATGAATAGACCTATTCAATCGAGAGTTCAACAAAAAAATAATAGAGAGAATTATAATTTTCCAAGGGCATTACCATCAACAATGCCAACGCCTATTTTTCACAATCACGAATTATATACTTTTAATGGAAAGAAACAAAATCAACCTGGTTTTATATCAGTTGATAGGCAGTTTCAAAATACAAGAAATCTTCAAACCAATACATATCAAACCAATACATATCAAACTAATACATATCAAACTTATAAAAATAATAAAAATGAATTAAATAATCAATTCAAACAGAATGCTAATTTTTACAATCCTCAAATTTCTAATAACTTATCTTCTTATCAAGATAGAAATTGTTTTCAAAAAAATATTGTATCACAACCAGTTCAAAATTTTAAATTTAAGGATAATAATTTACAACAGAATTATAGAATGCAGAATTTTATGAGTCTGAACGGACAGTTTCAAAATAGTGAAATTAATAAATTTTATGATAGTAAGCCTGTTGATACAAGAAGAGACATCTATGAGGATTTACGTAATGAAGAAGCAGAGAAATTTATTAGGATACAGGGTGGTCCAATTAATAATATAGTAGATAATAAGGGGGTCAATACAAGAACACAAAAACAGTTAGTAAATAATTATGTTCCAATTAAGAAAAGTTTAGCAGTTCCATTAGATAAGATTAAGTAATTATGTTAATTTTATTAAATCTTTTTTATTTTTTCAACCCAATAATCTAAACTTAGTTTATTGAGTGTTTCAAATCTTAGTTTATCATTTAAATGAAACTTTTTGTATTTATCGTGCCATTTCTTTAAATTCTTATGATTAATTAATCCTGGTGTCCATTTCTTTACTATAACAACTGGTAAATCAAGAAAAACATCAGTTAAAGGCTTACATTCTTTTATAATAGGAATTACGCCACATATAATCGCTTCAAAAAGTTTAGGACAAGGGTCTAATCCTCCGCCGTGGATACATAAAGTGAATGCATATTTAGATAGAATTTTCAAATATTTATTTTGATTGAAATTTTCATTTACTTTAACAAATGTACCAGACCAATTTGTGTTACATAGTTTCCTAACAATTCCTCTTTCAGCCCATTGACCCCGACCATTTCTATCTCTATTTAGGTTAGTAACTTTTAAAATTTTATTTTTGGAGAAATGTTTATTGAAATAATTAAAATTAATAGGTCCTTCTGCTGGGTTTATACCTAATGGTATAGGTACAATTTTAGAGGGATTAAGGTTCATATCTAAATTTTCAACAAAAATTTTGTTGATATTTGTGTGATGTGCTATTTCTTGGAATATATTCATTTTAAGTGGAGTTGTTCTTGACATTCTTTTATCAATACTTCTAGGGAACGTCCAGTCTTCACCTGCTATTATTAAATTAATTTTTCTGTTATTAATTTGTTTGAGGATATAGTCATAGAAGAATTTAATAGCATTTCCGTTTTTATCGCGCGTATTTATGAAAATTGTGTTGTAATTATAATTATTTTTTATAATAGAATTTTCTTTGAGAATTACTATATCACATTTAGATGCTAAACCAGTTATTTTGTTATTAAATAAACGTGTATTCATAATTTGAGAATTAAGTAATTTATCCATATTTTAATAGAATATAAATTTATAAAAGAAAATACTCGTTACAAATCAATAGTAACAGTTATATAGTTCTATTAATTCCTTTTTTAAAGTTTTATTTTGTATTTTTGTTGTTAAGTTATTATTTTTGATATATTCGTTCATTTCATTATCATTATTGACAGTTTCAAATAGATGTGTGCCATTTAACAATTGATGAAATAGAACTAAATAAAATTGATTATTACTCCTTCTAATAATATTGTATAGATTTTTGATATTATTATCATATTGATCGAATAATAAAGTAAAATTATGTAACATAGTATAAACATTTTTACCATATAAACATTTGACGTCAGATGATAAGAAATATTTTTTCATAATAACATTTTTAATGTCAATATGTTTCGTAAATGTTGAATATGTCATAACTTTAATAAAATTATTATTTAGTGATTTCAAATTTTCATAATATTTTGTTTTAACAATAATATAATTAGTCAAAACGTTATTACGTTTAATTTTTAAAATGAAGAAAATCTTATTGAAGATGTTTTTAAAATTATTTTTTAACATTTTATAATAAATTCAATCTTTTTATTATATTAATAAAAAAAAAATCATTTTTTTATTTTTTTAATATTCAACGTAATGTAAAAAATATGTTTATATATATTATAATGAGTAATAATTGGGTAGATTTCCAAAGTGGATGTGGCACTTGCAAAGCATCCACCGATTACGTTCAATATTACGGAAGCGGTGGCAAGAAAAAGGCAATCAAGAAGAAGCCTGTTAAGAAAGCAACCAAGAAGAAGCCTGTTAAGAAAACAACAAAAAAATTGCCAAGAAAACAAAAAGGTGGCATGGGTCAATATGAAGACGTTATGGGAAGTCAAGTTATGATCCCAGTAGGAAACAGTACTGATAGTGTCAACGATATGTATCCAACAGAAATGATGGGTGACGTAACAGGCGCACAAATGATGGATAAGAATTTAGGAGTTGCTTGGGCTACAACAGGTGGTGCTAAGCCAAAGAATAAAAAAAAACATAATAGAAGAGGAAAAGTAGAACACATGAAGAGAATGCATAACAAGAGTGCACACCACGCAAATAAAGAAAATAATAAAGAAAAAATGAAAAAAGTAATGAAACATAAAAGAAGAAATATCAGAAAAACTACTGGAAAGAAAGGTAAAAAACACCACCAAATGGGAGGCGTTGAGAGTATGGGAGCAACAGGAATGCCAGCAAGATTTTACGATGCTAATGTTGACAGTATGAATTATGGTAATAATAGTGGAATGGGAGTTCCAACAGCATATGGTAGATCAGAACCATTAGGCGCTGGTGTAGGAAACTTAGCACCATTTAATGTATCTAACGCATCTGCTCCATTAAGTATGCAACAAACTGGTGGTAGTGAAGTATATGATCCACAAGCAGTTGAAATTAATTACAACAAATTAGCAGGAACACCAGCAGGTTCTATGGATCAAGAGCAAGTAGGTGGTAAGAAAAAGAGAAGAAAAAAAAAGATGAAAGGAGGTGTTGATACAGAAACATTTACAGATAATCCAGCCAAAAGTGCTGTTGCAGGATTACAATCATCTGTTGATAGTATGGTAAATAAATTTGCTAAATTAAATAATTCTATGGCAACTTTTGATGAATCAATCACTGGTATGTTATCAGGTGGTGCTAAGAGGAAACCAAAGAGAAAATGCCCAAAAGATGCTGCAAGTAAGCACAAATACGGAAAGAGAATGAAAGGTATGGATGGAAATATGTGGGAAGTAGTTAAGGGTACAACCGGATCAAAGAGATGGTCTAAGGTTACTCCAACAAAGAAGAAAAAGCCCGTCAAAAAGATGACAAAGAAGAAATTAGTTGTTTTAAAAAAAAAGAAACTTGGAACAAAAAAGAAGAAGCCAGTTAAAAAAACAACAAAAAAGAAGAAGCCAGTTAAAAAAACAACAAAAAAGAAAGTTACAAAAAAAGTCGCATCCAAAAAAAAAAGACGTTAAAAAGTAAAATGAAAGGAGGTTCAGCATCTGATTGGAGAATGACAGTAATGTCAAGAGGTCCAGTTCAAAGTGCTCCAATAGGAAATATGTCAGAAAAAATGTTTAGACAATTCACTGACGCACAATATATTCCAAATGATAAATTAGCATATTACGCCGCTCCTAAATCAACTGGGTTCGAAGCATCTAATACAGAAGCCCCATTTGCTATGCCTACTAAATTATTGTAAATTATAAATTGTAAATCAATCTTTTTTATCTTTTTCTTTAATAAAAAAAAATATTTTTTATAATAAAAAATCTAATTTTTTTATTATAATTTTTATTATAATTTTTAGAAACAAATAATTAGAAATAATTAAAGTTAGGTAAATAACTTTGTGTATTAGTGTCATTGGGTTCAATATGTGTGATTTCAGTAATTGAATTATCAGGAATAGAAATAGTGGTTAAACCGTTTTCTTGATTATATTCTTTACATATCCTTTTCATTTCGTTGAGAGTACTTAATAGTATTGATTGAAGAAGTTCAACAGAATTATTAAATATATCAAGATTACTTTCTAAACTGTGTAAAATACTTTCAAAACTATTCATACATTCTTTGTAAATCATTTCTGCATTTTTTAGATTTTGGAAAGGATTATTTACTCCTTCTTTCATATCTTGACTTAAAATAACTAAGAAATTAGCATAAATGAGAGAAATAAGATAATTGTTTGGATTAGTTAAATAATATCCTTTTGTTTCATAAAAAAAATCAACAAGTAATGGATTATGATGAAGTGAGAAATTATTTACTGTTTTATCTGTAAATAGAATATCGTTTTTATCAATAAAATTTATTATAAAATTATTATTTTCATACATAATATCTGTTAAAAAATTTATTTTTTCATTATTATTTTTAAAAATGGCTAATGTATCATCGTGTTTATCAATAATTAAAAAATAGACGAGTATAAAAGCAATAATTAGACCAAAAATAATATTCGAATTTATTTGTTTTATGTTTTTAAAAATAAAATAAAAAGCGAATATTATTCCAATATAAAAAAGGATACTTACTCTTGGGATAAAACCTAATATATCTATAAAATTTTTATCTCCTAATTTTTTTTCATCATAATATTCAACACTTTTTATAGCGCTTTCATTTAAATTTTTGAATAATCTTTTGAAAACAATATTAAACATATAATATAATATATAAAAATAATATAAAATTATATATTATGGAATGTTCTATATGTTTGGAAAAAGATAAATGGATCACAGAAACACCTTGTAATCATAAATTATGTATTAGTTGTATAATTGAACTAAAAGATAATATTTGTCCTTTTTGTAGAAAAAAAAATGTATTTAATTCTTTACCATTTTTTATAAAAAGGGTTTCTAAAATGTTTTCAAAAAATAATAATACAAAAACTATATCTACAAATCAAGAAAGTAATATAAATGTTGATAGTTATTTTGATTTTCCTCCTCTTGGTTAATCTTCATTTTTTATCATAACTTTTTATTTTATAATTAGGTGGAGAGTATAGGTGTAATGAAACAACAATTTCATCTGTTTTATTTAACATTCTGTGTAATCCTTCTTCATTTTCTATATATCCAATATCATTTCCATTAAAAAGTGTAGAATTTTCTAATTTAATTTCATTAGAATATCTCTCTTCTATCAATTCACCTCTTAAAATTTTAAATAAACAACCATTTTTAGAGTGGTCGTGTATTGTAGAACCTTTTCCTGGCATCCAACTTACAACAAATAATTCATAATCTTCATTCCTGAAAACTAACTTTTTAATATAATTCTCTTCACATTCAGTTATATAACTTTTCCAATCTTCTTCTTTGTATTGTTCCATAAAAGATTTCAGGAAATTTATTTTTTTATTTCCGTTAAAAAATAAATTTATTTTCCTTACCAATTCATCCATATAATTATTTTAATATTTTTTTCTTATTTTTTTTTTCTTATTTTTTTTTTATTATTTGTTTTTTTATTATTTGTTTTTTTCTTATTTGTTTTTTTCTTATTTGTTTTTTTCTTATTTGTTTTTTTCTTATTTGTTTTTTTCTTATTTGTTTTTTTCTTATTTGTTTTTTTCTTATTTGTATTTTAAGTTAAAATCTTAAAAAAAAAAAGAATATAAAAAATTATTAAATATAATATAAATATGAATAATTATTACGACATTTTAGGAATTAAAAAAGATGCGGATGAGAAAGAGATAAAACGTAGTTATAGGAAATTGGCTTTAAAATGGCATCCTGATAAAAATCCTAATAATCAAGAAGAGGCAAAGGAGATGTTTGAGAAAATATCGAATGCTTATCAGGTTTTAATGGATAAGGAGAAACGGGAAATTTATGATAAATATGGAGAAGAGGGTTTAAAAGATAGTGAGTGTGGTAGTGGATTTACATCACCAGATGATATATTTTCGAATTTCTTTCCAGGTGGGTTTAATCCAATGGGAGGACATCAACATATGAGGAAGAAAAAGGGGAAACGTATAGTTCATGAAGTTGATATATCATTAAAGGACCTATATTTTGGTAAAACTAAGATTTATAATATAAAAATTAATAAATTATGTTTAGGGTGTAAAGGGAAGGGGTGTGATAATGTATTAAAATGTAAGAAATGTAATGGTCAAGGTATTATTTTTGTTCGTCGTATGTTAGGACCTGGTATGATACAACAGATGCAGACTGCCTGTCATGATTGTCAAGGAAATGGGGAGATGAAAGATCAAAAGAGTTTATGTAAAGAATGTAATGGTAAAGGATCTAAATTTGAGAAAAGGGAATTTAAGTTTAATATAGAATGTGGTATGAAGGAGGGTGAATTCAAGGTTTTCGAAGATGAGGGTAATGAAATTGTAGATGGTGAGAATGGTGATGTTATATTGGTGGTAAGAGAGAATGAACACGAAACGTTAAGTAGAAAGGGTGATGATTTGATTTATACGAAATTCTTAGATTTTGTTGATTCTATGACTTTTCAAAATTTCTCTTTTGAGCATATAAGTGGTGAGATGTTAAATGTAAATGACGACCAATTAATAAAGCCTAATTCATATCATTTGTTTGAAGGTTTAGGGATGCCTATTAAGGGTGAAGAGGGAAGATTTGGGAATTTAATTGTAAAATATGTAATTAAATACCCACCATCATTAACAGGAAAGCAAAAAGCGGGTATTTTGAAATTATTTGATAGGAAACGTGAAAGTATTAATATAGATGGACCTCATAAAGCGACTTTAATGGAGGATTATGGAGGAGATTTAGAGGAGGATAGTAATGAAAATATGGAAAGAGAAGATGAAGGAAACGGGCAACCAGGATGCGTTCAACAGTAATTTATAAAAAAAATGATTTTTTTTTTATTAAAGATTATAAAATAAGATTTTAATATGTCTAATGAAAATAATGAATTTCAAATTACTATCCACTACAATGACCTAAATGGTGGATGTGGTGGAAAGTGGTTACGTAGCCACTGTAGAGGTCTTAACTTGAAGAAGTTGATGATTTACTTTATGATGGATGATGTGAATGAGGATATTTATGAATTTACACAGAAGAACGATTGTTCGTATTCATTTTATACGAATGGGGAACTAATTCCAAGGGAGGACTACTTGAAGCCTCTTAGTGATATTGGTGTTTTTGATAGTGGTGTTATTGTTTTCAACATCTCTGTTTAGATGATTGAATAATTTTTATAAATATTTTTTTGATGAAATGTTTAAGTTTTATTATAAAAAGCCACGAAGCACACTTACTCAGTGATTTCCCTTATCTTTTTTAGGAGAAGTTCTGCTTCGTTTGACGCTTCATACGAATCTTCGTATGCAATTTCCGCGTCAGTATGCGCATTCCTTGCTGCATCTTCTGCTTCCTCAGCAGCAGCGGCAGCAGCGGCAGCAGCGTCAGCATCACCAGTAGCAGCGGCGGCAGCAGCGTCAGCGGCGGCGACAGCGGCGGCAGCGGCAGCATCATGAGCCGCCAAGTCAGAAATTCCAACTTCGTACAAGTTTTCACGAACTCGTTTGAGACAGTCATTAAAACTCGTTACCAACCACTCTAAATTGACGTTGTAGTTGTTGCGGTTGAGGTTGTCGTAGCGTTCGCACAACTCGTCAACTGTTGAATCCAAGACTCTGGCTTCTCTTTCTAAGTGTCGAGCATTACAGTACTGTCCCTTCGCATCCTCCGCAAACTCCTTCGCATTATCCGCAGACTCATTCGCATCCGCCGCAGACACCTTCGCAGACACCTGCGCCTCCTCCGTCGCGGGCATCGTCTCCTTCGCGGGCGTCGCGGACATCGTCGTTTTCGTCGTTTTTATTTACTCTAATGTAAAAAAAACCCAGCATTCTTTTTGCATCAATTTTTTTTTTATTTTTATAAGTTTTTATAATTTTGCCCGTATGCAGATACGCTTTGCTTCACGAATAATTTGGAACAATGGTGAAATTGTTGTCACCACGCGACTTAGTTGTGAAAACTTCCCCAGTGAATGGGGGTGGTTTCCCACAACTGTCTTTGATGGTAATATCCCTCAATTCCCAATCATCATTGGTCCTTCCAAAAGTACAATAGTATCTGTGTACCATGTCTAGGGACAGGACAACGGGTACTTCGTTGATTGTGCCGTTTGTGGAGAAAGAACCACTTTCGGTCCATGTATCACCATCATTGACTTTCTCTTCACACTTAAATTCGCGTTCTATGCGCTCGTAAAAGTCAAACCGGTACATCACTAAGAGAAGATTGCCCACTTCTGTTGAGGATATTTATGAATTTACAAAGGAGAACGATTGTTCGTATTCATTTTATACGAATGGGGAACTAATTCCAAGGGAGGACTATGGAAAGGCTCTCAGTGAGATTGGTTTAATTGATGGGGGTGTTATTGTTTTCAACATTTATGTTTAGATGATTGGATGAATTTTTATAAATATTTTTTTGATGAAATGTTTAAGTTTTATTATAAAAAGCCACGAAGCACACTTACTTAGTGGCATCCTCCACCGAATCATTCGCGGGCATCGTCTTCGTCGCGGGCGTCGTGTCCGTGTCCGTGGTCACGGGAGGTTTTGCAAATAGCTGCCACAGCTGCATTTGGAATCACAAGCACGTTCATACAGCATAAGGTTGTTATCCACGCCGATGGCGTGCCACAGTTTCTCGTACTCACGCTGCCCGATAGCTGTGAGATCCGGTGTCTCTTTCGCCCCCTTGATGCGGAGCTTCATGTCATTTGCCGCCTCTTTGTTCTTGTTGGAGCGGATGGACCGCGTATTCGGAAGGTTCTTCTTCTTCTTCTTGGCGTCCGCGCGGTCCTTGTTCTCCTTGGCGGCCGCGCGGTTCTTTTTCTTCTGGCGTTCCTTCGTCTTCCGGATGTTGAGCCGGCGACGGAGATCACCAGAATCCTTGTGGTTGAAATTCGCGGACATGGTCGTGGTCGTCGTCGTGGTCGTCGTCGTGGTCGTCGTCGTGGTCGTCGTCGTCGTGGTCGTTGTCTTCGTCTTCTTCGTTTCCCCTTACTCTTAGCTTGTTATTTACTCTAATGTAAAAAAAACCCAGCATTTTTTTTGCATCAATTTTTTTTTTTATTTTTATAAGTTTTTATAATTTTGCCCGTATGCAGATACGCTTTGCTTCACAAATAATGTGGAACAATGGCGTAATCGAGGTCAGCAAAGTAGCAGTCACCACGCGACTCAGTTGTGAAAACTTCAGTGAATGGGTGTGGTTTCCCACTACTTTCTACGATGGTAACATCCCCCAAGAACCATTCCTCATAGTTCGTTTCATTATCAGACGAACAGTATCTCTGTTGCATGGGTAGGGACAGGACAACGGGCACTCCGTTGATTGTGCCGTTTGTGGAGAAAGAACCAATTTCGATGCGTGTATCACCATCATTGACTGTCTTTTTAAGCGCAAATTTGTCTTCTATGCGCTCGTCAAAGTCAAACTGGTACATCACTAAGCAAATATTGCCCACTTCTGTTGAAAATCTGGTCATCGCTACAAAAAGCTTAAAACCCCCAAAGGATTTCACTTCCACACCGCCGTGGTAAATCTTCAACAGAAGAGGGTTAATCTCTTCACGGTCGGTGTACCAGAAGCCTTCAAGAATTTCTTTGCCCGTGGCCTCCACCATGAAGGTTTTGCCGTCGATCACAAAGGGGAAACTGAATATTTTGGACTCATCGGACTCATTGGAGTAGTCGGAAATAGTGATGTTCTTGCTGTACGGATCTCTACGCAGAAGAACAAGGGGTTCTGTCGTCGGTTGAATGACATCATCATTTTTCAGCACATTACCCCCGTGTCCCAGCATAAGCTCGAAAGCACCGACGGAGTACCCCTCGCACCTGGTGGCAATTGCATTCTTAACATCAGCACAAGTTGCGCCCTCAGGAAGAGGAAGTGCCCGCACGAGCACTTTGCCCGAGCCGGCAGCCTCAATGCGGACAGTCGGAACTTTCGCACCCGGAGTGTCTTTCGGAAAGACGACACCGAGCGCGGCTGCCAACATCAAAAGCACACGTCCGGAGTATCCAACTCCACCACCAACCCGTCTGACCGCTTCCTTCTCCGCCGCCGCGGGCATCGTCTCCGTCTTCTCCGTCGCGGACATCGTCTCCTTCGTCGTCGTTGTCGTCGTCGTCGTCGTGGTCGTCGTCGTCGTCGTCGTGGTCGTCGTCGTCGTCGTCGTGGTCGTCGTCGTCGTCGTCGTTGTCGTCGTCGTGGTCGTCGTCTCCGTTTCGGTCGGCGTGAACCTATTTTTCAACGTTTTATTTACCTTAATGTAAAAAAACCCAGCATTCTTTTTGCATCAATTTTTTTTTTATTTTTATAAGTTTTTATAATTTTGCCCGTATGCAGATACGCTTTGCCTCACAAATATGGAACAATTGCGAAGTTGGTTTCCGCAAAATAGCAGTCACCAAATGACTTTGTGGTGAAAAGATTACCTAATGGGTGGTTTTCTCCATCACTTTTTTTGATGGTAATATCATCTAAGTACCATTCCTCCCACGCTGTTCCAGCATCAGTGCGGCAGTATTCCTGTGTCATTGGTATGGACAGGACAACGGGCACTCCGTTGATTGTGCCGTTTGTGGTGAATTTACCATATTCGAAGCATGTTTCATGCGTAGATTCGGTATTTTCACACACAAAATGTCGCTCAATGTTCTCGTCACAGTCAAATTCGTACATAACAAGTTGAAGTTGGAAAGTATCATTATCAAAGTCCGCTTTCATCGCTACAAAAATCTTCTTGTCACCTTCGTATTCAATGTCCCAGTCCAATCCTGTCGTACAAGCAGCATCCCAATACGCATTAACAATTTGTTCGCCTGTGGCTTTCACCCTTATGGTCTTACCGTTAATCACAAAGTCGAAACTGTATTGATCAACTTGATCTTCATAGTCGGAAAAAATCAACTGCATGCAGAATGGATCTCTGCGCACCAGAACAAGGGTGTCTGTTCCAGTTGGAATGATTTCCTTATCATTGATCTCGTGACCTCCGTGTCCTAGCATAAGCGCGTACGAATAGTGCGCGTTTTCGTTTAGTTTTTTGGCGATCTCTTCCTTAACCTGTGCACATGTCGTGCCCTCAAGAAGAGGAAGTGCCCGCACGAGCACAGCGCCCGACCCGGCAGCCTCAATGCTGACAGTCGGAACAGTCGGGACTGCGAAATGGGTTGGTGGGAACAGACCGTACATCGTGGCGAGTAGAATCAGTATTTCTGAAGGCAACCGCAAAGTTGGATGTCGGTTTGCGGCCATAGCAAAGGCCTTGAGCACATGACCTACGGGGGGAGCGCCTCCTCCGGAAGGAGCGCCTCCTCCAGTCTCCATCGTTGTCGCGAGTGAGTGTTGTTCGAAGCGTTGAAAGCAGTGGGAACAAGAAACAAAGTGTATTTAAATTAATGTAAAAAAAACCTTGCCTTTTTCTGCATCAATTTTTTTGATATTTCTCTCTAAGTTTTTATTTAATTATTGAATTTTTGTCCTATCGAAATCTAAATTAGGCATAACCGTTGAAACAAATTTCAAGAAATACAAAAAATACTCCTCTACACCAATCTCTTTACCATTTTTCCTCCCTTCTTCTAAAAGACGTTTCATAACGTGACTATGCTTACAAGGATGAACTGAGATGTATTGAATATCTTTATAAAAAGGGTGGTTTTCTATTGTAACGGTTATTTTAGAATGTTCTATCGAAATATCTTTGTAAATTTTATTATTAGAAAGTGGATAATTAGATGAATCGAACCCCATTAACCATAATCTCGGTGTCCTGAAATAATTATCATAAGTTATACTTAAATTATAATAATTACGACCATCAACCTTGTCATTAATGCCCGCTATATCGTCAAAATCCTCATCTAATTCAAATTCACCCAAATCTAAATCATCTTCACTTTCATCTTCAATAACCGTTTCCATTTTTTCATCATCCACATTCCTCGTTACAATAATACCTTCACTATCTTCTTCTAATAAAATATTTTGATTTTTATTACAAAAAACCCTATTACATATTAACATTTGTTTATTCTTTGGTAAAAAATTCATAGTTTTATGTCCTGATTGAGTATTAAACCAAGACCAATTTGGATATTTTTCAACAAGATAATCACCCGCTTTTACGAATTCATCTGGTGTTAAAATACCTGTTTTAGAGAAGTTATTATCTTTAAGAGTAGGTATTACTTTTTCGGCAGTATTTTTGAATTTATTAAATAACATATTTTTGTAATTGTTAAACATATATAATAGTAATTGAAAATTTTTGTTTAAATAAATTAAAAAATTGAAAAATAAAATAGTATTTAAAAAATAAGTGATAAAAAGTAGATAATGAGTTACGGACATAGTAAAATTAAAAAAACTTCTTCAACAAGTTCCCTTTCAGATTCATCTGACTCTGAAAAGAGAGTATATCGTCTTTATAATGAGAATAATATTTTGATTAACAAAACAATTATTCAGTCTATATTTAAAAGAGGAGGAATTAAAGAAGAGATAAATAATTTGAGTTTATATCAACAGGCATTTACAAACAAATCATATTCAAAAAATTTAAAGAAGAAATATTTAGACAAATATGCGAGTGAATCGGAATCTGAGATTGATTTTGACAATGTTGTTCCAATTCAGGATAAATCGAATGAAACATTAGAATGGTTAGGTGATGGTGTTATACAGAGCGCTGTAGCATATTATCTATTTAAGCGTTATAAGAAACAGGATGAAGGATTTTTAACGAAAACTCGATCACGATTAGTTAAAACTGAGGCTTTGGCGAAAGTGGCAAAATATTTAGGATTAGAGAAATATATTTTGATGTCGAAACATATAGAATTAGTATGTAATGGTCGCGATAGTTCATCTATTTTAGAAGATACATTCGAATCTTTTGTTGGAGCGATGAAATATGATTTCAGTAGGAAATATGATATAGGGTTTGCATATAAATTATGTTCTAAATTTATTGTGAATTGTTTAGAGAATGCGATTGATATTACAGAAGTTATTAGAAAAGATGATAATTACAAGGACCAATTAATGCGTTATTTCCAAAAGAATTTCAATGGGAAAACACCAAAATATACAAATTTAGATGGATCTCCTGAGATAATTCAAAATAATAATGGTTCAATTACAAGGAAATTTAAGATTAAAGTTTGTGATATTTATGGGAATAAAATTGGTTATGGAGAGGCGAGGTCGAAGAAACAAGCGGAACAGAAAGCGGCGAAGGCTGGTCTATTACATTTTGGATTAATTAATGGATTTTAATTTTCTTATCTTTTTTATAAAAAATATTTAATATAATATATGTCTTCTACTATTAATACACTTAGTGAAGAAGAAAAGAAATTTTTAAAAAATAGAAGAGCAAAAGAGGCACAAACAAAAAAAAACGAAAATACCGATAGACAAAAGGACATTAATATTCAAGTTAGGGATTTAGATCCAACATCAAAATTAAATCAAGATTTATTTATTCAAATTTTTGAAGATTATGATAATAAGAATAGAGATAAAACTGTAAAAGAAAATTTAAGAAATTTTTTGAATAATATGAATTTAGATACATTTGAAGGATATTTAAGACGTCAATTAGATCTTGAAACAAAAAATATTTTGAAAGGTTATTTAAGAAGAAATAGTTATAGATCTGGATTATATGGATATTCATCAAATGTTACAAAGAAAGAAAATAAAGATTTAAAAAACTATAATGCTTATTATAAATATTTACACGGTAATTTATCCATTCCAACAAAAGAAGAAAAAAAAATAAAAGAGAAAATTAAAAAACTTGATGAATATACAAGAGAAAAAATGAATGAATTAAGTAAATTAAATGAAACAGGTTTAAAAAAATTATTGGAAAAACTAATAGAATTGGGTATTTTGAAAAATCTTAGAGAAAAAAAAAATAATGCTACTAATCCAGAAAGTTCAAGAATAATGGTGGTTATAAATCACTTAAAATCTTGTGAAAAAGAAATTTTAGGAATAATTTTAAGAGATTTAAATGATATTATGTTAAGAATACAAAGTGATTTCAGTGGAATTAAAGATAAAGTTGTTAAAAAAAAATTAGAAAAAATGGATGATAGAATAGTAAAATTACAATATAATAAAATAACAAATACAAATACAACTAAAAGTATTAAAGGTATTATATCTTCTGAGAATTTCCAAAGTTTAGATAGATTAATAATTGATTATAATAAAAAATTAAAAAATATAAAAGAAATAATTGAAGAAAGCCAAAGAAAAAATCCTTTTAAAAAAAAATTAAGAGGAACAGAGGCGAAAGTTTATAAGAAAGCAGATGAAGCAAAAAAAATTATAGAAAAAATAACTAAAGTTTTAAATAAAGCCAAATCAAAAACAAGTACATCAAATATTAGACCAAGACCAATTTCATCAAGACCAATTTCACCAAGTTCATCAAGTATTTTTTCGAAATTTAATATGTTGAAACACAGATAGCAAAATTCACAAAAATCACAAATTGATTTTCATATGAATTTAAGTTATATAATTATATCTATATATATACATTATAAACTTCTAAGGAATCCTATCAAATCCCCTCATTTTTAAATGAGATTATAAGTAAACGTTAAAAGCTTACTTGGATATTTTTATATTATAACATTTAATTAGTTTTGGTTTTCAACTAAGTTATAAAAATTATCAAGTATATGGCTCAATATCTAACCATCTCATCTTGATATAATACATATAATTATCTTTTTAAATTATTTTATTTTATAAAAAATATAATATGTTTAACGTATTAATTTATAATATTTACGAATTTTGCGAATTTAGTCTACAGCACCAGCACCGTGAGGTCCTATTACAATTTTTGCTTTATTAAATATTTCCATCTGTTTTTTCAAAGTAGGTAAATTAATGTCATCGTGAATATATAATTGTAAATTTAATTTTTGACAAAATGTTTTACATATTTTTTCAAGTTCGTCATGATTTTTAACAATTCTTTTATTATTTCTTTTTATTAAAATAAATAGGTTATTGTTTAATGATAAATTTATATTTCTGTAAATTTT
>Ga0315315_10003045_pt1 | contig 15342 bp, 6 predicted proteins | sample M140m3416metaG_FD_203699 | JGI IMG/M metagenome (GOLD analysis project Ga0315315, IMG submission 203699) | Ammonia-oxidizing marine archaeal communities from Monterey Bay, California, United States - M1 40m 3416 | ecosystem: Environmental > Aquatic > Marine > Intertidal zone | place: USA...
CAACAGCACTTGGCAGAGAACGTGACTGCCAGCCGCCTTGGGAAACTTCCGGAGCCCATCTACCGCGAGATTTCTTCCCGGACCAATCAGGAAATCGAGTAGTTCTTGATGGCACCCTGTCTGCCCTCGACATTTCGCATCTCACAAAACCAGATGCCTTTGTCCAGCAAGCAGATTATTGCGGTTTATTTCCAGTACTGGAATTGAACGAATCCTCAACACGCTGATAATTCTCCAGCATCGCTTCGAGCTGGGACTTCAGTTCACCAAGATCACGTCCGTTGTCCAAAGACTCTTCAAGCAGCGGTCGAAGCCACTCCTGCATCAAGTGGAACTGCCCCTTGACTAGGTCAGCGAGCACACGTGGAACCTTATGCTGCACGAGCACTTTTTGCTCGGGTGGTGCCATCGCCCTCTGCTCACTGATTTGTTCCAACCGCTCGCTTGTGGACTGCAGTTTATCCGCAAGTTGCCCGCCGGTCGTGGCAAGACTTTGCCGGATGCTATCGATACGTGCATCCATGCGTTCTTCTGCACTATCGTCTGTTACGGCGATTGCGCGAGAGATCACCTGACGGATCGACTCCAGACCGTCTCGCATCGAAGCCAACTGTCGCATCAATTGCCCTGCCTGGTCCTCACTGTCCATGCCGGACATGCGAACACTTTCAACAAACGCATATTTGATGCCGTCCCATCTTTCTTTTTCCTCTGGGTTCAAAATCCCCATGAGTTCCTTGAACTTAAGAACGTTGGCTTCATTATCTGTTGTGAGGGTCTGCGCATCCTGCTCGTAATTGCTCACAATCAGGGACTGCAGTTCAGAATCGTTCATGACAGCGGCAACACGCTCAGCCATGCGATTCATATTTCGATAACTACCTTGCAGCTTGAAGGGCGGTTCCGTCCGGTACGAATCGGCCTGTGCAGCGCTGCGGATGTAAGCGCGATTGACTCTCAGGACCACGTCGCGAACGCGAAGCAACTTCCTCATCACCTCAAACATCTCGCGGACTTGATCCATCGAAACATTACTCTGCAGCTCAATTCCCTCCAACGAATCCCGCTCCGCGGCCATGATGATTGCCCTCGCATCTTCCGGAGGAGCAGTACCCAATGGCGCCAGGGTCCGATTACTGGTCAAGCAATTCTCGAGATAACTCATCTCGAATGCTTCTGCTGAATCACCAATGATCTCACCAAGATTGTAGACATCGGCGCGATTCGAAAGCATGTCAGGCACCTGAAAGCGATCACCGCTTTCGGTATAGGGATTACCAGCCATCACAACAGCAACGCGTCGCCCACGCAGGTCATACGTTCGTGTTCGACCGTTGCGAACGCCCTCAATCTTCCTGGTGGCATCACACAGAGAGATAAACTTCTGAAGTAATTCAGGATTCGTATGCTGAATATCGTCCAAATACAGCATGACGTTATCGCCCATTTCAAGGGCGAGGTTCAGACGTTCAATTTCCTCTCGCGCCGCAGCATTCGGAGCTTCAGCGGGATCAAGTGACGTCACCCCGTGACCGATTGCTGGACCGTTGATTTTCATGAATACAATGCCCAACCGATTCGCCACATACTCCATCAATGTGGTCTTACCATAACCGGGAGGCGAGATCAGAAGCAAAAGCCCCATGCGATCTGTTCGCTTATCTTCACCAGCAGATCCCATCTGCTTCGCAAGATTGTCACCAATCAAGGGCAGATAGACTTCATCAAGTAGCCGGTTCCGAACGAAACTGGTAAGCACACGTGGTTTGAACTCATCAAGCCGCATTTCCTCACGCGACTCATCTACCACTCGTGCTTTGGTTGCGTGCAGGTCACGGAATCGAGGCACCACATCCAAACAGTAGCCACGCACGCGTCCCAGCAGTTCATGGTAATGAACCTTCATCCGGCCTTCGCTAATACGGCCATGATTGCCGGCCATTCCTTGCAATTCAGTTGCAACACTTGCTTCAACGACCTTCATCGCCCCGGGACCACCCAGCAGAACTATCCACGCCAATTCATCACGATATCCTGTCGCCGGATCAACCTCATCGGTTTTTTCATGGTTCTTCAAAAAAGCATCAACCCAGTTACGAGCGAGGATAAAGCCTCTGACTGGATCACTCTCTGACTTGAGAACTGTTGACAACAACTTAACACGATCAGTATCCGGAATCGCTGCAATGAACTCCTCGTATAACGACACAGCCTGTTGGCTAACGACCACTTTCTTAGGAGCGTGGGTCAATTCATCAAACAAGTAATGGGCAATCGATTGAGAAGTAACGACAGTTCCAAAAAGAGGTCCCCAAAGATCTCGCTGTCCTTCGCACAATTCCGTCAATCGCTGGCGGAATTCCACTGCGGGACGGGCACTGGGGTAAGCCTGTGCCAGCTTCGCAAACCCGCCAATCCAATCGGTCATGACCTTTCGGGTTTTGGCGTCCAGTAGTTTCTGAAACCAGAGCAATGATGCCGCACGAATACTCGGTGAGTGCCGCAACAAACCTACCGACGCATCCATTTCAAGCAAACATGAAACAATGTTTGCTGCATCATGGTCATGAACCCCTTTTGCGTAACCTTCGTCAAATCGACCACCGGTATGCTTTTGAACCCAGCCAATATCGACATTGGACGCGTCAAATGCATCGCCACTCTTTTTCAGTTCATCAAACAACTCAACGGCCAAATACTCGGCCCGATATACAGATGAGTTTTCGCTAACCAGTTCCTGATTCCACAAATCCTTTGCTGCCATCAGCGCATCGTTGCGCAAAGTTTCAAAAAACTGCGTCCCGGTCAGGTGCATGCACATTTCACCTTCACGCAGCACGGTCGTCAGGTCGAGCGGCTGGGTATTGACTGCAAACCGCTGACTTCCGAGCCGAATAATGTCTCCGCCATCTTCATACAGATCTTGACGGTCTTTCAGCTGCCGCACTGCGTCTTCACGAATTGTTTTCAAGCGGCTCTGCAAGTCTTCAACGCGGATCGCATCTTCAAGTTCTGTCAGTTGACCGATGATATCGCGAACTTTCTCGACCATCAGATCGCCAGCAAAATAGGCAGCGATCTCGTCGGTGGACTCCATCTTGTTTACACGCGAGTCGATCCCCTTCAAAATCCGGGCCGCAGCGGATGCGAGGGACTCTGCCCGACGATTCCGTTTCTCGATCAATGAAACCTTGCGCGACTCAAATGCACCATAAACGTCTTCACGGCGTTGAGCGAGTTCGATTACAAAATCGTCGAATTCCGCAAAGCGGCCTTCGAGCTCCTCAAGCTGCACCATCACCTTCGTTAAATATTCATCGCATCGCTGGGGCGAATCGCACACATCGAGATAACCCGAGGTGGTCTGTTCCAGGAGCTTCAACTGCGAAGCAAACTCCGCTTTGCCCTCAACACTAACAAGTTCGCTGACACGAGCCTTAAGCGAGCTCCGCACCCGATTCAAGGAGGCGAACACATTGCCAATCGCGTCAATGATTTCCGTCCGTTTCGTCGTGTCCTCGATACGAAGGTTGCTGACGGTTTCGGTCAATAACTCAAGCTGTGTTCCCGACGCATCGATTTCCTCTTCAAGCTTCTTTGCCTCCGCAACGGTGGCAATGCCATCCACTTGCGTCGCAGCATCCTCAACACGATTCACGTAAGGATCCAGCGATCCGGGGGTAAGCAGAAAATCAACACATCGACGGCTGATCCGCTCTGCCCACTCAGCAGTAGTTTTCTCGAGTTCTTCAACAACAGCTTCATCCACATAGCGAAGCTCTTTCAAACCAAGCGAGTGACCGCGTTGTTCACGAAGCGATGCCAGGGTTCCCACAAAGTCATCTATGTTTTCAAAACGGCCACGTTCGATGCCTTTTATCAATTCGCCGACGTTTTTCTGCACCTCGTCTGTGCGTTGCTTCGTATCACGCCGAACACGTACCACTTTTTCAAATTCTTCAACGGCAGCGTTAGCAGCCAAACGAATTTTCTGCAACGGCTCAGCCAACGCCTCGGCGTCGCTCTTGTCGATCCAAAAGTAGCCATCGAGGATATCGGATGCTTTTTTGCCAAGATCAACGTACAACCCTTCATAGCTGTCGTCTTTGTCAATCAGCTGGATCACTTCACTGCATTCAGCCATTCCGCGAACGATTTCTTTGTTACCCACCTTGAACAGCAGAGAATCGCCTTGGCCCTCAGGAGCAATCGCCTCGCTGGCAAACGGTGTCTGCCAAACCTGAATCGCATGATGCTTCTGTGGCTCTTCCTGTGATTGAAAGCAGACCATCTCGCCGCCTTCAAAGATACTCTGACCGTGACACACCAGAGGTGTCTCCACAGTCTGACTGATCAGGTTGTACCGCAACTGGATGTAGGTACCTGAAACTGGATTGTAAAACAGGTACAGGAAGTCTTCGCCATTGGCAGCTGCCACGGTACGTTGATAACGCATCCCGCGCAGCCCATGATCAAACCTTTTGTATTCACCAGTTTGCAAATAATATCCACCAGGAAAGATCAGACCGTGGTCACCGGGCAACATGACGCAGGAATGTTCAATCTCATCCAACCGAATCGCCTGCTGGATTTTTCCATTGAAGACAAAGAAACGGTCCTTGGACTCCTGATAAGGCCGAATTTTCAGCAGCACCAGGTTACCGACAATGGCATAGTGGATTTCCGCATCATCAAGTGTTTGATCTGGGTTATCCACGGGTTCAGCGTAAATTCCCTCGCCACTGTCCGTGTTGTTTTCGACCTTGATCGTCAGGTCACCGCCGACTGTTTCAACGAAGACAAGATCATCGATTGAAATATGAGGATGGCTTCCGTAATGATGTTGATCGCGTGTTGTTCTTACCCAGCGGAACTCATGCTGCGGTGGATCCTTGACCTCGTGTTCGCTGCGATTGTCGATATATTCGATGCGATCTTCGCTGACTCGCCATTTAAACGACTTGATGTCCTTGGCTGTCTTGCCAACCTGAAACACCATGTGCAGCATGGGGCCAGCTCGAAAGAAACGCGTAAAACGGGTGTCTTTATAGAAGCGATATAGCTCGTGAAAATCACTGACAAAGCGTTCATCACCAATCAGGTCAAGACTCTGCACATGAAAGGTATGATCACGGAACTGGTAAGCTGAAAAGACATCAGCCAAACCAACCTCTGACTTCAATCCGAATTGGACGTTGTAGCCAAAGATGAATTGATCACCCAACGCGACCAGATCGCGAGGCGTGCAGTTGTGTTCGGTGGTTACCCGTTCGGTTGAGAGTAGAACGGTATCAATGTTTCCAAATACTTCGGCTCGCAGATCGTTTAACTTTGCCAAACGAGCGCGTAAATCGGCCGATGCATCTCGCAAACGGTTGCGAAGGACTTCGTACGTCCCGGCAGCGAGTTGAGTTTCTGTCATGAAGGGTCGCCCATGGATGGTCGCCGCTGGAACCAGAGAAAAATTCGGCTCCAGCAAGTATTCCAAATGCTGTGTTCAAAGCCACTCCCTGACCCGACGATCGAGATCATCGTGCCAGGGAAGCGGTGAAATCCTACATTTTGGTTCTAGCCGTTACGGCCATTGGTCGCAGCAGAACTGCTCTGCGAGAGCAGTCGGCCAGCTTTTTGGTCCGCGACATTGGCTGTCCCGGCCATACTGAGCAATCCAGTCAACTGTGATCGCACATCATCAGTCGTAGCCAAACCCATCATTTTTGCGATCAAAGCCGCGATCGATAGATCTTTCACGCCGTCCGTGTCCAGGTTGAACTGTTTGACAAGCCCAGACAACTGACTTTGGAAATACTCAGCATTGCCATCAAAGAACGTGTCTTTGATGTCAGTGGCTACCTTACTGTTGTAAACAAAGCGGTCGATCGCCTTGCCACCTTTGACGGCCGAAGTGATCTGATCGAAGAATTCGCCGTCGCCTCCAACAATATCAATTCTGGCTGATCGGAGAGCATCTCCAACGACACCAGCCTGACTCTCGGCGATTCCTCGCTGAGCATCGATAGCTGCGATCTCGACCTGCTTCTCTTTGTCCAGCTCAAGCTTGAACTCTTCGTGCTCTTTACCGACATCATCAAGCTGCTTCATAGCTTCTGCTTTCTCGGTAATACCGGTAGCTTCGCTGTGATACTTCTCGCGTGAGACGTTTGCTTCGGCCAAGCCCTGCTTTTCGACAGCTTCTGCTTTGGCTTCGATACCTTTTGCTTCAGCAACTGCCTTCTTCTCAAGCACGCTTGCCTCTGCAGATCCTTCTTTTTCGAGGCTAGCTGCTTTAGCTTCCTGAACGGTTGCCTCGGCAAGACCAGCGGCAGCGGACGCAGCGGCATCAGCTTCAGCGAGCATTTTCGTGGCTGCTGTCTCTTTCTCGGCAGCATCTCGTTTTGCTTCGGCTTCGATGCGAAGTTTGTCAGCCAGCAAAGCACTGGAATCTTTTTCAGCCTGTGCCTGCTTCGTTTGCTGAATCAACTGCTCCTCAGCTTTCATTTCAGCCGCAGTGATTTGCACCTTCTTCATACGTTCTGCAGACGCAAACTCTTCCGTATCCTTAATCCGCTCCTGTTCCTCGACCACGGATCGCTCAACGGCAACACGTTCTCGAATCACTTCCTGGATATTTCGTTTCTCGGTTTCGATGGCCTTTTCTTTCTCGACATCGGCCACTCCAACGACCCTCAGACGCTCGGTTTTTTCGAGGTCCCGGTCACGACTGACACGCTCCAGTTCAACCGCATCAGTCTTCTCTTTATTTCTCTGAGCGACGAGAACTTGGCGTGATTTATTCTCCTCAGCAACACCAATCTCTTCCTCTGTGATGATTCTGGCACGCTCGGACTCAAGCCGCTGCTCTTCCTGGACTTTCTTGGCAGATGCGTGCTCACGAGCTGTAATTTCAGCAATTTCCCGCTGCTGCTTTTCAACAGCTTCAACTCGCTGACGCTCGAGCGCGAGAATCGTCTCTTGGGCTTCCACATCCTGTTTCTTCAGCGTTTTCTCTTTGTCGCGAGTGAACTGGTTCTCTTTGACCTTCTCACCGGCAGTCAACTCAGTGATCTTCTTGATACCTTCAGCATCGAGAATATTGGTAGGACTGAGCATTTCCAGAGCTGTTTGCTCCAGATAATCGATCGCCGCGTCATCGAGTCGGTAACCATTCAAATCCGTTCCAATCACCTTGAGGATTTCGTCTTTGAATTTATCTCGTTGATCATACAGATCAACAAAATCAAATTGCTTACCGACCGTCTTGAGTGCTTCACTGAACTTGGCATCAAACAATTCACGCAATGTGTCAAGTTCACTACAACGATGTGCCCCGATGGATTGTGCCACCTCTTTCATCTCTTCCTGCGTGTTGTCCACACGGATGAAAAAAGCCACCTTGATATCAGCTCGGATATTGTCCTGACAAATAAGTCCTTCGCTTTGCTCACGATGGATTTCAAAACTTTTCAAAGTCAAATCCATGAACTCGTAGCGGTGAAAAAGCGGGATGATGAATTTCCCGCCTGCTGTGGTCACATCCAAGCCGCCCATACCTGATTTGACGATAGCCTTATCAGGCCCCACGACAATGTAGTACTTCTTGAAAAATGCGAGTGAAAGCAGAACGGCAGCAAGCACCGTGTATCCCGCGATCGCCCAACCTGAAAGGAACGGGCTCTGCGCAAGCAGAGCAGTGTGCAAGTCAATTGCCATTATCACGATGAAGTCTCCTGTTGAAGATGCGTGACCTTGTAGATTCTTTTGTCTCGATCAAAACCAATAATTCGAACCTCTGTTCCTTTCGGAATGTGAGGTCCATCTGTTCGTACATTCAGTAACAAGGGTGCCGCATCGGTACGAAATTTCGCTTGTCCAAATTCGCCTGTTGCCTCCATAGTGCAGATTTCGCACGTCGCGCCCAACAGCTTTTCATGGCCGTATTTTGGCGGTGGGACAAAATGCTTGAGCATCGGTTGAGTGACAGCCTTGGTGACCGCCACTGCAATAAGGACATTGGGGAATGCCAACAAACTGCTCGAGAACCAACCTGGAGACGAAAACCAGCCGGATTCAAATGTATGCCACAATCCATAGGACACGGACCAAAAGGCGACCGTAAAAATCCCACCCCACAACACAAGCGGCACACGCCCAAAATTCGTAGCCCGAATACTGCTGGCACCAATTCCATGCAAGAAATCAACGCCCGCGCCGTCCGCTACATCCAAACCAACACCGTCCACGGGCACATCCATGTCCAAGCCGGGATCCAAATCCAAATCAGGCGGGTCAAACCCCAAGTCGATCAGTCCTATCAGAGCCAACAAGGTGTAGGCAACCATCAAACAAACAAGAATCGATGCAGGCCATACAGGTCCTACAAACATTCGATCAGCTAGTTCAACGAGCGATTCTGGCACGACTTTTAATCCCACGGATCAGGGGTTACGAAGGTAGCTTAGTTTCAAGGCGGAGCGATCAGGCAATTTGGGCGCAATTAAATCGGTTTTTTCCGCATTTAGACGCTTGCCGTAACGGGAGTGCCGAACAACCACCCCGCTTGCAGTAGCAACTGAAACCTGCTGTTGGCCGGACCACGACGCCTGACCAGAGAAAGCACAGTGTATCGAAACGATGACGACCGAAAGCCAAATAGAAACAGAAAGTCGACTGACGCCCCCACGCCGACCGAAATGCTCCTGACGACAGGGATACGGCAGGCTGAAAAATGGCATCGTGGCACTCTTGCCCCGCAAAACCCTGAATCAGGCAATCGCGCGACGCAACAGGTTGTGCGTCATCGTCTGCACCCGATCATCCGGTCCGTGGGGTCGGGACCAATGTGACCATGGCAACATGTGACCAGGCGGACTCGACAGTCCTTGGCACCACCAGATGGTTGATGCATTGAAAACAAAGTTCCCAGCTGGCCCTGGGTAAATGGTCGAAGCCCATTGCTGCGGATTTCGCCCCCCCTGCAAAGCCGTTCCCGCAGCCACGACCTGCAATCCCGTCAGGTCATCCGGCGGATCGCCATGGTATTCCCAACCGATCAACCCGGGAATCGTGTCTCCCGACTTCAGACCGGTTCCCTCATACAGCCAATGTTCAGGCAAAGTGCAAACCCAATCACCGCCACCATTAACCGGATCAACGTTGCGTGCACCCATCAAGTAACCCTCATCAGGTCCCCGGTGAGGAAACGGACCATGCTGCTGTTCTCTCAATTCAGCCCACTTGTAGTCACCGCCGTACGGCCCACCTCGAAACAGAATACGATTTTGCTGCCCGTTCGCGCCGGCCCTGAACGGGCTGACCCAACAAACAGAATTGCCTGAGAGAAAGAGCAGACTCACCCCTTGGTCACGCATGGTGGTCACACTGTGATACTGACGCAGATCCCAGTATTCATCATGCCCCACGCTTAAAAATGCTTTGCATTTCAACCCGCGTTCTGGGGTTAGCATGTCACTGTTACTGCAGTAGCTGACATCATACCCGTGCTTTTCAAGCCAGTAAGCCATTGGATATTCAAAGCACAACCACTCGCCTGATCCAATCGTCTGTGGATTATCGAAGATCTGCGGATACTTACCATAGGGTCGATCAAAGCTAACGTCCGCCCATGGCCCCTGATTTCCTTTGGGATGAGTGTAAACAGAATCGCGCAGTGGCCACTCATTGTAGGCCTGCCAGGTGTTATCGCTGCACTGAAAAAGCACATCAGCCGGACGCTCATCTTTGACGATGAACACAACATAGCTTTGCCAATAGCCAAATCCTGTCTCATCGGACTCGGTGGTCAGTCGCCCGACATACACACCACTTATCCAATCGTCCGGAACCTTAAATTCGACGGCCGGCTTCCACTCGCACTCTCGAAGCTGTTTCTCAGCTTTCGCAGGCGTTTCAAGCTGCTGACCTTGAACCGCATCAATCGTTTTCATCAAGCGAGCACCACGACCTCCGTAGTACCCGGTTCGAAAAATTTCCAACTTAAAAGGTTTCGCCGGTGCGGTGGAAACACAGATCCCCAAAGTCTCTCCAGCACTGACACTTTGGCGAGTACAAAAACCTTCAATTGCCGGACAACGCACTCCATCAGCAGGCTCGGTGCGAACCCGCGTCAATTGCCAATCTGTTGCTCCGGGTAGAGCATTTTCACGCGTGATGAAATTATCACGTTCAGCGTCCGAATCCTCGCGGTTCTTCTCAGCCGCAACTTGCGTCGCACAAACCCGCCGCGTATCGACGATCCCAGAGACCAATCCAGCCGTTGCACCCACGCCAGCTTTCCGCAACAAATCGCGTCGGGTCGAGTGATCTGTTTTGCGTGTCATCGTGCTGTCCCGCCAAACCTTAGTAATGAAATACCAACACTTGTGTTGTCGTTCCGAGAGCCTCACTTCAATGACTGCAGATACTTCACAATATCCACCAACTCATCTTCCGTAAGTGCCTGCTCAAGCCCTGCTGGCATGATCGATACGCTTCCGGGGTCAATTCTCTCAATATCGCTTTGCAGGATACGAACCGACTTACCACTCGCCTGCTGCAACTGAATTGCTTCGCTGGATTCAGAAACAAGGATTCCAGAGAACACGCGACCATTCAGCGTCAAAACTTGGTACGTCGAATAATCACGGACGATGCTGGCAGATGGAAACACAATCGATTCGAGCAAGTCCGTTGCCGACCGATTGGCTCCAATCGTCGTCAAATCCGGCCCCACTGCCTGCCCCAGATCACCAACGCGGTGACAACTGATGCACTTTGCTTTTTCAGCTGCAAATAACACTCGACCACGAATGGCATTTCCGTCACCCAGACGACTGCGAAGCTTTTCAAGACGGCCAAGTTTTTCCTGATGATGCTTTTTCAAACGATCCAGAATCCTATTACCCATTGGTATCGATTCACGAGGAAAACGCTTGATCACATCTGACAGCTCATGCTCAGGAAGCGACAGCAGGGCTGCGGCGTCATTAACCCCCGCGAGGAACTGATCCGCCACAGATTGCGAAAGCTTCTGCTGGAATGGGCGAATAAGATCTCGCAACTGCCCAGGCGAAGCACTCGACAGCAGAGGTGTTACCAATTCCAATTGATCTGAATTCAAACGGGCATTGCCGATGATCTGTGCAGCTCGATCCGATTCCGTGGGCGAGATGGAATCACGATACAACCGAATCAATTGCGAAAGCGTTTCAGTTGGAACGGTGCCCGCGTGAAGAGCTGCCAGTGCATCCATCCGTAGATCGACTGGACGCTTTTGATCATCCGCGACGACACGCAACCCCTTCAGCCAATCCGCCTTGGGCCATCTGACAGCGACAGCGATCGCTGCCCTCGCCACATCAACCTGCTCACCTAACATCAACCCAGCAACAGGCTTGATCCAAGCATCACGCGGCTGCTTCCAATCACCGCGAGCAATCGCATTGAGAACAAGGACCTGTTTGGTCGGATCGGTATCCTGCAGCATCATGGTGGCTAGTTTCGCCACGGCATCCTGCTGCAACAATCGAGAAAACAAATGCTTCACACCACTACTTGGATCGGTTGATGCCGCAACCTGCGTTTGCAGCTTGGCAGCAAGATCGTCGCCCCATTCGGGATGCGACTGGGCAGCTCGCAACGCAACAAGGTGCAAGACGGCATCCTCAGAACCAAACATCAGTTCCAAAGTCTCATCCCTTGTCATTTCTGCATCATCAATCTGCGAGAGGGCCATCAGTAAATTCTGCCGCTGCAACGCTCCCGAAACAGGCTCCGCATCAGCCCCCCCCAATGCATTTCGAATTGCTTGTGCATCGCCGATCTCAATCAATGCATAAACGATGGCATGCCGTTCACTGCGGTCGATATTCGGCCGAGTCAAGCACTGAACCAAGGGCTGCACTGCGGAAAGCTCTCCCCTCATCCCCAATGTTGCTTGAGCCTGCCGACGAACATGCGGATTGGAATCCTGCAGTAACGAACACAAACCGGCAACATCAACAGGCCCATGACTGAATCCCAAACTACGACAAGCCAACTGCCGTAACTCGGGTAGCGAATCCCCAGCTGCCTGCATTAGCCCTGAGACTGATTCCTTAGCGAGCAGTGGCTCCTGAGAAAGACGCCCTAACGCAAGAATCGCGTGACGTCGCACAAGAGGGTCAGCTGTTTTGATTGTGGAAATCAAGAACGAAATCATTCCAGCACCACGCGAGACCACCTCGTTAACCGCAGTTTCTCGCACGACATGCCGCTTATCGGCGAACAGCTCTAGCAATTCAGCAGGGGTTAATGTGTCCCACGGAACCAACAATCCCCGAGGGTCTGCGTGCCCCGCCTTGCCGTCACGGCGAATCCGATAAATCCCCCCCAGCAATTCAGGCTTCGCGAACTGCGAGGTAGGACAACCTCGATAAAACCAACCTCCTGTATCAACCACCAACAAACTGCCATCAGCATCTTCCAACACATCCGTGGGATGAAATTCACGACTGGCAGAACTTAGGAACTCATGCTGCGTGAATTCATAAGTGGAACCTGTCGCTTGCGTCTTCAAACGCACAACCTTGCCACTATTGAAAAACGTCACGAACAAGTTGTCTGCCCAACGCGAACCGAATAGGCCACTGCGATATCGTGTCATCCCCGAGACTGCGACATGACCGAAGCGGTGCGCGGGGGTCAACAGAGGGCCGCTGACCTTGAGTTCATTAAGCACACGCTCGCGATGAGGATATGCTCCGCCATGCAACCAGTGCACCAGGCAATCAACCCTCGGGCGTGTGTATAAAATATTGACTGTCCCCAGCATGTCACCGGAATCCGTGAAATCGATTTCCACAGGATTATCCATTCCTCCACCGCAGTGAATCCGCTTGTCTGTTCCGTCAGGACGGCACGAAAAGAGATAGGACCCCTCACGTTGGCTTGTCACGTTTCCCCGCTGGTCCTTGAACTCATGCCCGTGATAGCCGTCGGTCCAGTACAGTCTTCCATCAGGCCCAAAAAAGCAGCCGTGGATACTTGCAGCGTTTCCGTTGTAGCCAAACCCACTGACAATTGCTTCTCTACGCTCTGCAACTCCGTCGTCATCAACATCAGTCAAACGCCAAATATTTGGTGGCGAAGCGACATATAACGATCCATCGTGCCAAACCCCGCCCATCGGGAAAGTCATTTTGTCAGCAAAGACTCGATAGGAATCAAAACGCCCATCGCCATCTTCGTCCACCAACTGCCGGATTGAATTTGGAAGTTGCTTTTCCAAATCCTGATTACTCATATTCACCCCTGAGTTATTACAAACGTAGAGTCGTCCCCGATCATCAAATGCCGCCATGGTTGGATGAGTGACCAAAGGTGGACCGGCAGCTAATTCGACAGAGAATCCGTCGGGGACATCTACGGGAGCTGGACGAAAACCATTGTGCAATGTTCCCGTCGCTGCCCCCTTCGCTGCTGCCGTCGCTGCTGCCTGGACGGATTTTGATAACGCAGTCTCCTCGGCCCGAGAAACGCTGCCCCCCTGAAAACACCAACCAACGAGGCAAAAAAAGAGAGCACAGGTTTGAGGAAACTTAGGATGGTGACGAAAAAAGACAGAGTGCAACATGACAATTTCGGCAGCCAGAGTTCAGAAACAACACGCGTCAGGTGACCATTCACGGCCCCATACGAATGGAAACTTACACGCACAGAAACGCACACGCAAGAAAAACAGTGTGCGTGGCTCGTTGTGAATCGCGGCGAGATGCCGTGTCATGCCCGCCCCGCATTCAATTGCAGACAACGAATCCCAGAAACCGAACGAATCCCAGAAACCGAACAAGCCCAGCGGCGGACCGGGATCGGTCACTCAGCGTCCAACATTCCACCACCACTTGTGAATCAACTTTGGTGGATTATTTGCTGGCCGGTTCATTGAAGACAGCGAAGGATAATCGGCGATCTTTGAGACCAAGGTCTGCCTTGCGTCAACCGAGACACCCCCGCTAGCGAGCAAGATGTGGTGAGTCCTACGGCCTTTTCGCATCGAATTCATGACAGCGATCGACATTACCTGCCGAGGATTGGTCATTTGAAACATAGATGAAGGACTGCTGCTGATCAACGATTCAAGGAGGGCTTGCTGTCGCGTTGAATCAGCGAAGCGATGCATCAGCTCGGCTGCGGAGGCTGTTCGGTAAATCGATTCCAAAGCACCATAAATCGGGTAGGTGCCCCGAATGGCATGCCAGTTTCGGTTGAAGTCTTCCACAAACTCCTCCGACCGCGGATCGCGTGTAATATTCCCACGCCGCCCAGTTGCCATGGCATGCTCGTTCTGTCCGCTCAGACGAACCGGCGTGCCTGCAATTTCAAAAACAGTCCGTTCCGCATCAGCCCGCACTGGTCGTGGATTCGAAGTAAACCACAACCTCAACAGAAGATCATTAGGAACACCTTTAGCAAGATTCGCCTCAACCACATCAAAGTAGTTGCGTGCGCCCTCAGGCATTGGTTCCAATCCCAAGGCGAGTTGCTTCATGTGACGATCCGCTTCAACCATCAAACAACCCATCGGGGTATCACCGGCAGTGCCAAACACCTCGACCCTCTGCATTCCCAACGCCGAAACCATCGCAACATCGGCTTTCCCGATCGGCAATTTATCGGACTGGACCGCTGCTGCTACTTTGGCAGCCTTTTGCAAACCCTCAGTCGTTGGATCGATAGTGCATCCGAACGGCTGGTTACCGATCGCAGACGCGAGACACGCAAGAAAGAAGTCAAACCTTAAGGTCGTTAATCCAGAGTCACGGTCAACATGCCAGCCGCCACGAGTTTCGATGCCGCCCACAGGGCCAGCAAGCACGATGTCATTGTCATCAATGAACAGATATTGAATGCGTGACAAACCTGCCATCTGCATCATGCCATCTCCAGGCATGGCCCCTTGTATGCGCTTTGCGGTCCAAGCATCCAGCAAACGCCGCAGGGAAACACATCGCATTTTTGCCGGCTGACGCCATGCAAGCTCCGAATCTTGATTATCCCCGACATCGCCGAGAAGTGTTTTCAATTCCGCCAGCCCATCATCCACGGGCAAGCTCTCACACTCCAGCACGGTTCCTGCAGGGTCAACATAAACACCCTGAGGATAGGGCGACATGCTGCTGGGACCGCCAAGTGCTTCCCATGTGTCAGGAACGATGGTGGTCTGAATCAGATCCATCAATGACTGAAAATCTGCAAAGCTGCCCCCGCCGGCGCCCCCACCCGCCTTGGCGATGGCGTCATCACGACGGAAGGATGACTCGATGCCGCGGATCGTGCCATTTGCGGCACTGGTTTCCCCCGCGCTGC
>Ga0315315_10003048_pt1 | contig 15336 bp, 11 predicted proteins | sample M140m3416metaG_FD_203699 | JGI IMG/M metagenome (GOLD analysis project Ga0315315, IMG submission 203699) | Ammonia-oxidizing marine archaeal communities from Monterey Bay, California, United States - M1 40m 3416 | ecosystem: Environmental > Aquatic > Marine > Intertidal zone | place: USA...
GGCATGAGCTGCGAGACGCCGTTGTTGACGCTGCGGCGGCCGAGGATGAAGCCCACCTTGGACGCGCGCATGTCCTCCGTCTCGGTGACCGTCTGCTTGGGGCCGCGGGTGAGGCCGCCGCGATCGGCCGCCGTCGCGTCGGCGGCGCCGAGGCCGCCGAGGTAGCGCTGGCCCACGGCGGTCGAGTCGACGACGAGGCCGGTGGCGTACCGCTTGCCCGAGAGCGGCACGAGTCGCGTGTAGGGAATGCCGATGTTGCTTCCCTCGTTGTTGCGCGCGTAAAAGGGCTGTCCCGGCGGGTTGACGCCGCCATCCGGCGTGTTGTTGGTGTTGGCGCTCTGGATGCTGCCGCCGACGGCCGTCGGCGGCGCATTCGGCGTCTTGCTGCCGCCCGCGTACGGGTTGTTCCCGCCGTTGACGTTTCCGATCAGCGACATGGACTCTCGGTGCCGGGCGGTGGATGTCGGCTCCTACGGGCGTGTGCGCGCCGTTGCTCTTTAGCGGGAGCCGCGGACTTATGCCGCGTGCTCCGCGGGAGCCTCGGGCGCCGCCTCGGCAATCTGCGCCGGCGGCGCGCCGAGCGCGGTCAGCTCTTCGTCGAAGAGGCGCTTCATCGCGCCCTCGTGCTTTGCGTACTCGTACTTGACGACCCAGTGCGCGTACTCGCCGCTGAGGTTGGCGAGCGAGAGCGCGCCGCTCGCGAGAATGTCGGCCAGCGCGCGCAACTGCCACGCCATGGAGGCCTCGGCCGGGCGCAGGAGCTTTACCTCCTCCGGGATTTGCGCGACCCGGTGCACGTAGACGCGCCCCGCCCCCTCGAGCCCAAAGGCGCCGAGGTGCGCCGGCGCCTGCACCGCGCGCACGCCGGTGTTGTGCGCCGGCGGCGCCTCGCCCGAGAGGGACACGAAGATGGTCGAGCCCATGGCCGCGTCCACGGTTAGGCTCACCGACGCGTTGCGCGCGGTGCGCACGCAGCGTTCGGCGAGGCGCGCGAGCGCGGCGCTCGCGTCGGAGGCGCGCGGGAGCAGCTCCGCGCAGAGCAGCGCGTAGCCGTCGGCGCTCAGGCGCGAGCCCGACTTGCTCGTGCCGTGCGCGTGTTTGGCGGCGAGGGTCGCCGGAATCATCAGCGTCTCGCGCGGCAGCGCGGCGCCGAGGCGCGGCGCGGCCGTCGCGAGCGTCCTCCAGCGCGCGATGCTTCCCGAGGTGACGAGCGTGGAGTACCAGCGCCGGATCGCGGGCGTGCAGGTCTTGGCGGGCGTGGCCAGTCGCTCGAGCTCGAGAACCTCTTCGCGCACCGCGTGGATCAGCCGCCGGTCGGCGTCGAGCTGCGCCGCAATCTTGCGCACGGCCTCGATTGCATAAGAGCGCGCCGCGGCGCGCAACGACTCGACGAGCCGGATTCGCTCGTCGAGCTCGGAGACGGAGTCCGCAATCGATATCAGCCGCCACGTGGACCGCGCGGCCGCGTCGGCCGTGCGCGACGCGGTGCCCGCGTCCAGCGGCGGCACATTCGACGCTTCGGCGAGTCGGCCGAGGAAGCCCGCGTACGAGCTGCGCAGCCCCTCTTGCAGTCGCTGCGCGGTGCCGAGGCTCAGACGAACCGGCAGCCGCGCCATTGCCACGTAGACCTGGCGGACGACGTGCGCCTCGTGAAAGGCCTGGAGCTGCGCGCACGTGGCCACGCAGCGCTTGGCCACGGACACGTGCCCGCCGATGCGGGGCGTCTCTTGGTCGTCGGCGTGCTGGGCGCGGTAGTCGTCCCACCACTCGTCCAGCCCGGGGAGGGACCAGAGTCGCATGCCAACCCACCCCGTTTGCGCGCTTGCGCCTGCACTATCGCCGCTTCGAGGGGCGGGGGGGCGCGTGGCGCAGCCGCATTGGTTGGAATGTTTGGAAGAGACGCAAGAGACGCACGACACGCAACACACGCACGACACGCACGACACGCACGACACGCACGCCCCTAGGCGATCCCAATGTGGCGCTGCGCCGGCGATGTGATGGCGGTCTCCTCGCGCTCGCCGCGCGCGCGCGCGCGGAGCTGCTCGGTCTCCTCGCGGAGCCGCTTGATCTCCGCGTGGAGCTGCTCGACCTCGGTGGACTCGCCGGCCGACCGCTTCTTCGACCGGCCGCCCGCGTCGGCCGAGGGCTTCTTCCGCAGCGGGAGCGGCAGCAGCTTGTCGGGAAGCAGCGGCGGCGGCACGCAGGCGGCGATTGCGAGGCGGCGCTGCACCAGCTCGCGCTGGCGGTCAAACCCCGGCGGGTGCACGGGCCGGCCGCGCGACGGGTTTTCGGGCGGCGGCACGGCCATGCTGGCCGAGACCTGGCAAACGACGGGGGCGGCGAATGCGTCGAGGTCGAGCCAGTGGCTGCCGCCGCGATCGGGCACCGAGTTCTTCTGGCAGACGTCGAGCACGAAGCGGCACGCCCCGCCCGTGGTGTCGGGCACGCCCTCCGAGTACGTGTGGCAGCAGCGCTTCACGTACGGCGGTTCGAATGGGAGCTTGGAGCGCAGCTCGCTCCACCGGGACGAGATCCAACAGGTCTCGCTGTTGGCCTTGTCGTTCCCATCGGGCGCGCCCGCGGCATCGCCAAACGTGGCGCCCAGGAGCGGCGCGGGGCCGAGCCCCGCGCGCGCGCGCGCGCGGAGCGCGGCGAGGTTGAGCTGCTCGCGCCGGCGGACGTCGTGGAGGTTTGCGAACATCGGCAGCTCGTTGGCGAGGTCGTAGTGGCGGACGCACTCCACGAGCGTGTCGACCGCCTCGGGGCAGAGCAGGTATCCGCGCTCCGCAAAGAGGTATCCCGAGGCGTTCCGGTCCTCTTCGTCGGGGGTGTATCTTGGGGGAGAGGGCGGGTCCTTGATCCGATAGTACGCGTCCTTTGTGATGGAGAGGCCGGCGAGGATGAACGGCTGCGGGGCGAAGAGGTGCTCGATCGGCGTGTCGCGAACGTCGTCGATGACGACGTTCCGCTTCAGGCCCTGCTCGTCCTCGACGACGGCCTTGTGCGAAACGGCGTGGGGGCGGGGGATGCCCGCCCCGCGCGCGCGCGCGGTGTCGAATTCGCCGAGCGAGTAGAGCTCGGCGTTGGGGCCCACGAGGGGCTCGACCGGGTCCGGGACGACCCAGTAGACGCGCTGCAGGTGCTTGAGAAGGCGCGCGCGCGCCGCCCGGTATTCGGGCGCGTCCTTTGGCGGAATGAAGCGCGGCTGCCCGGCGGCGCAGTAGGGAACGCCCAGGAAGTAGCGCAGCAGCAGCCGCGCGCCCTCGGCGCCGCCCATCAGCGCTTCGCGTCCGATGTACCGCGCCAGCACGTTGAGCGGGTGGACGCCCTCCGGAAACCACCGGCCGGTGAAGTTGCTCTTGCGCAGGTAGACGTCGTCGGGCTCGACCGGCAGGCCGAGGCCCGGCCGGGTGTAGGTCGTCTTCCCCGAGCGCAGCCGCGGCTGCAGCCAGTCGGGATTGTCGCGCTCTTCGGCCAGCAGCTCGAGCTTCTCGCCCGGACTCGCGCTGTCCTTTGGCCACGCCAGCGCGTCGACCTTGAGCCAGCAGACGCGACGCTGGCCCTTGGGGTCGCGCGCTTGGTCGTGGTAGCGGATCGTCTGCTCGCTCGGCACGCGGAACGCGGTCTTGTTGGTGGCGTCCTTCCGCACGCGGCCCCAGCAATCCTCGAGCGGAACGCTCGTCATCGACGAGACGACGTGCGTCGCCGGGATGTTGTAGGTGGAGTCGCCGTAGTGCACGTAAAAGGTCGACGGCGTATTGGGCTTGGCGCCGCTGATGGCGTGGAGCGCGAGCCCGCACTTGTACGCGTGAAGGCGCGCTTTGGAGGCGTCGGCGGCGTCGGCCTTGGAGAGGGGCTTTAGGCACGGCTCCCACTCCTTGCGCTCCTTGGCGTTCTTCCGCTCGGCGTCGGCCCAGTCGCGCGCGACTTGCGTCCAGTCGATTGGGTCCATAGTGCAGTCCGGGCTGCGCGCTCCGGGGGCGGGGGGCGCACAAGCGGCAGCCGATATCTCGCTCGCGCCGCCGCGTTGAGCAGACGAGCGGCGGCGGCGGCGGCGGCACCACCACCATCATGCGTCCGGGCCGCCACTTGGCCTCCGCCCTTTGGCGCCCACTGCTGGCGGCGCTCTGCTTCTTTGACGCCGCGCGGCTGGCGGCGGCGCACAACCCGACGTACGACGACGAGTGCCCGGCCAACTGCTGCCAGCCCAAGCGCGACGACCACACGTTTTCGCAGGCCTTCTACCTCAAGGGCGAGGGGGGCGTGGAGCTGCACCTGGACAATGTCGACATTGAAAAGGCCGAGATCATCCACTGGGACGTCGTCTTCCGCGGCGACTACCAGGAGCGTCCCGACGCGTCCGAGTACGAGCTCTACGTCGGCTGCGGCGGCTGCGCGCCCAACGACCTTTACGACCAAAACTGGAAGCTCGAGCCAAAGGCGCCGCTGACGCCGGTGCTCGAGCCCTTTACGCAGACCACGTACTACCCCCTTTACGACAAGGACGACCCGATCCGCCAGTTTGACTCGTCGCTGCTCGCCGACTGCCCCAAGCTGCCCGACGGCAGCCGCCACTTTACGATTCGCCTCAAGCCGCTCGTCGACAAGGACATCTTCTGGGCGCCCGTGCTCGGCTGCCCCGACTTTGAGTGCGAGGTCGACGCCTTCACCGCGGGCGACCTCTTCCTCTTCCCGAGGTTCATCCTCCACAACCAGCGCGGCGCGTGGTCCGAGTACTACGAAGGCCTCTGGTGGGGCCTGCTCGTGGCCACGGCGACGATGGCGCTCATCTTTCTCTGCCCGCTCTGGTGCTGCCGAATGTCGACGGCCCTCTGCGTCTGCTGCGGCGACGAGTGCGGCCGCTCCAAGGGCTGCAAGGACCTCTGCGGCCCGCACGTCAACACCAACCGCTTCGAGAAGCCCGCGGTCACCTATGTGTGCGAGATGCTCGAGCCGCCGAGCCGCACCATGTGCACCCGCATCGCCGACCACCACTGGTGGCGGCGCGCGCCCGTCGGACTCTGGAACAAGACCAAGGGGTTTGTCTACGAGCGCCAGTTCTCGGTGCGCGGCTTCCTCTACTTTGTCGCCGTCTGGGCCACCCTCGTCAGCCTCTTCAACGGCATCTTCAACGTGGCCTACTCGGTGCGCCGCCTCGACCCGCCGTACGAGTACGAGAGCCGCGGCCTCGTCCTGTACATCTGGGTGATTGTCGTCGTGGGCCACCTCGTCCCGCTCGTTCTCGTGTCCATCATCTGGTGGAAGGCCACCAACGTGCCCGAGTCGCGCTGGCGCCGCTTCTTCTATGGCGGCGCGCCAAACGACGCGTGCGGCCCGGGCTGCTGCCAGGGCGCCTACGTCAACAACTTTGTCAACTGCCGGTCGCCCTTTTGGGCGCACGGCTGCTGGTGGTTTGTCGAGCTCGTCGGCGTGGGCATCGGCGGCTTCTTCTGGCTCGGAACGGGTCTCTGGGTGTGCTCGGGCGCCATCACGCTGGCGGCGCTCTGGCGCTGCTTCTGGACCTACTGCAGCGGCCGCTGGTGGTCGGACATGCCCGACGACGACGAGCTGCAGGGAATCCTCGAGGCGAAGCGGGCCAAGGCGCGCGCGCCGCGCGACGTTGCGCCTGCCGTCGCCGAGCCGCCGCCGCCGGAGGTCATCGTCCGAGGCGAGCCGGTGCCGCCGCCCGACTACGAGATGCCCGGCCTTTTTCTCGATCCAAAGCGCGCCGCGTCCTCGTCGGAAGTCTAGCAGCACGTCGCCGGGCGTCGCCGCGCGCAAGGCACACCGTGTACGCATGTGGCGCGTCCGTGTGTGCGAATTTGCTATAGTGCAACTCAGTCGGACGGTTGCGCGCGGGGGGTTTTGCGCGCGCGCGCGCGCGCGCGGTGCGCGCGCTGCACGATGGGCGCCGCCGCGCGCCCATCGTGCGGCTGCCCCTTGTGTATAAGCAGCACTCGTCTGCAACCGCCAACCAAGCAATCTGCACGATGGCCCACTCCAACTCCAACCAAGGCGACGCCATGTGCGTCGAGTCCACCGCCCTCGTCGTCGCCGACCTCGCCGGCAAGTCTGCCCTCGGCGTGCTGACCGTTGCCGATCAGCAAGTCGACAAGATCAACGACTGCATCGGCTCGATGGAGCAAATCCTTCGGTGCGACTGCGGCAAGGACTGCATCATGCGCCAGCCGCCCAAGTCGAAGAAGCGCGGCGCGCCCGGGTCGGCAATGGCCGCGCACCCCGACGCGCTGCCGCCGCACAATCTCGTCCTGGACGACCGTCCGCCGGTTGTCGTCTGCGCCGGGCTGCACCACTTTGACGACGTCCTCGAGCCCGTCGCGGCCGCCGCCTCCGGCGCTCGGGCCAAGTCGGCCCGCGTCGCCCAGAAGCGCATTCAGGGCCAGGGCGAGAAGCCGCGCACGGCGGCCGACGCCGCGAACAAGGCAAAGCGCGAGGCGCGCCTCGGCCTCCGCCAGGGCGGCTGCATCGTGTGCGCGGCGTGCTACGACTACCAGCGGTACCTTTGCGACGGCGAGTGCCGCGGCTGCCTCATTCGCAAGGCCGCCCTCCCCACGCACGTGGCCAACACCGCCGAGACGCTCTGGCTCGAGCACCCCGCCGAGCTGCCAGCGGTGACCGCCCTCGGCAAGCAGATCAAGGCCATCAAGGTGGCCAACGACGGCACGCGCCTCTGCCTCACCAACGCCATGGGTCGCGGCGAGGAGCTCGCCGACTACGCCGACGGCGAGCCCGGCAACGCCCAGGAGCAGCTGGCCATCACCGACGCCTCGGACGGCGAGGCCGCCGCGTCCCCCGCCGCCGCCGGCCTCGGCGCCGAGGCCCAGGACCACCTCGGCGTGTCGGCGGCCGACGGACCGGCGCCGGCCTCGGACGACGAGGACGCCTCCGAGTGGGCGGACAACGCCAAGGTCCGCGAGAAGCAGGCGAAGTCCCTCAAGTCGATGCTCGCCGACATTCTCGGCCAGCACAACGGCCTGACGCGCGCGCGCGCCGAGGCGCAGACCGCTCGCGACAACTGCACCCTCAACCTCGACGAGGAAAAGAAGATCGAGGACAACGACGAGCGCATCGGTGTCACGGAGACGGCGCTCGCGACGGCCGAGGCCGAGCTGAAGACCGCCACGGCGTCTCTCCAGCACGTCCAGACCAACCGCGACGGGCGGATCTCCGACTACCACGATCTGTGCCGCGAGAAGCACGACGACAAGCTTTTCCGCGACCTCACGGAGGCGGAGAAGGAGAGGGTCCTCGGCGACTTTATCGAGGCCAACCAGGCCGAGGTGGAGGCGCCGGCCGGGCGCAACAAGCGCCGCGGCAGCACGGCCGGCGCCGCCGCCGCCGGCGGCGCGCGGTCCAAGAAGCAGGCCACCGAGCGGGCCTTTAAGGATCTTCACGAGACGCTCGTCAACGCGGACGCAAAGCCGGCGCACGTGCACTTCAACAACAAGTCGCTGAAGCCCGCGGTGGAAAAGTGGGAGGCCGAGTTCCGCGACCGCAAGTCCAAGTACATGGCCGGCCGCCTCGAGCCGGTGCGCAAGGACCGCCAGGACTGGTGGGTGAAGTGCGTGAGCCGCGAGATGCGCGAGACGTTCCTGATCGAGGAGTACGCGAAGGAGCTCAAGTCGATGAAGGGCCAGCTCTTCCCGTCGGCGCAGAACGACGACGAGGTGTCGGCCGCCGTGGACGCCGTGCGCGACCGCGTCAACGACCAGGTCAAGCGCCGGTGGCAGCTCTTCACCGGCCGGAAGATCAAGGGCCAGGAGTACTCCGAGGGGGAGGAGGAGGAGCGCAAGGCCCGCGCCTCCACCTTCAAGAGCTGGAAGATGTCGCGCTACGAGACGGACATCGGCGCCGGCAGCGACGCCGAGGACGTCAAGGATAACCAGAACACCATGTGGTACCAGGAGCTCGGCCCCACCCCCGTGGACCTCCGCGAGTGGGTCAAGCAGCCCGAGGCCCGCGCCGCCATCGACGCCGCCGGCGCCGGGGCCATGCTCGACGCCATCGTCTCGGGCGCGCCCGCCGAGCCCGCCGCCGAGCCCGCCGCCGAGCCCGCCGCCGAGCCCGCCGCCGAGCCCTCCCAGGCGGCGGCCGCCGGCATCGGCGCCTAGCCCGCTGGCGTCGTGCACTTGGGAACACGAGTGCGTGCGTGAGTGGGTGCGTGGGTGCGTGAGTGCGCGAGCGGGCCGCCCCGCGGCTGCCGCTCGCGCGCTCGTAGCGTGTAGTCTTGGAAAACACTTTGCAACTCGCGCCGCCAGTCCGATGGTCTCCCCCGCTCCCTCGCGCGCCTCTTCGCCGACGTTTGATCTGCCGCCCCTGTGCGCAATCTCCTTCCCCGCGTCGCCGCTCTGCCTACAGCCAAAGCCAATCCCGACGACCGTCGCGTGGCCGCATAGCCCGCCCGCGCTCGCCCTGTGGACGCTCGGCCCCGACTACGACCTCAGCACGCACGTTGCCGACATTGAAAAAAAGTTGCAGCTCCGCGGCTGACGCTTGCGCGCCCCCGCCCCTCGACGGCGCACGAGTGCAATAGTGCAGGATGGAGCCTCTGCCCTGGTCGATTGCCCGCCGGCCGGCCAACCCCCTTCGCAACGGGTACCTTCCCGACGCCGCCAGCGCCAATCGCCTCGCTGACGACCAGATCACGCTGTGGGCGTGCGTCGACCTCCAGCGCAACGCCGAGCAGATTATCAACCAGCACGCGTCGCTCCGGAATCGTCAGGCCATGGCCCTGCACCTCATTGCGATGCGCCTGCGCTGCTCGTGCAGCGACTCGTGCATCGAGGCGCTCCGCATGTCCACCGAGTCCATGCTCGCCGAGGTGCACCATCGCCACTCCGAAGGCCTCGCAGAGGACGCCACCCTCCCCGACGTGTATGCTGAGCGCCGCGAGGTCGCCGCTAGCGCGTCCGCCGAGGCCAAAGCCGCGCTCAGCCTTTGTCGGCGGTTTTTGGAGCCGCTGTGCGACGACCGGATCCAGCGCGAGATTGTGCATGACTTTTGAGCACCGCATTGTTGCGGCCATCGCCGGGCTGGGCGCGGCGTTTAGCGTGTGGGTGATTGTATTCGTTGCGATAAAAACAAAATAACGATAAGTGGCCGCCCTCCGCGAGGGAGGGTAGACGGCATGCTTCCCAACCTCTCCGCTCTGCGGCGCGCCGCGCCGACGGGGCCGCTGGTAAACGTGTGCGAGGACGGCGTGGTGGACACTCTAACCTTGGAGCCAATCCCTAGGGGTTGCGAGGCGTGGCAGCCTTGGGTTGAAGACGAGCAGCACGGCGCCATTCTCGAGCCGCAGGGGCGTTACAACGTCGTGGCGCTCGCGAGGTGGCTCGCGGACCACCAAACCACTCCGAACGCGCGCTTCGTCGTGACGGAAAGCGATCGGCGCGACTGCATCGTCGAGGCAAACCGGCGCCTCCCCGCCTACGCGCAGCTGCCCGTGCCGTTGGTCTCCGATATGGACGCCGACGACGTGTTTCGCTTCATGTCGCCCGAGGATGTCAGGCCTCGGCACCACCCGTCGCAGGCGCAGCACTTCACGAGCGGGCACGCTCAAGCGGGCACCGTGCACGTGCGCAACTGGATAGACGCCGGGCAGCGGCTGTATCAGCGGCTTTCCCGCCACTGCGACGACATGCCGGAGCGCGGGTGGCCCTTTGAATGGCAGCTGAATGCGCTCCGGCGCTGGCTCGCGCGCAACTGCGACAGCGTGCTGTCCACCTATGCATCGTTGGACGCCGCCTGCATAGAGTACGCTCGCGCCGTCGAGCGGGATGACCTGGACGTCGAGCCGTACCGCGCCAGTGTGGACCAGTGCGACCTGCTGCGGCTCGCCCTCGTCCAATACTCGACCCGCGTGCTGAAACCGGACGAGTTCAACCGCCGGCAGGCGCTGCACTACGGGCGCCAGGTGCTCGTGCCCTTTGTCATGGAGGAGATCCCAGACCGCGCCTATGCGCGCCTCGACGATTACGGGTGGGTGCGTTACATGCGGAGCAACCCCATCGAGGTCAGGACCGCCTTCGAGTCCTTCACCGCCGAGCTGATGGCGGCGGAACGGGTCGAGGCGGACCACGAGCACGCGGACCTCGCCGCGGCGGACCTCGCGGGGGGTGGTCGGTGAGCGTCGGCGGAAGGGTTGCGCGCGGGGGGTGCCGCGCGCGCGGGCCGGCGGCCTCCGTCCTCGGCGCCGGCGGCTGCCGCTTCCGCGCGCGCGCGTCGACTGTAAGAGTACTACACACGCTATACATACACACCGCACGAATGTCCTCGTCGATTATCTTCCTCGACTGCGACGGCGTGCTGGCAAACTCCCGCGCCCACTGCTGCCCGCAGTGGGTCGAAGGCGTCGACGCCGGGACGTTGACGGGGCTAGTAAAACTGTGTCACTGGGGCGTCGACGCCGGGAAGCGCCTCTCCTATGCCGACGACCCGACGCTCTTCCCGCACCCGGAGAACGCCATGGTGCCGCTGGAGCGGCCCTGCCTCGAGCAGCTGGCGCGCGTCGTCCGCGCCACCGGCGCCGACGTCGTGCTCTCCACAAGCTGGCGCCTCGCCCAAGGCAAGCGCGCGTTCCTCGTGTCGGCGCTCGCGGCCTACGGCGTACGCGTCGTCGGCGACACGCCCGACATCGCAACCGTGCGGCGCGGACAGGAGGTGGCGCAGTGGATCGCCGAGAACCGGTTCGTCGGCACCTTTGTCATCCTCGACGACGGCCACGAGGAGTCGTTCGAAAGCACGGCGCTGCATTCCAAGCTCGTTCTCACGACCATGTGCGCCCCGCACGAGCCCGCCGGCGAGGGACTCACGCCGGCGCTGGCCGACCGCGCGATCGAGGTGCTCGCCGCGCGGCGGTAGCGTGTGCGTGTTGTGCGCGTCGCGTGTGCGTCGTTCCGAATAGTGGTGCTCCCTACGAAAAATGCTCCTTTAGAAACGCACACGCCGCGTCCCCGCGCATGTTGCCGCTCGGGTGCGTGCCCGAGGCGCTCATCGCGCCGCCGTCGAGCCACCCCGTGCGCGCGCAAAAGAGCTGCGAGACGTGCGCGCAGAGCGCGCGGTTGCTCGCGACCGAGGCGCGCTCGAGCGCGGCCATCGCGCCCACGTCGGCGATCGCCTCGGTGTAGTGCTCGCCGCGGTAGTCGCGCAGCAGCGTCTGCACGTAGCGCTCGTCCCACTGGTCCTTGTTGATGGCCGTCGCGTGCATCAGCTCGTGCGCGATCACAAACCCGATGCGCGCGTAGAGCGACTCCTTCGAGTAGCGCTCGTCCGCAAACGGCGGGACGAGCATCCCCGGCATCAGCACCGTGCACGCGTCGTCCTGGTACATGAGCATGTACGCGTTGCGCTCGAGCGCGTCGAAGAGCGGCGGGTGCTCGCAGAGGCCGTCGCCGCGCACGACGCGCTGCAGGCGGTCGAGGTAGACGGCGCGCGCCTGCTTGAGCATGATGAGCATCGCGCCGTCCTCGCTCGTCAGCTCGGGCCGCGCAAAGTCGCGCGAGGCGCCCGCCCACGAGCCGCGCGGCGCGCCGGCGATGCGCACCCGCGTTCCCTTGAGCACCGACGCGGCGCGGTTGCGCGCGTCGTCGTCCGTGTAGAGCGCGGCCATCGGCGGCGTCGCAATCGCCTGCTCGGCCGCGGCGCGCAGGTCGGGCACGGCCGCCGCCAGCCGGTCGTACAGCGCCGGCGTGACCAGCGCATTGTACGCGAGGGCGTCGAAGGCGTCGGGAAAGACGACCCGCGAGGCCCGGAGGCACACCGAGCGCGCGCTGGGCCGCGCGGCCTCCGCGAGCGGCGCGGCCGCGAGCTGCGACCACGTCACGGTCGCGGCCGCGTAGAGCTCGGCCGACCCGACGTGCGCGCGCACGCGCGCCTCCGGGTCGGTGCGCAGCCGGCCGACGGACGCCGCCTGGCGGCGCTCGGCGCGGATGCCGAGCGCGGCGCTCGAGGCCGAGGGCATGGCGCCGAGCTCGCCGCGGTCGACGACCGCGCCCGAGGCGTACGCGCAGTAGGCGGCGAGCCCGCGCACGTAGGCGTGCGCGTTGCCGCTGCCGCCGCCGGCGTCGGCGGGCGACTGCGCGAAGGCGCGAATGAAGCGCGTGAGCGGCACGTTGCTCTCGGCGTAGCGCATCGAGTGCTCCTGCCCGGCCGAGGTCGCGTCGGCGAGCACCGGCGCCATCCACGTGCCCGCCACCGCGCCGAGGTGGAGCGCCAGCGCCACCGACTTTTCGACGACGATCGCGGCCGCCTCGGCGTGCGGTATGCTCGCCATCTCCTCGGCAAACGCGGCCGCCGCGTCGCGATCGCCGCGCGTTGCGCCGACGGCGTAGAGCACCTCGCGCAGCGCCGCGGCCGGCACCTCGACGCCCGCGCCGACCCGCACCGCAAAGCCGCGCCCGCTCGAGCCGTAGTCGAGCCCCAGCGCCGCCGGCGCGTCGCACGCGTGCGACGCGAGCGCGCCGAGGCTGGCGAGCGCGGCGTCGATGGAGTTGTCCACGCCGGGCGCGCTGAGCGCGCTGAGGTGGTCGTACGCGAGCTTGCCCGCCGGGCCCTGCGCATTGGAGGCGACCATCGCCCGGCAGGCGGCGCGGAACTTGGCGAGGTCCGAGTTGCCCAGCCGGCCGTTGCCCTTGGCCAAGATGACGTCTTCGACGTCCCACGCCACGTCGGCCTCGTCGAAGAAGGCCCACTTCTCCTGGCCGAGGTCGATCAGGCGCGCGTCCATCCACCTGCCGCACCAGCGCCGGTGCTCGGGCAGCTCCGGGTCGCTCGTGTCGGCGCCGGCGTCGCGCGCGGCGCCGTCGACGGCAATCTCAAAGTTGAGCGCGTCCGGGTAGTTGCGCCGCCGCACGCAGTCGACGTCGCCGGTGAAGGGGTCGACATTCTGCCGCAGCCCCGGCGCGCAGACGCCGCGCGCCATGGCCACGAGCGAGGCGCGCTGGTCGCTCGTGTTGAGCATGCGCCAGCCGCTCGGGGTGACGCTCGTTCGAAAGGCGCAGCTAAAGGAGGAATTGGACGTGGCAAAGCAGGTGCCGTCCTTGAGGCACGCGTGCTGCTCGGCGCACACGGTCGTGTACGCCAGCAGCGACACGAGCGCGGAGACGAATGCAGTCAGCAGGACGGCCGTCGCGCCCTCCTCGGGCCCGGCCATGGCGGCGGCGGCGCTCCTACTACACCAAGGCCCCGCCACGCTCGTGCATATTGTCAACGGTCCTGCACAATTTAGGCGGTAGCGGCGGCTGCGCCATGCGCGCGTGCATCGTGCAACAGCGGGCGGAGCGCAGACGGGCGGTGCCATGCCCATAGCCCTTGTCTACTGCCGCGGACGTTGCTATGGGCGTGGCGCCGACCCCCCCGGGACTACGGGTCCCCACCGCGAGGCCGTGGCCATCGTCGTCGCGATCAACGAGGCGGTGTTGCTCGAGACGAGACGCGCTCCCGAGTCGCCGCAGTGCATGGTGCCGTACGAGATCCGGTACATGAAGCCGTCCCTCTTTGCAATCGTCTGTCAGCTCGACGAGAGCGACGTCGAAAACGTCGTCCGTTTTGGGCGCCGGATCGGCGTGATGCTCGAGGCGCCCTTTTCAATCGACGCGGACCCGCCCGATCGGCCGTGGCTCTGCGTGCTAAGCGCCTTGGAGGCCACGAACCAGCCCTGCCTCGAGTCGATTACTATTCCGCGTTCGACCTTCTACCCGCTCCAGCCGTTTGCAAACGGCATCAACGTGCGCGCGTACACCATCGACGAGGTTTGCGCGCTCGCGAGCATCATCCTCGAGAGCGCGACGCTCGTCGAAAAGCAAGGCGCGCCGAGGGTCTTTCAAGCCTTCTTGGCGCGCAACGTCGCAACCCTCGACCCCTACAGCGTCACGAGCGCCAGCAGCGACACCTTTTCGAGGTTCATGGCGCAAATCGAAGGCGTCAAATACGACCTGATGCACGTGCGCATGCAGGACCGCATCAACGAGGCGACGCGGTCGCTCGAGGCTCTGCAAGACGCGGTGCGGGCGCGGTTTGACGCACTCGCCCCGCGCAGCAGCCCGACCGAAATCGCATCCGAGGCGCTCTCGACGGCCAACGCCCCCAGCCCGTACGCGCATATTGCCGCCAAGCGCAACGTCAGCCTCGACGTCAAGGCGCGCGCGCTGCAGGACATCAGCAAGCTCCGCCAGAACTTTGCGGACTCCGTCTGGGGCTGGCGCGAGGACCTGCCCGGCGAGCCGCTCGGCTGGGACTGGGACATGCGCGCCGCCGCGGGGTACGCGGCCGACGCCGAGCGCGCGCGGTGAACCCGTCGGGCGTGGTAAAGGTGTTTCGCGGTACTAGGATTCTATTGCGCGCTCCGAAGTTGTAAAAATCTAGTACCGCCAACTCCGGCCCCGGAGTTTGCGAGCTTGGGAGCTTGGGAGCGGACTACTCCTCGTCGTCGTCCCCCGCGATCGGCGCCCCGTTGGACCGGAGGGCGGCGAGGTAGTTCACCGCCTGAGCAACCGGGGTGCGGAAGCCCGAAAGTCCGTTCGGCCCCCGGATCGCGTTATGGACGGCTCGCTTCGCTTCGGCGAGGTCGAGCTTGAACCCGGCCTTCCTCCGGTGAAACTCTTGGTCGACCGTCAAGCGGACGATGAGCTCGTTGAGCGCGCTCCGCCGGACCCCCGAATAGCCGCGGAAGTCGTCATCGCGAAGGAGCTTCGCGGCCGAGTAGACAGTGTACGCCCCGACGAAGCGGGCCACGTCTTCGTCATGGTAATTCCCGTCCCGGTCGGGCTCCACGTCGTCGATGTTGACCCCCACGTCGTAGATCTCTTCGTAGTCGTCCTTCCCGTAAAGCCCGAGGTGGTGGGGCCGCGTCGGCACGGCCGCCCAGTCCCGGCGCGTCTTGGAAATGGCCCTTCGGGCGCCGTTCAGCAGATCCCACGGCCCCATTGCCGTCTCTTCGACGCCATCGAAGTTGGCGAAGACGGCGTCCACGACGCTCGCCGTGGGCGGCAGGCGGTCGGCGCGCACAAAGGGCATGGCGCTCCAATGAACCGGTACGGCGCTCGGAGCTTATGTCACGCCCGTTATCACCCCTGGCTGGGCTATGGCCCCGCCACAGATGTTGTTCCATGGTCCACTCCGGTACTAGAAATCTACTACCACTACTAGAAACGGATGCGCGCTTTCGCGGCCGTTACACTTTTGCCCTCGGAGGGGTGTGTACTAGAAATCTACTAGCGCAGGCAATTTGTAGATTTCTAGTAGTGGCAATAGACCGCAATCTCTGTAGATCTCCAGTGGATTTTCTAGTACCTGTACTGGAAATCCCATGGGAGA
>Ga0315315_10003049_pt1 | contig 15327 bp, 8 predicted proteins | sample M140m3416metaG_FD_203699 | JGI IMG/M metagenome (GOLD analysis project Ga0315315, IMG submission 203699) | Ammonia-oxidizing marine archaeal communities from Monterey Bay, California, United States - M1 40m 3416 | ecosystem: Environmental > Aquatic > Marine > Intertidal zone | place: USA...
AAAACAATTTCAAAAAAGTTAGGAAAAAGAGAAAAGAAATTTTTTTACTTATTGATTCTTATAAAAAACTTTATAACGAAAGAGAAAAAGATAGTATTATTAGAGTAAAAAATGAACTTTTTCAGAGTGCAGAAAAGCTAAGGGGATTAAAAATTCATTCAACACCTATCTCCTTGAGAAAGTATTGTCTGATTTTTATTTTTTTATCACCACTGATTTATAATACTCAATTAGTTTCCCAAAGTATATCTTTAGGTTTTATATCAGAAACATACATCTCTTTGTTAATGAGTATTATTGTTAGCTTTATTTTGATAGCACTATATAACGTTCAGGATTATATTGAAAATCCATTTGACCAAAAAGGCTTAGATGATTTAAAATTAAATAAAATGGATGTTTCAAAATCTGAGTCTCTATATTAACAAAGATTAAATCATTAGTATATTCTTTTCGTTAAGTTCAGGTAATATTAGTATTGAGAATTCACTAAAACTTTGCTATGGAATTAATGAATTTGAAGAAATAAAAAATAATGGACAATAGTTTACTTTTATTTCGATTGGTTGTTTCTTCCTACTTATTAAGGACAACGGCAGTATAAAAATATTTAAGAAGATATTTGGAATGAAATGATTAAACCCCCTAACTCCATACCTCTGTGGTTATTTTATTTGGTCTACTCACTGTGCTTCCCATTTTTTATATTTCTATAAGAGTATGAGTAAAAGGCAATCTAAAGAATTACCTATCCCTTTAACAATGTTAGCGATGTTCATCTCAGCAGCTGCTGATAAAATAGAAGAATTAACCTCTATTCCTTCAATTGTTGTATTGTATTTTGCTGCAGTTTTAATGTTAATCCCTCTATACATATGGATTAAAGGTTGGTTAAGAAATAGAAAATAAATTCTTTTACTTTATGTAATACCTATTGCTCTCTAAATCTTTAGGTAGCGCTATCTTCTTATCTCTTCTGTGTATAGATTTGTATATATCTTCCACTCTATATTCCTTAAGAACTAATTCGTTGACTTTAAATCATCGGGATATCCTCCTCATTAAGTTTAGAAAGTAATTTGTATAATTTGGTTTTCAAAAAGTTATAATAAAATGAAAAGACTAATAATTATTTATCTATTACTCACCACATATGTAAATATTCAAGAAAAAATAAGCCTTGAATATCAGGAATGAGAGTTAAAATCATTCAAAGAAAATAAGGTTTTTGTTTCTGAGAAAGAAGGTATTTGGCTGGATAATATTTACAAGCTTGAAATGGATATATTATAGAGCAAAAGGAAATTTGATTACAGCCAAGGCGATAAAAATTTGTCCTGGGGAGGGGATTGGTTTTTTACGGGTTTGTATCGATGTAATGTTTGTAGAGTCTTAATTTGTTCTAAAAGCATAGACTCCAGAGCTGGACTGATTTCCGTTGGCATCAATAGCAATAACTTTCCAGTAATAAGTTACATTATTTTCTACTTCTAATTCGATACTAGTTTTATTACTCTGATAATCTAAAGTTGTAAAAAGTTTTGACCCATCAATTTGATCTAAATACAATTCAAAAATTTCTATATCATCATCTACATCAGTTGTATTCCAGCTAAAAATAACAAGGTTATTGATATCAGGAACAACATTAGCTCCAGAACGAGGAGAAATGAGTTCAGAGGGGAAGGGTGCATAATTGACAGTACCTTCACCAGCTAAATAAAATTTCCACTGGTCACTCTCTGAAGGGGTTGTACCTTCTTGCCCAATACTTTTCACATACCAACTATAGGGCTCTGCTTTTGTAAGAGCTAGGGTCGTTTGGTTGGTTATTGAGGTAAAAGTCTGATCAGATTGGCTTAAAAGATTTGTCACTACTACTTCGTAAGAAAGCGCATTGCTTGCTTCAGACCAACTGAACTCCACATTGCTTTGAGTATCGTTTATGAAGGCTCCATCCAAACAGGTCTCATCATTAGCTGGACTAATTAAAATAGCAATTCCTGGTTCTACAGGAATTGGATCATCTGGTGCACAGCTGCTCATTAGTAAAATTAAACCTCCAAAAAGTAATACAATTTTTTTCATGATTATTCTTTGATGACTTGTATTGATTGATCTAGAGTTTGACCTTTAACTTTAATGATATAGACTCCTTGCTTATAATTTGTTGTTTCTAGAGTGTAACTTCTCATACCAAAGGAAAAGGAAACTGTTTGATAATCAATAAGCTGTCCGTTAGAGGAATAGACGCCAATTTCAACTAAATTATCTTTACCTCCTATAAAGAGTTGTAATTGTTCTTTAAATGGATTGGGAGTATATTTGACTTCATATGAGTTTAGATAGCTATTTTCAAATAAGCCTTGACATTCTATACCCGTTGAGATAGATATGTTGTTAATTCCTTTATCTAATTGAACAGTATACTTACTGCTAGTTGTCTGAGTGGTTTTACCATTTTGAGTTATTTGATAGGCTACACCTCCACTTAAATCAAAGCTTACTGTTTGATTTAGCTTATTATAAAAACTACTCACAACAAGTGGGTCTGGATCCGCAATAGTGATTTCAAAACAGCGTTCAAACTCTAAAGGACTTACACCATCAACTGTAATACATATATAGTAAACTCCACCAGAGAGCTCATCGATAATCCAACTAGTTCCTGTAAATGAATCAGAGATGTTAGTCCCTCCACTAACCTTTATATTATAGGTTACTGATTCGTCTAATACAGATAGGTTAATACTATTTTCGCCTGCACATTTTTCTGTTTTTGAGATTGAGAAGTTATTGGCAGGTAAGAAATAAATTAAACATCCATTTAAATCAACCAGTTCACCAAGAGGAGTGTCAAGACAGGTATCAAAAGGATTCCATACTCCATCATGATCAAGGTCATCAGTAACATCACCTACACCATCACCATCTTCATCACTTTGATCAGGGTTTGAAACTAGAGGACTATTGTCAAAAATATCAACTACCCCATCTCCATCGGTGTCATCAGTTGGAAGGACAGGTTGAGACTGAAGCTCTATAGCTGTAGTTTCTCCTTCTGGAACTTGAATATTGGTTTGGGTTACAACAATAGGCACTTCTGGAGCACCATCGTTAGTATTTAAATACTCTACTTCTACTTCGTAAATATTGTCCTTATTTGAATCTCCAGGGTTTTCGAAGTTAGGCGGAACTATAAAAGCGAGAAAATCCTCATTTTCATCTTCTACAGAAGTTGAGTTAAATTTTTGTTGATCAGCACCTTTACTTCCAGATTTAATAGTAAACTTATCGGCATCGGCGCCTCCACTAATTTTCTTTTTAACTTTCCACTTTCCGACATTTTTGTTATGGGGATTGAAATACCTTCTGTGGTCTACTTTAGCACCTAGTGCTTCATCGCCTACATCAAAAATTGAAACAAAGAAAGGTACTGAGTACACAGCATTAGGAATATCTATAACACTAACAGATTCAGATTTTGAACCAGTCAGTCCAGAACCATCTGCTCTATCTGATGCTTCAGCTGTAATTGTAAAAGCGTGGGCTGTGGTGGTTTCATAATCCAACTCCTGAGTAGTTTTTAGTACGCCATCTAAAAGTTCAATAAAACCGTCCCCTTGAAGACTCATTCTCACAATTTGCCCGCCCATTGGATCCTTTGCCTCAACAAAACCTGCAATAGCACCTACTTCAGCATCTTCACTTATTTCAATTGTGGTAATTAATATTTCAGGAGGAAGAGGGGCATCTTCAATTACGATTTTAACCGAAGATTTCACTTCATTTTCTCCATCGCTTATAATAAAACTAAGGCTCGCACCATTATAATTTGAAGTATAACTTAGAATTGAACCATTATTAACCGTTATATTTCCACTTTTATCTATAGAAAGAATACCAGAAAACTCATCCTCCTCCTTAGAAAAAACTAACACCTCCCCATCAGGGTCTGAAGCTTCAATTGTTCCAATTATACTTCCATTAGCAGGTTGTTGAACAAAAATTATTGTTGTTGTTTTAACCTCTGGGAGTGGGTTATCTGTATCACACACATCACCTATACCATCCTCGTCGGCATCTGCTTGATCTGGATTTGCTAAATCAATACAGTTATCTTCGGTATCCACGATACCGTCCCCATCTGTATCCCGCTGTGACGCCCCACAACCTAACTCATCCACAACAGTTGCAATTAATTCACCATAAGAGGGCGTCCCTTGTACATTATTGATTTCAAATTCAGGCGTATCGGGACACTCATCAATATCGTCAAAGACCCCGTCGTTATCACTATCCAATTGATTTAAGGCGCAGCCTGTAGCATCTACATCTAATCCTTGCTCTGTACCAGAACAAATATCATTAATATCATATACTCCATCACCATCCTTATCTCTGTAGAGTTTTAACAGAGCTGTATTTGTCCCATTGGTTCCTGCTACTCTAAATCCAAATCTAAGCTCTTGAAAATCTTGTGTTATAGCATCTGGAATATAGCTAGTACTATAGATACCGTTTTGATTGTCAGTAGTGGTCAAATCCCCATTAGGACCGAAAAGGGTAATCTGATACCCTCCTTCTAAAAAGTTTTGCCCAAGACTGTCTTTGGCTTGTACTGTGATTACCGCAGTATTGATTCCATTTCCAATCATTTCTGCAGGGGCAGCTGATATAGTGGATTTTTCTGGTGAAACACTTCCTGATGTAGGGGGTTTTAATTTGAAGTTATTATTTGTTTGACTAACGGTCATACTGTTGCCAGAAGCATCAACGACCGAAGAAGAATCTTTAGCTGTAATAGCAAATATTTCTTGCCCTGTGGGTTTGATCCCTCCTGCATCTAAATTAAATCTCAATGAAGTTTCTCCCCCTGAAAGAGCTGCACCAGCAGTTGTAGTTATACTACTAATTGTCATTCCATAACCTGGTCCTGACTGTTGCGAAAGTGCAAAGCTAGAGCTACTTACAGCGGTAGTAGGTGAGGCTGTGGCATAAACTACTTCGCTAAAGGTAACATCTACATAGCGGTTTTGGGAATCTAAAGTGGCCCCAGTTATAGTAGGCGCTGATTGATCATTTAACTGAGCCGTATTGCTTTGGGTTTGGGTAAGATCAATTTGAGTTCCCTTGGAATCAAATACAGGGTTCCAAAAAGTTGAAGCTGTTAGAGAATTGTTAACGGGTGTAACACTAAGAATTTCAGTTCCATTTGCTGGTGTAGTATAAGAAGTTGAAAGAATAAAAGTTTTACTGTCTGTAGCACTTAATGCTAAGGGAACAGCTGAAGACAACACAGCCGTTCCTCCACTAACTGATAAAATAAAATCAGTATTTTCAATCGGTGTTTTAACTTGATCACCATAGACTTCTTCACTGAAAGTAATTGTAATACTTGTATTACTTGTATTTACAGCTGTAGAAGCAAATTTAGGAGGGGTATTGGTTAAATAGACGGTGTTAGAAGTTTGGTTACTATCAGAATAGTCTAGTGCATAATTTCCAGCACTATCGATTAATATACTTGCCCCTGAGGGACCAACCTCTATAAGCTCATCACCAGTTGGCTCACCCGTTACTGTAATATTTAATATGATAGTATTACTGTCTGTTGAGCTGAATGAATATCCAGTATAGCTAACCGTTGCAGCTCCTCCTGATTTTGTAACACTAAAATTTGAAGTTAAATAGGATGGATCATAAAGTTGTATGGGCTCATTATATGATAATAGGATTTTACTATTTGTATCAGTAATATTTACACTTTGAAGTAAAGGTGCGGTATTATCTATCACATAAGTCAGGCTGTCTGTTCCAATGACTAAATTACCAGATAAATCTGTTCCTGAAACTGTAGCAAAATAAATGCCATCACTTCCTGATGGGACATCCCACAGATAAGACCAAGTAGTAGAGTTCGTAGAAGCTGATACTGTCATTGAAGTATCAGTAACTAGACCACTAATGGATAAAGATGGGGTTGAAGCCATTGACTCTGAAAAAGTAGCTATTAAATTTATGTTATTATTGTCATTGACATAGTTGTCTGTGATGTTATCAGTAAAACTAACTAATGTCGGATTAAGATTGTCGATTTTGTATGTTATGCTTTCAGTACCACTATAACCATTCCCAGCTAAATCTGTACCTGTTACTGTAGCAGTTACTTGACCATTAAATGAGCTTGGAACATCCCAATCATAATACCAAACTGAAGTAGAAGAAGCAGCCATTGTAGAATTACTTACCTGTCCACTAATTGAAATTTTTGGCGATGCAGACATTGCTTCATTAAATGTTGAAATTATTCTAACAGTATCTGAACCGTTTACATTGTTATTTAGCATATTATCAGTTAAAGTAACAGTTGGTGGGTTATTGTCTAATCCGTTTAACTGTGATGCCGATAGAACTTTATTGTAGTATTTTATTTTTTGAATGTATCCATAAAATAAATCATCTGGTCCAGTATTCCCTTTAAATGAACTTGATTCATTTCCATTACCCACATATCCAAACCTCGGGGTTTCATTATCGCTTTGATTTGATATGGGTGCAAAACTTCCAGAATGAGCGTAAACTAAATTCCCATCGATATAATATTTTAATCCTTCGGCTTGGTTAGCTTTAAAAGTGACAGCAACGTTATGCCACTGATTGTCTCTTAAATCATCGGTGTTTTCGGCATGAGTATCAAAAGTCGCATCAGAATTTGCAAAATGAAAAGCCAATTTGCCTTTTGCCGATTGAATCTGATCAGAGCCAATTGAAAAACGAAAAACTGAAGACCTGTCAAAAGACAATATTATTCTCTGGTCATCATTTCCACCCCTAGATATAGCTGTTGAAGGAACTTTAATTCTTGCAAATATTGTCAGTTCTTCTATCTTATCTGAATCACCACTAACATAATTTAGTCCAGATATTGCTAATCCTTTCCCATCTTTTTCTTCATTCCCATTGAAAAACAATGCATTTTCATTTGAATCAAAATAAACATCACTTGTGCCAATAATTTCACCATCATAACCATACCCACTTAAATCATTCACAATTTTATTTGTACTCGATGTAGGCTGTCCGTTATATGAGTTTGTATTAGTAATATCGTATTCGATTAATAAATTATTATTTAAACTAAAATCTTTGCTTAAAGCAGTTGAATTACCAGCTATATCATAAATATTATTTTCAGCGATTGAAATAGTTATAGTTTCAGTCCCTGTTGCATAACCTGAAAGAGGTATGGATAAATTATATGTATTTCCAGATTTTGAAATACTAGAAGGATTTGAACTAGTCAATACCGAACCTGAACCTCCTGATTGAGATATTGAAAAATCTGATACAGTTAATTCATTTACTCCATATCCATTTAATAAATCGGTAAATACTTCCTCGCTAAAAGTTAAACTTATATTTAAATTATTTTGACTAATAGAAGAGGTTGAAATTTGGTATAAAGAATTGTCAATAGTTATAGTTAAACTATCTGATCCGGAATACTGGTTTCCAATTAAATCTGTCCCTGATACAGTAGCAGTTGTAGATGAAATTGAAGAAGTTGGACTTAAAGTATATGTCCATATTTTATTATTACCACCTATTGACATATCGAGATTCGAACCTATCCCAGTTAACGATATTTTTGGGGTGACGCTCATAGCTTCAGAAAAAGTTGCTGTAATTGTTACACTTGTTTGAGCAGATACAATATTATCATTATCGGAACTTGAAAGGCTTACAGTAGGACCAACATTATCAAACTGAAAAACTGTAGAAGAGGCCGTGTTAGTATTACCTGCTAAATCTTTGACTACCCCATCAGCAAGAGATATAGTTACTGTGCCAGAATAACTTCCATTTGAAGTCAGATAACCATCAAATATTTTACCGTTTGAAGAGTTGTTTTCTGTAAGTGTAAAGATCCCGTCAGGTAAAATTGTAACATCTGAGGCAGTAAAACTATTTTCATCTATAATTTCATTAAACTCAACTATTATTGTATTTGTTTGCGTTGCACTTATTTGTCCTTGCCCAAGACTATTTGAAATTGTGGATGATACAACAAATGGCCTTTGGTTATCCAAAGTAAAATTTAAACTGGTTGTGCCTGAAATTGTGTTACCTGCTAAATCTGTCCCTGAAACAGAAATAGTTGGTGAGCTAGAAGTTGATGAAACAGTCCAAGAATATTGCCAGTTTGATAGTTCAGTTTGATAATTGGGAGATTTAATAACAAATTTTTCAGTCCCTCCAAAAGAATATCCAGCAGTATACTCAGGAGACGTGGCAAAATACCACCAATAGTCTGAAGTTGATTGATCACCAATTTTTATCTCAGTTATTTGATAATCTACTCCATTGATTTCTAAAAAATAATTCAATAAATCTCCAGAAGAAGCATTAGCTCCAAGAATTGTATCCCAATCATTACTCCCAACCGCAATCATATTATACCCATAATCACTAATATTAAGAGATGCTTCTTTTCTAATTATAGTATTTGTTGATACCAATGACATTGATGAATTTGAAATCTGTCCTGCAACACTTATAGTAGGAGAAATGGTCATGGGCTCGCTAAATTGAGCAGTTATTGTTACTTTATTGGATTGGGCAACTGCAGTATAGCTGTTTGTTGAAGTAAGGCTAACCGTAGGTTTAACGTTATCAACAATTAACCTTTTGTGATTTAAGACTATTACGTTTTCGACTCTTGCATTATATGGATTCCCTACAGAATCTTCCCCTGACAATGATATTGACACAGTCCCTGATGTTAGAGAATTTGGTGGAGACCATCCGTATTCCCAGGTTGACTCACCATTTGAGCTGTTTGTACTTTTGTAAGTCATGGTTATGACTTCATTATAATTTAAAGGAGAAATACCATTAATATTTAACCTTGGACTTGATGTCATTTCTTCTGAAAACACAGCTGTAAACGTTACGGTTTCAGAATTATTAATTATATAATCACTTTTTGAGGAACTAAAACTATCAAGTAAGGGATTTACATTATCTACGCTCAATGTAATACTCTCAGTACCAGAATAATTATTCCCTGCAAGATCTTGGCCACTCACTTTTACATTTATTTTATTTAAAACAGTGGATGTAGTATAACTATAATTCCAGTTTGTATTTGAATTATTCCCAGAGACAGAATTCATGTAGGAATTATTTACTAAAGTTTTCCCTTTTATAATAACTGGAGTTGTACCATCACCACTTGAGGAACCAGGAGTATATTCTGGACTTGTTTCAAAATAAACCCAACTCTGAGATTGACTATTCATTTCAGTTAACGTATAGGTGACTCCTGTTGAAACAACTTCAAATGTATATCCAACTAAATCACTTGAGTTTCTTGTAAGATCATCAAAGCGACCATTTTGTACGTTAAGGCCTATTTGATTACTAGAATAATCTCCTATATAAAAATCTAAAGCTTGGTCTACTTCATTGATAGATATTGTAGGTGAAAGTGACATTGATTCAGAGAAATTTGCTGTAAATGTTACTACATCTGAGTGGGCTAGAATATTATCAGAATCGCTTTCAGTCAATGTAACAGTAGGAGATATACTGTCACTACTAGTTTTCCATTGATAACTCCCTCTTGCGGTACCCGTTATTGAATTACCACTCAAATCATTAATTGTTGAACCACTTCCTTCATTTAATTTGTAATATAATTTAAGAGTTGAATTTGTATTGAGAGTTGAATTTTTATAAGAATTAATTGCACTTTGAGTTCTTTCAGAGTCCCAAAAGCGTACATCACTAATTTCACCGTCAAAAAAATTAGTCGGATTATCACTTCCATTCCAAATACTCGCTCCAACTCCAACTTGATTATTCCCCGAAGTCAATCCATATCCTCCAGATGACCAGGATTCTTCCTTGTCAAGACTTCCATTTATGTAAATTCTAATCCTTTGATCTGATACAGAATTTGTAAATGCGACATGATACCAAGTGCCAGTTGAAATTGATTGTAATGACACAACCTCTGGCCAATCACCATGATTATCCCTTCTAAATCTACCCCTTAAATGGAGTGATCCATTTATATTTTTAATTGCAAGACTCCAGTCATCCCTCTTTCTGAAAATAAAATCACCATAAGTGCTACTAGACGAAGGGCCATTTTCAATTTTTATCCATGCTTCAAGAGTGAATTTGTCAGAATCAAATTTAAGATCATTTGATGAAGGTATTTCAATAAAAGAAGACGACCCGTCAAGATCAAGGGTTGTGGAGTATGTTGAACTTTGAGAAAAAGAAAAAAAAGAAAACAGCATAGAAAAAATAATTTTCCATATTAAAAGTCTATTAATATTTTTTCTCGACAGTTTCATTTCATCACTATATAAAGTAATTAAGAATCTAATCTATTATGTATTCTTATTGTAATTATTCAAAATTAAGATAATTAAACGCAAGTAACTGATTTTAAGCATTCAAATAAAAATTTTCTCAACAGGTCTTACAAATGAAGAATTTTTCATAATTCATCTTTAACTGCACTCTTACTGCTCCTTTAGCAATACTAAAATCTTTGTACTCGTAAGTATTATCGATAAAAGAAAAAATCAGCATATCGTCTCTCCTGAAAAAACATTAGAACCACTACCCTAACTAAAATATTGATAAAAAAATGTATAAGATAAACATGAAGAATCTTAGATAAAGTCTATGTTTCTCAAACTTTAATAATCTTTTTTATAAATGATAAATTTTATTAAAGACAAGGAGGATTATTATTTTGACTAGTTATTATCGTGATTATTCACTAGTTTTTCGTTTTTTTAAAAGTTTTTGAAATAGTTTTCCATAACGAGTTTCTTTTACTTTATCTGATAATTTTTTTTCTATCTTTTCTAAGATTTCTATCCTAGCGTCAGGAATTTTTTTTATCGCTAGATATGGAGCTATATCTTGTTCAGAATTGTTAATTGCAAAGTTAGCTGTAAATAAGTAACTCTTTAGAAGTAAACGATCTAATAATTTTTGAATTGAATCTACTCTTTCAAATTCGTTAAGTTCAATTAAAATCTTTCTTTTATCTTCAAGCTTATCTCTTTCAGACATAAACCGTTCTTCATATACATTAAATTCCTTCATAAGTTCGATATTCCTTTTGCCTTTTAACTCAAAGCTTCTTTTGTAATTTTCAATATTTTTAGAGCTTAAAACTGTTTTTATTTCTATGACACCTGCTGCTCCTTGAGAACCGTATTTTGAAGCTCCGGCAAATTTCAAAACATTTACTTCTCGTATTTGAGGTGCTAAAGACCTAATAGACAGTGGAGGTGTTCCCATACGGACTCCATCAATTACCCAAAGAGGTCCAGGCTGTGTATCTCCAAGTGTTATAGCTCCAAAAAGTAGAGGTAAGCCGTCTGATGTAATGCCTGTTTGTTTTCCTCTAAGGTTTTCTCTTAATGCTACTGACCAAGAATTTGCATTCACATCAATACCCCACTCATTGAGTCCTTTTTTTTTATATAATTCTTTCTTTTTATATAATCTTGTCAGATCCTTGTTTTTTTTAAATACAATTTTCCCATTTAATAATTTAGGTGAATAAACGATTCCCTCATCCTGAATATTTTGAACAACCTCAACGTTATCTAATTTAATATTTTTCACTTTCTCACTATATATCCCATTTCCCCTAATAGAAAATTTTTCTTCTTGATTTATTATTTCAAAGTCTGCAAGTGTTTTTTTTCTTCTTGATTTACTTGATCCGTTGTATTTAGTAATAAGCGGCAGGTCTGATTTTATGTAAATTAGAGTTACGGGATTTTCCTCGGAATTTGATTTATATACGATTTGCCCTGAGTCTTTTATAGCAGTTAGTGGTTTGATTTTTGTTTGTCTTTCAATTGATGAGATAATTTGAATTTTCTCTGAGTTTTCAAGTACTTGCCTAATTGCTTTATAAGATTTAAATAAATGCCTTTCAGTTAGCTCTTCATCATTTATAAATATTCTTACACCTCCTTCATTTTGATAAGTATATTTCCTTCCGGTTTCATAGTCCTCCAGATTTATTGTAAAATTAAATGACTTAGTCCAGAACTTTGACCTTAATAGCAAAGTAATAACTTTATCCCTATCCTTCATTGAATAAATCAAGTTATCAATTTCAATTTTTGGTACAGATGCAGCAACATTCACGACTTCTTCCAAATCAATATTTTCCCCCTGCTGTGAAAAACTAGACATGGTATATAGTAAAAACAAAAAATATCTGATTGCTTTCAAAAATAAATTGATTTACAGTTATTTATGGCTATGTATTTAACAAGACTAATTTAATAAAAACTTAAACAATTGTTGATATTTTTGTTGTAATTACTATTACGATTAATTTTGGAAGAACTAAACTCCAATTAGATCAATATATCAGACAAGTTTTTCCTAAACTTTACTTTATCACTTAGCGTCAACTGGCTCATTAATAACTGTTTTTTTATATTATTTTACAGTTTTTGGAGGAATGAGATTTTTCCTTTGGAATTGTAGCTTATTTGGCATCTTGTTAAATTATAGCTATTTTGCATGGACTATAATCACAAATTTTTTAAGATGAAGAAAACAATTTTAGTAACCTTTTTATTGACATTAATAATATCATGTAATCAGGCAGTTGAAAAACAAAGCTCTGATATGTCAGATGAATACGCTACAAATTTAAAGACAGCGAAAACATTTTTTGAATTATTCCTTACCGAAGATATAGAGGCTCAAATACCATTAATTTGCCCAGGCGTAACACATTATCCTCCTTTTTATGGAGCCGAGCCTGGTAAATACGATGCTTTTATATCCGCAGGCAAAGGATGGATGGATGCCTTTGACGAAATCACCTATAATGCAGAGGTTTGGTTACCTGGAACAGATTCTCTAGGAAATTCTAATGGAAGCGTAAGAACTTATGGAGTATGGACTGCAAAAAATCCAATGAATGGCAATGTTATAACAACTAATGCTTATCACTCTTTCGAATTTAATGCCAAGGGTCAAATACATGAAATGAGAGACTACTTTGATGCTTCAGGAGCTATGGCAGCAGCGATGAAGGAAGCGGAATAAGAAGCCAAATTATAATTTCCTACAAAACCCTCCTAATTGGAGGGTTTTGTATTTTAAAAAGAGATACCCTACTCTTAGGTCAAGGCACTTCTTTGTATATTGTGATAATTAACTGTAAATGAATTTATGATGAGAAAGCTACTATTTGTGTTATGTATTTATTTACCTGCAATCTTGACTGCTCAGCAATGGGTAACTCCTGTAATTGAAGGGTATGGAAAAATCAAGTATTCAAGAGATGTTGCCGTACAACCAGATACTAATTTAGAATACAAAATGGTTTACAAGATTACGACTAGTGAAACAAGGGAAGGAATTAATAAAGGATTGAATGGGATTGCTCATGCTATAAATATGTTGGGCTGTGCAAATATTTTAAATACTAACGTTAAAATTGTAGCAACTATTCAGGGCCCAGCAACCACAATAGTTCTTAAAGATAGTGCCTACCAAGAAAAATTTGGTAAAAAAAATCCAAACACTGAGGTTATAAAACTTTTATCCAACTACGGGGTAAAATTGTTTGTTTGTTCTCAAGCTACAGCTTATAAAAAAATTGAGAATTCTCAAATAAATCAGAATGTTGAAGAAGCACTCTCTGGCTCAAGCGTACTTATAAATTATCAATTGAATGGATACGCTTTAATGCAATAAAAACTTAATTTACTAGTCTATTTTCTCTTTACAAGCAATTTACTCAATCAAAAAAATGTTGAAGATCTAGAGAAGAAAAGTGCTTTAACCAAAAATAGATATATACTAATCACATAGACAATCACAAAGGTCTTAAAAGAGTCTATTTTAAAATGTTTACTCTCTCAGATTACAATGTCAATATTAGGGCAAAATTTTCTTGTTCTTATATTACTGAAAATCACTACACACCAGTACTAAATTAAGACCAAGATGGGGAGCACTTAATAGCGAGCCATAAAGCTTAAGGGGAGTAACTTAGGCGATAGGGTGGAGTCTAAATACAAGGGATGTTTTGGTGTTCCTCCCAATGATAGATCAATATAGTAAAGGGGTATATTCAGGTCATCAAGCCGGTGTTTTGGATCAATTTTATCGATTATTGGTTGATTTCCCCAAGCACAGATTCCAATCTTACACAGTTTACTCATTTCTAATAAATGAGCCTGATTTTGTTCTCCTTTAGCATTTATTGATTTAAACAATCCTTTTGGTTGTGAACAGCGGTAGGGAAATAAATTTCCTACATACAGCCCCCCATAGTCCCAAGATTTAGCAAAACCTATACACCGTCTAATTGTTGGGTCGTCCATTGTTGAATCTGCAGTTGACGGATTCAACATGATAAACAATACCTTTGGTTTTTTATCATCCCAAATACGCCAAAGGCGATAACGGTACATTTTGCATTTAGAAAAGGCGGCCCCTTTAATTGTGTTTTTAACTGATATTGAATCCACTAAATTCACTTTTATAATTCCTTGACTTTAAAAAGAACACTTATTTATTTTAATAACAACTCAAGACCAAAGTTAGATTATTTTTCAGCTCTTATGTTTGGGTTAGTAATTTGAGGTTTTTTGATATCTTACACAACCAAAATTAAAGTTGATAATCATGAAGAAGATCTTATCGTATTTCCTACTTGTTGCTATAGTTCTCAGCTGTAAAAATCAATCCCATGGAGCTGCTGAACACGACCAACATACGGCCGGTAAAAAAACTGTTGCTTCAACAAAGAAGAATTTAAGCCCACAAACATTTGCTATGAATATGATAGGCGATGCCCATATTCATATTGACTACTCTTCCCCTAGTATAAATGGAAGGATAATTTTTGGAGACCTTTTGCCTTTTGGTGAGGTATGGCAATCCGGAACTCATAAGGCTACTTGGTTTGAAACCAATAAAGACTTATTGATTGATAATAAAGTTTTAAAAGCCGGAAAATACGGGTTATTTACAATTCCGTCTAAGGAGGAATGGACGGTTATTTTTAACACCAACTGGGATCAATTTGGGGAAGCCGATTATGACCAAAAGGACGATGTACTCCGATTTAAAGTAAAACCTGAATATACCGAAAACGCAGTGGAAAACTTAATATATAAGGTAGCAAGATTAAGTGATTCCGAGGGCAAAGTTTCCTTAAGTTGGGAGAATATAAGTATTGGGTTTAAGCTCAAAGTGGAGTAGTTTAAAGTGCAATACCCAGTTTGGAAAGAGGCATTCCTTGAT
>Ga0315315_10003050_pt1 | contig 15324 bp, 11 predicted proteins | sample M140m3416metaG_FD_203699 | JGI IMG/M metagenome (GOLD analysis project Ga0315315, IMG submission 203699) | Ammonia-oxidizing marine archaeal communities from Monterey Bay, California, United States - M1 40m 3416 | ecosystem: Environmental > Aquatic > Marine > Intertidal zone | place: USA...
CTGTATGCGAACGAGTATGCATACTAGCTATGCATACTAGCTATTAGTAGTAATATGCATACAATTTAGTGAAGAGTTAGTACGAGCTCGTAGTAACTGTATTCATATGCATATTATGCATACCACGTAGTATTCTAGAGTAGTATCAGTCGTAGCAACTGGTTTCCGGGTGTTCTCTGACGCACTCGGTTGCGCTCTGACTCCGGACTCCACGGACGCCTGACTCCTCGAAGAACGCTGTATGCATTGGGAAGAATTGGCGACGTACGAGTACGAGTCGCTATGCATACTACGAGAGTAGAGTACATTCGTATCGTACCTATACTCTAGTGGGATGTTGTTGTTGTGTAATCATCCTGGATTCCACAGTAGATGTACGTAGCAATATACCATGGTATGAATACATTTTAGCGAAGTACTAGAGTAGCTACACACTCTCTCAACGTGGTATGACTATGTAGCCCGACGATTGAAACAATGAAACGAATACATTAATCTATTCTTGCCTTCCATCGCATTCGACCCAAAACGTTAGCGAACCCCACCTTCACCAAGTTCGCTCTGTTAAATCATGCCCCCAATGACGCAAAGGCGGAGCGTCCAAGGTATGGCGCTTGTCTCGACGGCACTGATCCTGTGCCTGCAGGGCACTGGCCCTCCCAACTCGGCAGATGCATTCATAGCGCAACCGACGCCGGTGTGGTATTCGCAGCAGTCCCATCCGCGCCATCCCAGTGCGGGCAGGGGAAGCGAGGCGGGAACGTCTCGCTCTACCTGCCATCAGGTTTTCCATCTTCCATTGCACCATGATATTATACCTGATACCTCGATGTCGGTCTGTGCGACTCCTTTTGGCGCCGGAAGAAGCGCTGTTGGTGTATCTTCGACGGCTCTCTTTGCCAGCAAGGAGAAGAGCAGCGTATCTTCCGCCTCCGGTTCCTGGTCGAGGCGGGGCGGGGGGTCTCGCTTTGGGGTTCGAAGTCGCGTCAAAAACGTATTGAAGAAAGCAAGGGATCGAACAGGCGTCCAAAATAGCTCCGAGGGTCCTTCAGTGAAGAGTAGGGTGACAAAGAGGAGAATTAGAACGGAACGGTCCTCGGCAGATATATTCGCCGAGGCTGCCTCCTTGGGCGGTTTGGAGGTATTCGAGACGCCTGAGACACTGATTGAAAGCGATGTTATATCCAACGGATCATCGCAAAATGTTGTTGTGGAAGAAAAGAAAGAGACTCCGACACCACATAAGACGAGTCCAGCCTCAACATATTCGCCTCCGGTCGCTCCACTGCCCGCTAGTAATCCAGAGGATAAGCTTGTCGCAGGATCGAAACTGTCAGAGGTGGGGGGGCTTTCTGAAATGGATGCCTTCAAGGGTGATGTATCAGCCGCATTTTCCATGCCTCCTGAACCGTTGCCTTTCACTTTGCCTGCGCTCACAGCCGAGCAGAAGCGCCAGCTTGAAAACAACGAGAGGGTTCAGTTCCAGAAGGATATGGGGCGGGAGGGCGATGGTTTTGTTGTCCTTGATGTAAAGGCACCACCCGATGTAGTCTGGGAATGCTTACTGGACTTCCAATCGTATCCGGAAACTATCCCGACGGTGAGAGATGTTACCATGTACACAAACACGCGACTGACAGATGATTACAGAAAATTAAAGCCCGCGTCCTTTGAGGATGGTACCATGGCGACCCTGAAGCATGGCATACCTAGCGTCACCCGCGCCGCTTTCACTCTGTCCAAATTTAGGCTAAAAATTGCGGCGATTCATAAATACAGGCCGCATCCACTTGGAGATTACATGGTCTTTACCCTTGATCCCGCGTGCACGAATTTGGTGCTCAAAGCCGCAAAGGGCGTATGGCACACGCAAGTCAATCCCGATGGGAAGGGAGAGGAGTACACTCGCGTATGGTTACTCTGCGAAGTAAGCGTATCAAGGCTACTGCCTCAATGGATCACTGATTACGCAGCTAGAAGGGCAATGCCCAGAGCAACGACATGGCTCAAGCCGCAGGTCGAGGCGGCCAATGCACTTTGGCTGAACAAGGGAGGATAGTTGGGCTAGTAGATAGATTTGGCTTTATCTACCACCATTTGGTAGACAGTGATACAAACTAAATTAAATACAAATAATTTAATAATCAATGGTATTTGTTTATGCGTAATTGCTTGTAGTATACGAGCTCGCATATTTTTATTCATAACACGGTCAACATTTCCTACTTTCTGGAAACCTTATTTGCAGGGGGGGGGGGGATGTGCATACTTGCATAGCTAGTACGTTTGGAAACGTATGTACGTGTAATAATACTCCTACTCTACTCTACTAGCTAGTAGAATCATATTCTAATACTACTACTCTAGCTAGTACTCTCTAGTAGTACTATAGTAGTATTATGCATAATATATATTATTATGCATACTGAGTAATAATAGCAAGAGTAGTCATACATACTAGCTAGAGTAGTATGCATACGCTACTACTATCTAGTAGTAGGATTACTACTAGAGTAGCTACGTGCCCCATGAGCGTGGTTGGTGTTATCGGGCGCGTGCACGAAAGCGTTCTCCCCGAAACCCAACGAATGATCCGCATGACGCAACAACTTGGATCTGATCGACTTTTTCATTTTGCCACCGCATTTTAGCAGTAACTACTAGCTAGTACTCTGGTAATCTAATAGCGAGCTACTCTAGTAGTAGTATGCATTGTACTAGCTAGAGTATGTGCATACTAGCTAGTATAATATTTTATATATTATGCATGCTAGCTAGTACGAATACTCTTGTAGACCCCACGTACGAGGCTATCGCTAGCTACTTCTAGTAAGAGCGAGCTCAGGGCGAAAACCAAGACCGAAATCCCTGGTTTTGGAAGAACATAAACGTACTTGGACACTGGACACAAAAACATCACAAATCCTCTGCCCTACCATTATCCAACAGCCAACAATGAAGACCTTTACCAACCTCCTTTTTATTATTGGCAGCTCTATGGCCTTCGCCCCCTGCCTTGGGCCTGTAAAGTCTTCGGTCGTTCTTTCCATGTCGGCCGAAGAGGAGGCGGTCTCCCGCCGATCGGCCGTGCTGAAGTTGGGGGGTGCTACCGCCGCCGCTTTGGTCGCGACAGCGGCTGTTCCTCATGCTGCCGTTGCGGATCAGAGCAGCGACGACATGGTCGCCCGCATCGCTGCACAATCCGTAAAGGCCAATGAAGCTGCCCGGACGAAGAAAGAGAAGGATGAAGCTGCTCAAGCGAAGAGCAAGGAGGGTGTGAATCCGGCCCTTCTCGTCGGAGGGGGAGGACTCGCCCTCTCCCTCCCCTTCTTCCTCCCTAACCTCCTGCGACTTGGCACCAAGCTGGGAAGTGGAGGAGAAGATGACGGCTATGGAAAGTAGGAGGGAAAAGTGGAAGGCAATTTTTTGTGTGCTGGTTGTTTACTTTTTCTCCCTATTAACTCATTCTCCAAATAAGAAAATAACATGTACAAAATGAATGCTAATACATGTTCCAATTAAGTCGTTGTGTATAGCATTCCTTCTTCTATCAAGTGGCCTGCCCCAAATTCACTCTATCTTGAAGTAGCCAGCGTCGGTTGAAAATCGCCTCCCTCTTCGTCATCTTCTCCATTGCCGTCGATTCTGCTCCAATTTTCAATTGCGCAAACGAATACGTCCGGCGGCGCCCAAGACCAGAATAGATCGTTCATCATCGTGGTGTATGCCTGCCATTTTTCTGCGCTCTTTTTCAAAATCATCATTGGAGCGCCGACCCAGATTATTCCGCCGACTGCTGCAACGGGTGCAAGCACCGCATGCGCCGCCGCAAGGCTTATGACCGACAGCGCCGAAGTCTTGGCACCTCCGACCGAAGTTGTTGTCAAATAAACTATGGCTTGGAGCGTCGACCATCGTCCTGTTTTGCACCAGACGGCAATGCACTCAGAATTAGAATAGAAGACGTGGTAAGGAGGGAGCACCTTCTCGCCATATTCCAACAAAAGATTGGCTCGAGCAAGGACAATTTTGGTGGGGTCCGACTTTGGCAGCTCACTCTTCGCATCTCCTACAGAAAACACGGATGGTCCCGCCGCTTTGGGAGCGTTACTTTCGCTAAACCAGTCTGGCGCATCGTCTGGGATATCAGCATCCGAGGGCGTCTGATCTCGGGGAGTCAGTGTTGGATCCAAGCCCTTCCGCGGCGGGTGTTCCCGGGTGCTACTACTCCCAACTTGAGCGCTCGATCTCGTCATAATTCTCTCGGCATCTCCGATGTTGCGAGGGCGGGCCCTCTGCTGGGATGACGAAAACATTTTTGATAACTTTCCCATATACTTTTTCTTGGGTGTCTTTTCAGACTGGCTTTCGTAGTTAGCTTTGGACCACTTTCGAATTTCCTTGGGGTCTGTAATGGTCAGAAGGTTGAGCCGTTGCTCCTCCTTGGGACGAAACTTTTTCCACGCCGCCATCATGGTTTCCTGAATGTCATCGGCGTTATGATCCTCCGAGTGATTGAATGATGAGCCCTCCTTCTTGCCGTATCCCGTCATGCCGAAATCCGCCACAATGACACAATTCTTGCCAACCTCAAGACAAATTCCGTGTATCTGCACGGGGTAAATCACCGGGGGGAAAATGATCATCTCCCAGCGATAGATATGATCCCCTGCCTCAAATTTGTGCCCGAAGTCTCCGCCGTACTCCGCGTCGACGGCGATGAGCTCTCCTGCACCCTCGGCACTCACAGCATCGAAGAGCTGACTCATGACCTCCTCCGATTCTAAACAGAACCTCCACCTCACGTCGTCAGCTTCGCAGACAATATCGGCCTCGTACGGGGTCGGGGCGTCGCTAGAGACGGGGTCGACCAGCTCGATCCGGCAGTCCCCCTCGGCCAGGTCTAGGGTGCCTCTGGGGCCGGCCAGGATCGTATCTTCCAGCTCCTCGTCATCACCCTGTGCACGGTAGTAAAGTAGCCTGGTGCCCTTTACGACAACTCGGCGGCGCTCCCATGCGTTCTTGACGTAGCCCCTTGAATATCTGCCTAGGCCGGACCGCTTTTTCCAGGCGACGCAGGCAAACTTTGCCCCGCCCTCTAGGTCGACGTAGGAGGAGGAAGTAGAGGAGGTCCGTCCCCGCGCGGCGATTGGGGGTGGCTTTTCTTCGTTGCCAGAAGCGTTGGCAGACGCCACGCATTCTTGGGCGGTTGCAGAGTCGACACTTTCTTCGTAGCGCGGACGACCAGCCCCACCCCACATGATATCCTCGAGCTCAACGACATTCCTGACCGCGTCAGGGGCGGGACTGAACCAGAACGGGTCAGGTTTTCTCGGCATTAGGATTTCTCCTCGCGGAGTGAGGCGAAACTGTTCCCAAATTTGCGGAGCCGGTTCTGGCGCACCAGCTGGATATGGAAGCAGGAGGCTGGCCTCGGTTTAATTCTGTGTTTCAAAACAAGAGGAGAAAATCATCGTTAGTACACAATATATGGTATTAATCCTACTAGCTATGCATACTACTAGCTAGTAGCTAGTATTAGTAATATTACGTGTGTACGAGCTCGTATTATGCATTATCTATATATATATGCATATTATGCATAATATGCTCTAAGCGAACTACTGTATGCATACTCTTCTAGAGTAGTTAGGTAATAGTACTACTCCTAGTATGCATACTAGCTAGTATGAGATACGAGCGTTAAAATATATATACGACGGACTGAGCCCAAGACTAAGTCGGAACCGAAAGACCATTCGCCCTTTCGCCCATTCGTCTACACTCTTTCATACCGCCCAAACTAGCCAGCTAAATACAATGGCGGCATCTATCACCGCCGATGCCCGCCGTAAGGCCAACCTGAAAGTTCTGTCCCGGCTAGACCCCATGATCCTCGACATTGCTGGCTCGGCAACGCACGTCGTGCTGTACGAGTTCGGCACAGCGTCCCAGACGTGGGAGAAGACCGGGGTGGAGGGATCCCTCTTCGTCGCGAAGCGGTCCGAAGCTCCCCGCTTTAAACTCGTGGTGCTGAACCGGTCGTCCAAAGATAATCTTGAGGTCGCGGTCACAGGCAAGTTTCAGATGCAGGTGCAGGATCCCTATCTGATCTTCCAGGAGGTGAAGAGCGGGACTCCCAAGGTTCACGGCATTTTTTTCCACGACGGGGCCGAGCGGGAGGCTGTCGCATCGCTGCTCAAGCGAGTAGTGGCCAGCCTAGGGCAGATCGAAGAGCTCGAGCAGCAACAGCAACAGCAGAGGCAGCAGCAACCGCAACAGCAACAGCAACAGCAACAGCCGGGGTCATCGGCGACGACAGTGGCGACAACCGGCATGCAACACTTGTCCGTATCGGACAGCAATGCGTCTGCTAACGATACCGCAGCACCTCGTCAGAACCTGGTCCTCGACAAGAAGTCGCTGCAGCTCTCCCTCCTGTCGCTCATCCAGGACGATCGCTTCTTGGACCTCATCCACGCTCAGTACCTCAAGGTCGCGACCGCCCGTGCAAATAAGGAGAAGAATGGGGGCGGAGGCGGCAGGTAATCGCAAAGTTCCGCCGCAAATTGCGAGTGTTGTTAATATTTTTTATAGTTTGCGAGGGAAGATCCATACATCTATGAGCTAGTAGCACGCACATCTAAGCGCAATCTGCACATGTTATCTGGCGACGGGTCATACGAAAAAATCTCGTATGTACTCATTTTTTGCATCCGATAACTGACATGTAGGTAACCATATTATAGACTCGCCCGTGGACAGGTAAAGCTTATTATTATTTTACAATCACGAGCATCTTACGCCAGAACCACCACATTATTAGAAGCCGAAGTCGCCGTCATCGAAGCCGTACTCAGACTCATCGTCACTGTCGCCGTCGCTGTCGTCGCCATCATCGAGCGCCGCTGCGTCCTCGTATTGATTCATCTCGACAAAGTCGACCTTCCATCTCAATATGGCGCCGATGCCGCCAAAACCTTTGACGAACTGCGTCCCCTCCCCGCTCTTGTCAGTCACAAACTCGAGGTTGCAACCGAACTGCTTGTAGTTGTTAGCCATCCACTCGACCATGCTCTCCTTCTCGACGACCTCGAGCTCTGCTCCAGTCTCCTGGTCTTTGAAAAATGTTTCATTTCCTTCCTGCTCGTTTGTCAGATGAACAATGGACTCCTCCGACGTAGACGCGTTCCGAAGCACGTAGCGATTCACCTCTAGGTTCTCCCATATTATCAAGTCCTCGGCCGCACCTATCTCCAGAGCCTTGAGTGTGTCTTCCACCATGAAGCAGTACTTGCCGGTGTCCAGACTGATCTCATCCATGAAACCCTGGAGGAGTTTCTTCTCCTTCATCAGCTTGACTGAGCCAAGGGTATCGGCCGAGAGTTCGATGGCCTGACTGAAGCCGTTCTCTCCGCCATACGAGACATCAACCATCTTGATGACGATCTTGGCCAAACGGCCGTCGAACAGGTCGGACCGCATCAGTTCGGCCTTGAAGCCAGCGGAACCAGCTAGCACGAGGCCCTGGATGTTAGGCTTCTGCCCGTCGGGGACGAAGAGCTGCGTGGCGAGCTCTGCCACCTTGCGGACGTAGTTGTGGCGCTTTTCGAGGCGTAGGCGGGCGAAACGGAGGGCAGACTGTCCTCCGCGCCCGTGCTTTTTCGGGAGGTCAACTGAGAACTTGTGCAGGACCTCGCGGTTGGAGCCCTGAACGGTGCCATAAAGTGAGCCGTTGCCGTCCATGACGAGGAAGCCAAAGGCCTCGTCGTCAATGAGAAGCTCGTTAAGGTCCTCGGTGTGAAATTTATTGTCACACAAATAGAGGGAGGTGTTGATAGGCTTGAAGGGCTCAAAATCAATATTTACGCGCTTTTCCTTGCCTTCGTCGGTGATTACTGTGCCGCAGTAAATGACGAGGCCGTTCTTGGGGCACTTGTTATAGAGCTTGAGGCGCTGCTGCGTCGAAGTGATGGCGCCGAGAACAGAAAGACGGTTGACGCGAGATTTGATGTTGGACGCCGTGCCGTACTCGTCCGAAAGCATTTTTTGGACCCGACTGATCTGGTCGCCGGGTGGGATAATGAGGGAGATCATCGACGTCCCATTTCCCCGCGCGGCCTGCAGATTCTTAATCAGCTTCTTAACCTTGAAGATCTCGATCTGCGGGTATGATGGGGGGTGAGAATTTAGAAATGGGAATGGACATAGTGGGAGCAAGAGAACAGCGCAAAGGGTGAGTCATGCACGCAAAGGAAGAGGGAGGGGGCGGTAGGTTGAAACATGCAGAAGATAGACTGGCTAAAATAATCAGGAATCGATTTGGAGATTCAGTGGCAAAATGTTGAAGGACGATGAAATAATTGGACGATCAACGTCCTTTCTTTGGTCATCAACGTGGTCAGATTGCACATGGTACACTGGTGGCTGCAGCAAAAGCAAAGCGGCGGTGGCAGTGGGGGTGGGGTGCCCAGGGCGGTGGCGGTGCCCATGGCGGTGCCCATGGCGGTGGCGGTGAAGGAGTCGGGAACGAAAATTCGCAGCAGGCAGGAAGCCAGACGTAAAATAATGCACACACGACCAACCGAGAAATGAAAAAAGTCCACCATGGTGGACGGGCGGTGGGGACCGTGGGCTTGTTGAGGAAGTAATCGGGCTGGCAGCCCCGTGGCAAGCGGCTGGATCCTATGGCGGCGGTATCGGCGCGATGTTGTGCCCATTTCCAAAGGCAACGACCACTGAATTCCTTACCTGCTGGTCAGTATCATCTTTCTGGCTCATGGTGGAAAAATGATTGAGCAAGTTTACATATAATATAGATTATGGTTGGAGTGAAGGGGCGGGCCGCGGGCCGATACGCAGTTCAATGCGCCCGTCACGTACGAAGAAAAATGGTTTGTCTCGTAGAGTAGTATGCATACTACTCTAGCTAGTATTATATATATACGTCGTAGCCTAGTTTTAGTATTATACGAGCTCGTATATAATGTATTACGACTCACACGTAATATAGTATGTTACGTACTACTAGTCTAGTAGCTACGAGTCGTAGAATAGTATTACTACTCTAGCTAGTATGCATACTATGCATAGAGTATGGATACTGAGTATGCATTCACTACTATCACAGCCATAGAAGCATATTATGAATACTACGAGGTCTCTATGCTAGCTAGTAGTAGTGCATTTTCGTCAACTCGAAAATCGCTCCTTTAATCATAAAATAATAAATGAAATCCGAAACAATTTCGAGCCGAAACCATGGTGAATGTAACGAAGTCCAATTTTCTTGAAAAGTCTCAGGATTTAATAGATCGTCTCCCATCTGCGGCGTTCGCTGCGATTGATCTCGGTGAGTAGCTTTTTGTCGTCCTCTTGTTTGCTTGTAGCTCAGTTGTCCACCTAGACAGTTATTAATCTGCGTCTATCTTATTACATCCAAAATCGTTTGTAATTGATGTTCGCTTTTGGTTGCGTTCGCGGTAGGATTGTCGACCTCCAGCCATACATGCATTATATTTATTGACCTTTCGTGTCTATCTTGACTGCACCGTTCATTGTTCTGTCCCTGAAGAAATGACCGGTATTCAAATTCCTGGAATGGGACGACCCAGTAGAGACCACACGCCGGATGAGCGGTATCCTCGGCTCAAGCCAGTGCCCGAGAAGTATTCGATCATTCAGGCCGGCATTGCGCTCTTCCATGAGAACCCAGCATTCGCCCAATATATAGCACGGGGCTCTGACGGTGCTGACGACCAGGCGTTTGGGAGCAATGCGCCGGTTGAGTTTCACGTCCGAAAGTACAACTTTTTCCTGTTTGCGCCGCCCTCCCATAATGACGAGCATACTCGGGAAGTGGTCCTAAATCCCTCGACAATCGAATTTCTCAACAAGAACAACATGGATTGGAACAAATGGACGCAGGAGGGAGTTCCTTTCGTTGCCATGGATAGGGCGAGGCACCTGCTAGAGAAATTCCATGACAAATATTATCGCAAGGAGCAAGAGAACAACGCAAAGGGTGAGACGTGCACGCGAAGGAAGAGGGAGGGGACGGTCAGGCTAAAACGTGCAGAAGATATTGCCTTTGTCGCAAGAACCATGGCCTCGCTGCGTGAATGGATTGACAGTGTCGTCCGCCCCCAAAACGCAAACGCAAATACGAACCGGGGGACCGACAATATTGGTCATGATGGCGAAGATGAGGTAGCCGGTAGGCTGAGACGCGAGCGCGATGACGGCAAGTCGCTCCTGCTGCCCCCCTGCAATGCTTTCCTTCGGCGTGCCCTTTATGAAACTATCGAATTGGAATACCCATCTCTGATCCTTGAAAAGGCTGATGGGTCTAGAATACGCGTCCTCCGGCTGAACAGAAATGAAAGATTGGCGAGGGACGCACAGGTAAAGCGCGAAGAATGGGCGAAGCTCCATAAGGAACAGTTGGGATTTACTGACGTCTTCCGTGCCCTCTCTGCGGCCTGTCGCGGTGAATTATTCCTTGAGAACGGGCACGCGATCATTGACAACAGGGGAAAACATTCTAACACGATAACGCGTCTTGGCCCTGGCGCCTCCGAGCTTGGCAGCTTCGGCAAGGGCGGAGAGAAGGGAAATCAAGGCAAACCATGTTCCAGGAGCAGCCCTATAAGAAAACGGGATGAAACAGTTATATTAGCGCGTCGAAATGTGCCTATTGTTGTCCACAATGGTCTGATGGACATGCTCTTTCTCCTGACTCATTGTCACTCTCCCACCCTTCCTGAGACGTACGGTGAGGCCAAAGGTCTCATTCATCACTACTTTCCCCATGTTTACGATACCAAGATATTGGCGACTGAATTCAGCGACTATGAGGTACGATCTGGAAGCACAGTCCTAGGAGATTTATTCAAGGTACTTTGTCTGCAGGTTGCTGGCAATGAGGAAAATAGTAATCCAATCACAAATGCGACATTTCCGCTTGAGGTATTAGGAGAAGAAAATCCTGACGATCCAGGGCAACTGCATGAAGCCTCGTACGACGCACTCTTAACTGGCGCTGTTTTCCAGGCGATGACTAGGAGAATAGCTATGACGAACACTTTCGAGGTCCACCGAGCGCAGCTGTTGAAAGGCGACGAATCGGTAGGCGCCGACAGCAATCTTGCCGTAACCTCTCCATTCATTGTAAACCTCAACCAGGAGTTGGCTAGGAAGTTCGTTGGAAAAAATAAGCTTTACCTGATGACAACCATGTATACCATTGATCTCGAGAATGACTCCGGTGACGTCCTAAGCAAAGGTATGCTACCAGACATGACTTATCGGGTATCGGGTATCGATTCAAAGACCACAACGAGGGATATTCACAATGCCATGAAAATGGCCGCCGGCCGCGCTGGGCCCGAAATTCTTACGTATGAAATCGTGTGGGTGGATGACTTTACTTTCTTGGTAGGCACCCGCCCGCTCGATGATGGCGTTCAGATATCATCTCATATGACGAGCGAGGAAAGGATGGGAGTGATGAAAAAGCACGGAAGAATTATTGAGGAGACTCTTCGCCGGAGGTTTCCTGGTCAGACAATCGTCAGCCTAAAACAACACCTCGGAAAAACCACCAAATTGGTCTCGGCTGTGCTTAGCGAAGCAGCAGAAAATGACGAGGAGGATGTAAAAACCCGCCACAATATTTTTATGACTCTAGCCACCAAAGTTGCCAATGTATTTTTTGGAAAACGAGGTCGAGGCGATGGACATGGAGAAGAACGTGGGAGCAAGCGACGAAGGCTCGCCTGAGGACGATGCTAGCCCAGAGGGAGGGAGCGCCCAGTGGGGAGGGGGGGGGAGGCATGCATTTAGGGGATTTGATAGGTGCACTCGCATCATCCTTCTTGGTCAGTTTAATTCATTTTGTTTCCGATGCACTAGCGTGAATCATTGGTGTGCATGTATATATATGACGTGTAGATCTTCTTTTTACTGAAAAAAAGTGTCTAGCTAGATATAATACAGTATCAAGCTGCATGCCTTTAGCGCAGTAAAGCTATTCACCCTTCCAAGGACTTGCCAGTCATCCAAATGTCGACCATTTCGGAAGTGAGCTGCTCCAGCTTCTCTTCGCAGCTTTCCTTGCTATTCAACAAATCCCTCTCTTCTGGCTCTAGAGATTCCCACTGGTCTTCCTCGTCAAGAAATGAATCAAGTTGTGCCCTGTTGCGCTCCTTGAGCGCCTCTATCAACTGCAGTTGGCCCTGCAGCCTCTCCACTTCATCTGTCAGGGCGTTGGAGGCGAACGCATCGTCACCTGCGGACGTCGAAAATAAGCTCATGTCTCGTTGGAGGGACCCGTTAATGAAATCTGGACTTCGCGCTCCTCCGGCCACAGTGAAGCCCTCCCCACTTCCGAGCAAGGCTGCAAATAGAACTAGTAAGTCGATCGATGTAGGGGGCATTCCACTGAATTGTGCTTGAGAGAGGAGCGAGGTGCTGGCGCTGGGACACCATCGAACATTCGAGTACGACATAATATACTTACTACGACTCGTACTAGCTACTCTGGTAGTACTGTAGTATGGATACTACGAGCTCGTAGCTAGGAGCATATTTACTTCGAGCTAGTATGGTATTGCTAAGTAGCTAGCTAGCTACGAGGTCCGTATATCCCTACTATGCTTTGTACGCATATTATGTATGTATGTATGATGTACGAGCGCGTATGCATCCTCCTAGAGTATGCATAATATGTGTACTACTCTAGTACGAGCTCGTACTAGAGTACGGGCTCGTAGTATGCATATGCATACGAGCTCGTTGTATACACACAAAAATATGGTAGCTAGAGACCAAATAATAATGGTAAATAATGGATAATACGTTTTTTCAATTCTTTTTCGACGAACAGTGATTCTCCAGCTGCTCCCATCTCCTGCATACGAGCACATATATCAGAGGAGGCAAAGATACTCTAGTACCATAGATGCTCCCAGTAGATGCTGTTGGGAAAGTCATTCAATTTAGTCACTGCACTAGTAGCTAGCAGCAGGAGAGCTCCTTGCCGATGCGTTAGCATTCACTTTGCTGGAACTACTTTGCGATGGTGCGCGGCGAGTTCGTGAACGCGTCCACTGGGACCAAACACGATCGGTCGCCTTTCTTCAAGCCATCGACACCAGGGAAAATCACCAAGGTGGAATCTCCTGGGGGGACCGTCCGGCTCAAAAAGAAGGCTACGAAATCTGATGAGATCAAATCATCTGTCCTTGGCACAGTGGCCAATCTGGTCACTACCATTGTCGGATCCGGCATTGTTGCCATTCCCTTTGCGATCAGGGAATCGGGCCTCGTGGCGGGAACGCTTTTGATAACCATGTGCGCGATGTTAACAGACAAGTCCCTTCGCCTGCTAATTGAGACTGGAAAACATGTGGACGTCCCCTCATACGAAACTTTGATGGAGGCGGCCTTTGGACGGTTTGGTTTCGTCTTCATCAGCGTGAACATGTTTTTGACTTCGTTCGGTGGCTTGGTGAGCTACCTCATCATCATCAAAGATACGATACCGCTTCTCCTCGGCGTAGACATAGACAACGAACCTCTTAAAAGGGCCATCCTTGTCTTGGCGTCAATGTCAATTAGTCTGCCCATATCCATGCAGAGAGATATGGCCAGCCTGTCCAAAACTTCTGTTATCGGCGCCATCTTTGATGTACTCATGGTAGCCATCGTTGCATTCTTCTGCCCAATAAAGGAAGCGGTGGCTGCGTCAGGAGGGCTAAAGCATATTATTTCGCACTCGACAGTCCATTTCGACACCATGTTCATTGGTCTCGGAGTTTTGAGTTTCGCATTTGTCTGTCAGGATTCTTGCTTCATCATTGCCGGCTCTCTTGACAAGCCGACCAACGATAGATGGGCAAAAGTCACCTCCATTTCCCTCTTCACGTGCGGAACTCTTTCCACAATCTGTGGCGTTTCGGGTTACCTTGCTTTCCAACAAAACACAGAGGGTAATATCCTCAACAATTTCGAGGGACCCGAAACTCAGATTGCAGCCACCGCCGCCCGCGCATTACTTGGAAGTACCATGTTCTTCTGTTATCCCTTATCGTCGTATGTAGTGCGACATGTTTTAGTTGTTCTTCTGTTCCAGGGCCGCCGCGCCCATGAGGGCAATGACCATCTGATTCTATCCCGGAGAGATCGCCGTGTTGCGCTTACGCTTGTGATATACGTTGCGGCTCTTGTGCCCGCAATATTTTTGAATGATGTAGGTACAGTTCTCTCTTTTGCCGGCGCCATTGCTGGGTCTTGTCTTAGTTATATTGGTCCAGGATGTGTCTACCTTGCAGTCCACGGCAGTGCGTTCATGACACTTGTTAGAAAATGGTTTGGATGTGGCTTCACATCTTGTTTATTCGGATTTCCATCTTTCGGCAGTCTTGGGGGGCACGTAGAATACCTTCCTCGACGGAAAGAGTATGGTAATGAGTCTGAGATGACTCCTATCAACACAAAGACAGCAGAACGCTCCCTTTATGGGGAGGTATATCATGTTCCTGATTCTTCCACGAAAGCAATTTCGTGTCGAGGGGAAGTGATACGATTAATAATCTCGACCCTGAGCTTGTTTGTCTGGTATTTGCTTTTAATGCCGGTCTGGTGTGTTATCGCGACTGTGGGTATGAAAAGAGTGGGTGAATTTAGAAAAAAACAATTATTGAATAGCCCGGGGAAAAATTGTTTGGTACAAGTGAACGGTGATCAGTCTACTCGTCGAAAGCTAATTCCTCCTCGGACACTATCAAAGTCCAAGAATACGACGAGTCGTTCTCGCTCGGTCTCGCCAACGCCACGAAAGCCACTCCGCCGTGCTGATTCCGATACAGCTGAACGAAATCATGAAGAACTTTTAGCAGATAGACTCGGCCGACTGCATGAGACTCCTGGTAATTTCGGGGCTGGATTTGACCATTTCGGAGCAGAGTATGAGAGTGATGCACTCGCACAGGTGATACCCTCTACGGTAGAGGGCGTATCCGCAATGGGTCGAATGAGCTCGGTTGGAGATGTTGAGGATGATTCACAGGAGCTGAAGCCTACGACTGGGGATTTCGTCGCTGCCGCCGGCTTCATAGTTCTCGGAGTGGTCGCAATGATGGTAGGAATCTCGTCAATCTTAATGAATGGGTGATTCATGCAACGAGGCTTGCAGTCGTCCGAATCTTTAACAAATTATCAAATAAATTAATGGTTTATTTATTATTTTCTGGATCGACACGGTCTTGGCTTCCAGACCTGGAAGGTAGCGGAGGTCGAAACAAAAGATAAGCAGCCAAGCCA
>Ga0315315_10003051_pt1 | contig 15320 bp, 9 predicted proteins | sample M140m3416metaG_FD_203699 | JGI IMG/M metagenome (GOLD analysis project Ga0315315, IMG submission 203699) | Ammonia-oxidizing marine archaeal communities from Monterey Bay, California, United States - M1 40m 3416 | ecosystem: Environmental > Aquatic > Marine > Intertidal zone | place: USA...
CTCCACGCCGACGAAGGATCATCAAACTGAAGTTCTTCTGAACTAACTTGATTCAAAGCGATTCGGTAAAACTGTCCACTATCAATCAACGGACTGGTCATACGCCAGTTTCCCGAATCTTCTAAAACAACAGTATCACCCTCACCCCCGGTGACCCGAATCATTTTAGTGGAAGGTGACATTGCAGAAATCGAGGTTGCATCGAGCACAATTTGAGTGGCGGTTGCTGTATTGGCATTGATGGATTGGAAATTAACAGCCACCAATGAACCGCTGGTTGTAAAATCAACGCTTGCCGCTGACACAACGAGGGAATTGTCACCGCCATCCCCATCAAGACTAATCCCATTGGTGGGCCCGGTCTCAAACGCCAAGGTGACTTCATCATTGCCTGGCCGACCGTTTACCGTCAGCGTGTCGATCGACGCCAATGGTGCTGAGAACAAATCAAAAACACCATCGCTGATGGTCAATACGTCTGTGCTGATATCGATAGACGTTGCTGCAGAATTCATATCTACGGTCACTGCCGAAGGTATCGCTCCGTCAGAAACACCCAGCAACATATCCTCAACTTCGCCATCAACGGCATCACCCGTGGGTGCTAATCCGCCAACCGAACTGATTCGAAAGCGGACCACTTTATCGCCTGCCAGGGTACCTGCAGGAACGACGTAAGTGATTGTATTAGCACCGCCACCGACAACCACGTTGTTTGCGATCTGCTCGCCAACATCTGACCAGACGCCATTTTCGTTGAAGTCGATCCATGCGTCGACACGTCCTGTTTCAGACGCTGTGACCAGGAAACTCGAAGTCGTTGCTGCATCGCTGACAGCAATTACACTGGCTAGTTCGACCACACCGTCATCATCACTACCATCACCATCTGCACTAGATGTTGGTTGGCCATCCGCTTCCGCATCAACAGCAACTCCCAGCGTCAAAGATCCGACGACATGCGAAGCACCATTGTCCGCCGCTAAAACTGCATACAACGCAGGTGCATCACCGTAGTCACGATTCACCACGACTTCTTCAACCGTGATGGTCCCAGTCAGGAACCCGGATGCATCCACTCCACCATTCGCGGTACCACCATCATCCAACACACGAACCTGAAATGTTGAAGTGCCAAACGTGTCGGCCGTCGGAGTGAATGTCAAATCGCCGTTAGCATCTATCGCCGGACCAGCAGAAAACAGCGAGGGCAAACTGACACTACTCACTTCATAAGAAGACAAACTCTGACTGGCAACCGAAGTCACCTCAAGATCAAGTGTGTAACTGCTCGCTGGCCCTGTCTGCTGAATATAAATCGTGTAAACACCTGCACCCAACGGACCGCTGAAACCACTGCCCACAAGGTTCCCTGCTCGAGGAAGAATATTCGAACCGCCTAAATCTGTAGTGCCAAATACCGTGCCTCCAATGAAAGCGTTGTAATCAAGACTTGGGTCTTGAAAGTCAAAAGCGTTATACGGGAAGGACGAACCGGTATTGATTGCCAAAAATGCCCCCGCATCGCCATTTGCACCATTGGGGTACGCATAAGCATCGACGTACAAGCCACTCCACTGGAAACCAGGCTCAACCGTAAATGTGAACACATCCATGTCACCCGCCGAAAAAGCATCCTCAACGTAACCACTGACAAGGTTCGAACCCGGCTGAGTCGAACCCAGAGGGGTTGGATTGAAGTTATCCGTTGAAAGAGGATCAGCAGTGCCATCAGCACCTTCATCATGCAACTGCTGAGATCCGGGCCAGGTACCATCCTCGTACTGTCCTGGGGTGAAGTCTGAGGCAAAGCCAACCACCGTCTGAGCACCTGAATCCTCAAGCACCTCAACTGGAGTACCAACACTAAAACTAGGCGAATCGTTGACACCCGTTACCGTGATGGTGAAGGTTTGCACGGCCGACATATCAACGCCGCCGCCATCAGTACCACCACTGTCTTGAACTGCAAGCTCAAATGTTGCCTCACCGAACACATCTGCCGCAATCTCATAAGTCAGCACGCCCGCATTCGTCACGCTCGGAAGAGTGACGAACATCCCGGGATAACCGACACTCGATACTTGATACGCCAACACTGATTGCAGCGATGATTCCCCTGCTCCTGCATCAAAACTGCTGATGAACCCTGTGACGGTTTGAGCCCCTGCATCCTCCGCTATTGCGGGTGGATCAGACGCTGTAAACGAAGGGGCCTGATTGGCAAGAACATCAATTGCAGCAGAATCCCCAACGGTGTTGTAGTTGTCATCATCTGGCGTGAATATCACATTCAGCGTCTGCCCGTTACCCACGCCCAGTTGGGCGCCCAGATCAGGAGAATAGGAAAAAACTCCTGCAACATCTGCAGTGGCGTTCAACTGTATCCCACTAAGCAGAGTCCCATGCGGAATCGCAGCCGGATCTCCCCACGTGATCGAAGGGTCTGCCTTAACCACAGTGATCTGAGTATCTTTCGAAGCCTGATTGTAGCGTGCTGCATCTGCGCCCGTGGGGGTAAACTCCACGGAAAGAACCTGATCAGCTCCTGTTGCAAGAATGGCACCAGTGTCAGGTGTGTAAACAAAATCACCTGATACTCCGCCGCTAACGGTTGCATTCAACTGCGTGCTGCTGAGAGGTGTCCCGTAAACAATGTCACTGGGTTCAGCCCAAGAAAGCACGGGATCAGCCTTGACCACATCAATCACAACGGACGCAGCAACGCTGTTGTAATTATCATCATCTGTTGGCGTAAAAACAACATTCAGAGTCTGATCCTCACCCACATCAAGTAGCGTCCCCACAGCCGGTGAGTAATCGAAATTTCCCGGCAAGTTGCCATCTGCTGTGGCGTTCAGTTGGGTTGCACTGAGAGTGGTTCCGTACGGAATATCGGCCGGATTACTCCACGAAATTGTGGGTGTTGCCTTGAGAACATCGATCAGGACCCCCGCAGACACGCTGTTGTAGTTGTCGCTGTCTGCCGGCGTAAAAAGAACACTCAACGCCTGATCGGTCCCCGCATCGAGAATCGAACCTGCAGCAGGATCATAGGCAAAACTACCGGGCAATCCATTCTGCTCCACCGCATCGAGTTGTACAGCACTGAGCGGCGTCAAATAAACGATGTCCGCAGGTTTGCTCCAATCGATAATGGGATCAGCTTTCCCAACATCAATGGAAACGCTTGCTTCGGTCACACGAAACTCACGCAATTCATTGGGTGTAAAAGTCGTGGAAAGAATCTGACCATCACCCGCCAGAAGCTGCGTGCCGGCAGACGGACTGTAAACGAAACTCCCAAACACAGAACCTGGGTTTGGTTGCGCACCATCGTTTGCCGACGCATCCAACTGCGTCTCAGTCAATAGAGTCCCGTACACGATCGGCGTGGGTGTTGCCCAATCGATCACCGCAGCGGGCGGCAATTCAAACGAGCCCATGTCCAAAACTTCATTCACAACCCGCTCCGCAGGACCGCCTCGCTGGTCCACTGGCAAGAACTCAATGAAGTTATTGTTCACATTGACATCATAGGTATCCTGTGGCAGCAACGTCCGGTCACCTGCATCCACAGCAAAACTTGAGACAAGCAGAGCATGCGTCTGAGTCGTTCCACCCTGATCAGCCAATGGCTCCAACCCGGGATCAACGCCGACAAGATTTCCATTTGGATCTGCCAAGGGTTGGTCACCAGTGAATGATGATGCAGCTAATGAAGTCCCATCACTGTCCCCCACCAGACTGAACACAACTTCCAAGTCATTGGCAACATCCAAGGGAGCAAGGAAGTCGGCAGCAGTCGTTGCGGTATTCGCTGCCACAATTGCATTTTTCAGGCTTAGAGATTCACCGTTATCGTCTGCCAGCAAGCCCACCCCACCGCCGGTTCCCGCGGTATTAAAAGCTACCGTCGAGTTTGACAGGGTGATCGGCGTATTTTGACTGTAGACACCCCCGCCGTCGCCAACGGCAGTGTTTCCTGACACAGTGGAATTCAACACCACCAGCGACGATGCTGCGTCAAATGCAGCAATGCCACCACCATTCGCAGAGGCGTTATTCCCAGCAATGGTGGAGCTTACGATTGAGAGATTCCCGGTATTGACTGCAACGCCCCCCCCCGAAGCTGCTGAATTGCCGAGCAGCTCAACTTCAAACAAATGCAACTGTGCCGCCTCGGATCGAATCGCTCCACCCGTTGCGATTCCAGCATCGCCGCCACTCAAAGTGAGGCCACGAAAACTAGCTTCCGCTGTTGTGCCCTGAATATCGAAAATTCGGAATGGCTGACCAGATACATTCTCAATCGTCAATCGATCAGCCCCCGGCCCAGCGATGCTTAATGTTTCTCCGATCACCAACGATCCTAGCGCAGAATCAAGCGAGATCGTCGCGGGCAGCGCTAGAGAGAACGAAATCTCGTCATCACCCAAATCACCATTGGCCAGCGCCAACATTTCTCGAAAACTGCGATCCCCCGGGGACAGGTCACCGTTCACGACATCTGCTGCGGTATCAACAACCAAGGATGGACGTTGCTGCTTTTCGAGTGCCCCCATGTCGGGCCCTGCGACAATACCAATCGCGTTACGACCGTACAAGCCGCTTCGCTGGTCCGTTGTCAATGCAATGTCGTCTCCACCGCCCACGTTACCATCCGCTCCAAAGTACAACGAGAGAGCAAGATTCGCAGCATCAGTTGCTGGACTGAAGTAACTCAAATCATGGGTATTGGTAGCACCACCATTATTCGCCAACGCTGAGAGTTCCGGATTGACAGGACTTGCAGCACTACCAATCACGTTCCCACTGGCATCACCGGCGGATGCGGTCAAGGTGCTGTCAGTGTTGTTGCTGATCAAACTTGACTGAATATCGAGTGCTGTCCCTGGGTCATTGGGGATATAAATATCAGGCCCAGTCGTCGCGTTATTCGATGCGACGATTGAATTGTAAATCAGCAGCGACTCACCGGTTGAATCGTCAACGACTCCAATCCCTCCCCCTGCGCCTCCTGTATTGTTGAATGCGAGCGTAACATGCACCAAACGCACAGGGGCGGCATCAGCTTGGATACCGCCTCCGCGGCCGGTTGAAGTATTGCCTGAGATAGTTGAATTGGTAACAAGAACCACCCCAACCGCTGATGCGATTCCACCACCATCAATCGTAGCCGTGTTAGACGCAATTAGGCTATCGGAGATATCGACAAGACCATTGTTGGTGGCCACACCTCCACCATCACCGACTGCTTGATTATCGGTGATCCGTGTACCAGAAATCGTTAGACGTCCGGCCGTGTTTCCGATCCCTCCTCCACCTCCGTAATCTGCATTGTTGTTTGTGAATACGCTTGAGGTGACAGTCAGATCACCCTCGTAATTAAAAACTCCGCCTCCACCATAGTCCGCACTGTTCCCAGTGACTGTCGTATTAGAGATTGTTAAGGAGCCTTTGTAACTGTAGACACCTCCACCATCTCCTTTGGATTCATTTCCACTGATGGTGCTTCCGGTGATCGTGATGTCACCATTGGCTCCGTAAATACCGCCGCCGTGATAGCCAGCTTCAGTGACTTTATTATTTACAACCTGCGAGTCAGTGATACTGATGTTCCCTGCATACTGACTGAAGATTCCCGCTCCATCACTGTAAGAGTAGTTCCCGGAGATGGTGCTGTCAGTAAGAGTGACGTCCCCATCAACGGCATGAATCCCACCACCCTTTGCTGACTCAGCTGTATTTCCAGTAACGGAGCTCGACTGCAGTACGATCGAGCCCTCATATTCACTGTAGATTCCTCCCCCCGTGGAAGCTTGATTTCCAGTAACCACGGTATCTACAAGCGTCAATGTATCGGCACTTCTAAACAGGATCCCGCCACCACCGTCGTCCACCATTCCACCCGTCAAAGTCAGACCGGTGATGGACACATCGTTCGCAGCATCCGAAATTTCAAAGACACGGAATTTGTCGGACGACGTTGCCATTGCATCGACAGTCACAATGCCAGACCCAGGTCCTTGGATACTGACGGGTGAAGTAACCTGGAGCGCACCGTTGGCAACAGTAAGATTAATTGTCCCTGCTAGCGCTTCGTCGAACACGATCGCATCAGTAGCTCCGGTCGCGTTAGCCGACTGCAACGCATCCCGCAAAGAACCTGCCCCCGAATCAGCAAGCGAAGTGACCATGTAAGTCGCCAAGACGCGACGATCTTCAAGATGTTCGAGGATGGAACGCCGGCGATTCCGCCTGAGCTTATGCCGACGCAGATTGCCACGTCCACGTGAATCTGATCGATGTACTTTAGACAAGAGACCTAAACGGTCACGAATGCTGATAAGCGCCATGATGTCATCAAAGAAAAGACGTCGAGAACAGCTCGTGTGACTTGCATGCACACCGAACCAAAAGACGTTGCTAGATTAGCGGTTGGCAACGTCGCTGTCGAAATTTTAACCGTCTTGCAGTGGGTGAGTCACGATTTTGGACACAAAACTGGCAACTATTATTTGAATCTTGGCCAAGAAGTGACACGATGGGATGCCCCAACACAAATTCACCGCCCCCTCACCCAACCACCTCCTAGAGGGAGGCAATGCTGTTAAGTGTTGCTCGATCCGCGCAAAACTTGCGAATCACACAGATGATGGGATGCAGGATCGGAAAATCCATCTGGCGTTAGCCCAAAGCAAACGCGGCGAGGAAATCAATTGGGCGACATTCGTCCTCACGCGTTGCTGGCCAGTGCCGCTGACTCATTGACAACGATGTCCGCAACTGCCCCACGGCTCCCGATCGTCACAACTCGACATCATGCCCCACGCTTGCTGTACTTGCACGCGACGATATCGGCTTACTGATATCGGCTTACTGATATCGGCTGCGACAGCAGTGCACTCGAAATCCTGAGTCTGGAGCATCCCACGGCTGACGAAACCAAATGCGTGGACATTCACAAGTCATGCCAACGACTCAGCAACTCGTGTAAGCCACCATCTCGCAAATTGAAAACACCGGGCAACGTCGCTTTAGCTGAGCCCCTTGCCCTGCGGCTTTCCGCACATTCATGATTTGGGAGGCAAAAGAATGATCGACAACTAGTAACTGGTGCCTGACCACGTTTCCCTCTGCATGTGACTTTGGTAGCTGACTTGCTTTCCTCATAAGTGCATCAACTTCCCAACAGGTACTCATTGGCAAACAGGACAAGCTGCATGCAGCAGGATGGCGTTGAAAACCAAGTCCCCCAACCCAATGCTTTCACTGATCATGCAATTGTTCTTGTGCCTGTCGATACAGGCAGCAAATCGACGAGGCCAAGCCACCTTCGCGTTTTTGCACGTTGCCCTTAACGTTTCGCTCTTTCTGCTACATGCATGACCCAGCGAGGCCACCAACCCAAATATTTCAACGCCGGAAACGGGACTGCCATTCGGCAAGAATGTACCCGAAGTGTGATTTAACTTGGTTGCTCGATCCCAACTGAAAACTTTCGAAGTGTGGACCTCAAATTGAGTCGTGGCCATCGCTGCCGGACCAGTGCATAAGTTCACCGAGGCGAGGATGGATCGTGATGCCACCGTGACCAATGGTTGTTGCAAAACAGTGACCGACAGTTCTTACCAAACTGCGATCGACTCATCGAACAAATGCAAACCGAGGACGGAGCACTTTCCTTCGACGAGCATTTATCATTGGTGGTTGGTTCACTGCAGTAACGGTCCTAACGATTACAACGATCGCTCGGATGGAAGATAGGAAAAGAAGCCTGTGGTCGAACGTCAAAATCACAAACAACAAGATTTGCCAGTGTTTTCTCGGTTAGCAACCGGCCTTTCCGGTTCAAGTGGCGTAGGTTCCTAAGGAGTTGTTCCGTTTTATCGCTCGGAAACAATGTCTGTCCGTTGGAACCCGCATCCCGTCATTGGACGAAACGATGTCCTCTCCCAAGAAGAAACGCCGCATAACGATCTTCGATCCTGAGGTTCAGGGCAGCGTGATTCGCAAGATCACAATTCACTGGATCATCTTTTTCGGGTGCAACGTCCTGGCCCTACTCATTTGGGTCCGTCTGTTTGAGCAACCAGACGCAAGTTGGGGACAAACGTTCTCCGACACAGTTCGTCGCTTCCTCCCTTTCTTCGTAGTTACTCTTGCGTTAATCCCGGCATTCGTGCTGGACACACTAAAACTGACCAGTCGGTTTGCTGGCCCGATTCTCCGTCTCCGCGAAGCACTGGCTGAAGCTGGCAAAGGCCGCACGGTTCCACCGCTTCGATTCCGTGACAATGATTTCTGGCAAGAGATGGCGAGCAACTTCAACTTGATGATGGAACATCGTGAAGCAGAGAAAGAGCCTACAAAGGCAGCGGAGCAGGCAGAACAGTGACCAAGCACCACCAAATCATCGAGCAAAAAAAACAACGACGTTCAGGCGTAGCAGCGACTGAGTTCGCAGTCTGCCTGCCGTTGATCATCCTGCTTGTATTCGGATCGATTGAGGCAACGAGCTACATTTTTCTAAAACAGACACTGAACATTGCAGCGTACGAGGGCATCAGAGAGTCGATCAAGGTGGGGTCCGACAATGCGAGTGGCGCATCGCGTGCAGAAAACATTTTGCGTTCACGTGATGTACAGGGCTATGAAATTGTGTTCCCCAATGGCCCATCCGAGGAAACAGAACGAGGCGATGCTGTTGTGCTTGAGATTCGGGCTTCCGCTGCGGAAAACAGCCCCCTCGTGGGTCAATTCATAAACGACCGCCAAGTGGTGGCACGTGTAGTGATGGTGAAGGAATGAGACACACGACCCGACAGATAGCCAAGCTGAGATCACCACTCCGTCTGCGAGTCATCGGGACCGGTGAAGCGTTACCTCATGTAGACCAAATCTGCAAACGTCCCCCTCGAAGCGGTGCAATGTTGGTTCTGGTTGCCATCATGATGATCGGCTTTATGATGGCGGTTGCATTTTCCGTTGACATCGCCCAGATGCACCTGACCAAGACAGAGCTTCGCACTGCAACGGACGCTGCCTCCAAGGCTGCTGCTGCGACCCTCGCCGAAACAATGAACCGCAATCAGGCGATCAAGCGGGGACGCCAAATCGCTGCTGCAAATTCCGTGAATAGCGAACCGTTACGACTTTCGAGAAACGACTTCAAGTTTGGAAACGCAAGTCCGAATAAGAAGGGAAAATTCGAGTTCCGGCAAGGCTTGCGACCCTACAACACAGTCCACGTTACAGGACGACGCACGGAACAAGCGAGGTCAGGAGCCGTGCCTTTATTTTTTGGTGGCCTGACGGGTGTCGAAATCTTTGAAACCGAATCAACTGCAGCAGCTACCTACATCGAACGCGATGTAGTTTTAGTGGTCGACCGAAGTGGTTCCATGTATGGTTCGAAATTCCGAGACCTCATTTCAGCCATTACGACATTTACCGACACATTGGAGGAGACTCCGGTAGAAGAATATGTCGGATTAGCATCCTATGCGGAGTATGGGTCAACTGATGTCCCGCTAACGCCCAATCTGTATCGCGTCAGTCAAGGTGTTCGGTCGCTGAGACTAGGGGGGTGGACCAGTGTGTCACGCGGCATGGAAGCCGGCAATCAAATCATGCAGGGTGGCAGAAATGCAAAGTTTGTTGAACGCACCATGATTGTGATGACGGATGGACGCCACAATCGGGGGCCAAGTCCGGAACTGACTGCCCAACAACTTCATGAGAACGGCATCACGATCCACACCATTACGTTTGGACGCGACGCCGATCGGTCGCGGATGGCAGAAGTTGCACGCATTGGGGGAGGTCGACATTATCACGCCGACAATGGAGTCCAGCTGAAAGAGATTTACCGCGAGATTGCCCTGACACTCAGTACGATCATGACTCAATAGCAAGCACTAAAATCCAACACCACGAGCTCCAAATATCGCATCACCGCAAGCCTGTGATGCGATCAACCCCCACGACAGCTGCATGAGATCAAACCGCCAAACTCCAAGGCAAAATCGTCAAGGCGCAACCATGCTTGAATTTGCAGTGGTTGCACCGGTGCTGTTCCTATGCTTCTTCGCGGCATTTGAATTCTGCCGTGTCGCCATGATCAAGCATACGGCTGACAACGCAGTCTATGAAGGCTGTCGCAAAGCCATCATCCCTGGCGGCACCAGCCGGGAAGCGACCAACGAAACTCGCCGAATCATGAATACGCTTGGGGTTACCGATTTCAAGATCAGCGTCAAACCACGTCGCATTCGCCCAACGACCCGCGAGGTGACTGTGCGGATTGAAGTGCCACTCAACGAAAACAGCTTTGTCCCCAATCAGTTTGTGGCGGGAAATGAAATCGTTCGCGAGCTTACTCTCTATCGCGAAGGCCCTCAGTAGCCGCAAAGATGACTGACGAACTCTTTGCTGCAGTGCGATGCAGGACGGCCTGAGTGATGCCGCCCATTAGAAAATGTATCGCGCATCATCTGATGCTGCCGCCTGGGCGATCAGCTCATGATCCACACTCAAGCAAACAAAATCTTCTTCAATTGCTCGACAGCTCGTCCCATCGCGTGATGCTCCATGACCCGTTGTTGCCCGGAAGCACCGAGAGCCACGCGCTGCTGTTGGTTCTGTTTCAAATCTTCAATCGCATCACATAACGCGTCAAGACACCCAGGCTTTGTGAGCACACCACCACCCGTCGACCCAAGCAATTCCCCGAAAGCTCCATGGTCGGGCTGGATCACAGGCACCCCCGCGGCCAAGGACTCAAGTACAAAAAGTCCTTTCGGATCGTGATAGTCTGTCGGCACTGAAAAAAGATCCAGCGATTGCAAGAAACTCACCTTCTGAGCTAAGTCAGGACTACCGTGATAAGTAAACCGGTCGGACAACTTTGCCGCTTCAATTTTCTGTTGTTGCGTCTCAAAGTACTTGCTGTTGGATTCACCCAACCAACCAGAAGCATGCAAGGTGAGATCAGCGTGCTCAGGTTTTGATGCAAGCCGTATGAATGAATCAACGAGATGATGAAAACCTTTTTCTGGTGCGATCCGAGCCATGTAGCCAAGTCGAAAACTCGCATCAGACTCTGACCGTTGAAACAGACCTGAAGCCGTAGCGTGGGCAGCGATCTCTCGCTGATTGGTGGCACCTTCGCCAAGATTAAACGGCGTTACGTCGATGGACAGGGGAGCAATTTCAAAACGCTCGGAAGGGATATTCAACATCTCTCCCATTTTGTCTGCGTAGAACTGACTATTGACGACAAATCGATCAACTACGGGAACCAGTTCCCGGCACAAGCGAATTGCCTCACCGCGAGCCTGATCAGGAAGATGGTCAAGAAAAATGTCATCGCCTTGCAGGACAACAACCAAGCGAGTGTTCGGAAGACGTTTGCGAATAGTTGGCAAAGCGCCGCCGATCAAGATATTGCTCAAGACGAGCGCGTGCGGCTGGATCTGGTCGGCAAGCCAATCTGTCAATCTGGCAACTTCCTGCGATTGCCGTCCGCCGGAACCTTGCAACATTGAGATCGCAAGTTGCGCTAATTGGTTTGCGTCAGTCGCATGGGACCTGCGTGTCGCCAGACGTATCAATGGAGACCAGTCAAGCGTGCGACGAATTGACGCCGGCACGTGCTTGAGCCACGGCATTCGCTGGAGCAGATAGATGTGGATCCCACCGAAAAAAACATGGGGATCTGCAATATTCAATGTATCGGTGCGGATGGGGGTGTAGACAGGTTGCAGCAGGCAGTCGACTCCCTGATTTAGCAACTCCCGAGCGAGAGCGTTGTCATGCATGCAACTGCCGCAGTACATTCCAGCCGCCCCGGCGGTCAAGAAAACAACGCGTTTTTGAGGCTCGTCCGCAGACTGCCCTGCTGAGTCCGCTGCGAGGTCTTGGGCAGGCAAACCATCCGAGTCGCCAGCACAATCATGACTCGGCTGCTGAGTAGAAGCCTGACGCTTGGAAAATGCTCGTTGTGACAATTCCTGCCCGCTCCTATACTCCGGTGTCCGATTTCCCTGACCGCCATGTTTGTCTCACTGTAGCAGGCCACTCGCGATCCTGACCCGTACCACTGTTTTTGGCTGGTAACCCCGCTCGACGCGGCATTGGAAATTTTGGCGTCAAACCTAATTATTCAGACGATTTTACCTCATCAGGCAGCGAATCCCGAGCCACCGCCCCGCCACATCGTTCATTTTGGATTGCGTACCGCCTAAATCTGCGGAATTCATGAACGTTGCCCAACGGCCTGAGTCTCCGGTTTTCAAAGCAGACCCACGACACTCGATCCCAGCCAACTCATGGCCGACACCCCAGTTATCACCGAAACAAGTCAAGCCACGGCCCCTTTTTACTGGGGTATCGATATAGGCGGAACCGGAATCAAGATTGGACTCGTTGATTCCAGCGGTCGAACGCTCGTTTACGAACGCATCGCGACCCGCGAAAGTGAAGGTCCTGATTCGGCGGTCCAGCGGATCGTTGAGATCGTGCGGTCAAACGAGCAGCGACTGGGGATTGCCCAATTGGTCGCCCGTATTGGTCTAGGCGCCCCAGGCCCCATGAACTTGCAGGCTGGACTGCTAGTCGAGCCTCCTCAACTACCAAGCTGGTGGAATTTCCCAATTCGCGACGTGATTTCGCATTTACTGGAACGCCCTGTCTCGTTTCTCAATGATGCCAATGCAGCGGCTTATGGAGAATTCTGGCTCGGCAGTGGGCGTGATGATGGTTCCATGGTTCTGCTCACACTAGGAACTGGTGTTGGCGGTGGCATCATCGTTGACGGCGAATTGGTCAACGGAGTGAATAGTTTCGGCAGCGAATGCGGACACATCGTTGTGGACTCCTCTCCTCAGGCACAGCTATGTGTTTGGGGCGGAGGCCGAGGGCAACTCGAGGCCTACGCTTCAGCAAGTGGCGTTGTGCAACGAACTCGCCAAAGGCTGACCGAAGGCCAGCAGAGCAGCCTTAGCGGACTACTGGGAGGACAAGACACCGAACTGACCGCCAAGAAAGTTTACTTGGCAGCCGTTGAGGGTGACGCGTTGGCTTTGGAAATCGTCGACGAGACAGCCCGATGGCTGGGCATCGGTGTTACGACTCTGGTTCATACACTCGATCCAGGATCAGTTGTCTTGGGTGGGGCCATGAATTTTGGAGGGAGTGAATGCCCGATTGGCAGGCGATTCCTGCAGGGAATCGTCGATGACTTTCGTGACCGCACCTTTGACAATGTGTTTGCCGGCACGAGTATCAAGTTCGCCTCACTCGAAGCTGATGCTGGCTACCTGGGCGTGGCCGGCTACGCCATGAAAGAAGATTTGGCCGATTGAGCGTTTGCCAATCGCACCACCTGTACAAGTCACGGCCTGTACAAAAACTACCCGCACAAGACGACCTGCACGAACACTGCAAACTTAACACTGCCCCCGTAAAACCACACATGTCAGAAAACATTCGCAACTTCTGTATCATTGCACATATCGATCATGGCAAGAGTACTCTTGCCGATCGGTTACTGGAGCACACAGGAACGGTCACGCGTCGAGAGATGAAGGATCAGCTACTGGATGATTTAGAACTTGAGCGACAACGGGGAATCACAATCAAGGCTCGTGCTGTCGCGATGAACTTCAAGCGTGGCGGCAAGACCTACGAATTGAACCTGATCGACACCCCGGGACATGTTGACTTTCAGTACGAGGTATCGCGTTCTCTTGCATGCTGCGAGGGGGCGTTGTTGTTGGTCGATGCGTTCCAAGGAGTAGAGGCTCAAACCGTAGCCAATGCCTATGCAGCGATGGAGCATGAATTGAAGATCATACCCGTCATCAACAAGATTGATCTGACTCATGCCCGCCCGGACGAAGTCGCCGAAGAGATGATGAATTCGCTCGGCACGGACCCTGACGACTGTATTCGCGTCAGCGCAAAGACTGGCGAAGGAGTCGATTCGCTGGTGGACGCGATTATCGAAAACATTCCGCCACCATCAGGTGATCCCGCTGCCGTTTTGCAGGCAATGGTTTTTGACTCAAACTACGACGACTACCGCGGTGCGATCACTTATGTGCGGATCATGGAAGGCACCGTTACCAAGGGCCAAAAGATTCAATTCTTAAGAGCGGGAACTCAGCACGAAGTGGTAGAACTGGGGAGGTTCGTTCCTCAGCGTGAGGCATGTGATTCGCTGAAGGCAGGACAGGTTGGATATCTGATTTGTAACATCAAAAGTCTGGGTGATGTTCACATTGGTGATACGATCAGCAACGCCGGTAAGGCCGCGGCAGAGCCATTGCCAGGTTATGCCCGCCCCAAACGCATGGTTTACTGCGGTTTGTTTCCCAGCGACGGACAGGACTTCAGTGAACTGCGTGATGCCTTGGAACGACTTGCTGTCAACGATCCGAGTTTTGAATTTGAACCCGAAACCAGTGACGCACTCGGCTTCGGTTTCCGCTGCGGTTTCCTTGGACTATTACACATGGAGATTATTCAGCAGCGTCTGGAAAACGAAGCGGACATTGACCTAGTCCAGACGGCTCCCAATGTGACTTATGAGATTGTCAACAAACGGGGTGAAACGATCAGCATCCACAAGCCTCAGGACGTGCCCGATCCGGGCGACGTGGAAGAGTTTCGTCAGCCGATTGTCCGATGCAGCGTGATCGTACCCACCGACTTCATTGGCGCTGTCATGAAGTTATGCCAAGAACGCCGTGGCATACAACAGTCACAGGAATACCTGGGTGCACAGAGAGCCATGATCACCTACGACATTCCACTGGCCGAAGTCGTCTACGACTTGCATGACAAGATCAAGAGTTGCACACGCGGCTATGGAACACTTGACTACGAGATGGTGGGCTACGAGGCCGCCGACCTGTGCCGCCTCGACATCATGGTCAATGGCAAACGGGTTGATGCCCTGAGTGTCGTTTGCAACCGAGCAGACGCGGATCGACGTGGAAGAGCCGTCGCTAAAAAGCTGAAAGCTGAAATCGAACGACATATGTTCGAAGTTGCCGTCCAGGCTGCTATCGGCAGTCGCGTGATCGCCCGCGAAACGGTGCCGGCGATGCGTAAGAATGTAACTGCTAAGTGTTACGGTGGTGACATCACTCGAAAACGAAAACTGTTGCAAAAGCAAAAAGAAGGTAAAAAACGCATGAAGGCGATCGGGAACGTTGAGATCAGCCAGAAAGCATTCATGGCCGTGCTAAGCGATAGCGAGCAAGGTTGATCGAGAACTGATCGCTGAATCGATACTCACCGATACCTTG
>Ga0315315_10003052_pt1 | contig 15319 bp, 8 predicted proteins | sample M140m3416metaG_FD_203699 | JGI IMG/M metagenome (GOLD analysis project Ga0315315, IMG submission 203699) | Ammonia-oxidizing marine archaeal communities from Monterey Bay, California, United States - M1 40m 3416 | ecosystem: Environmental > Aquatic > Marine > Intertidal zone | place: USA...
ACCAGCTTGGCGTTGGCATCAGCAATTGTTTTGGTCGCCATAGCACCAGCCGTTTTATGATCAGCCGCGAGCTTTTTCGCCTCTGAGGCTTGGGCGTTTGCCTTTGCCAATTCACCTTCCAATTTAGCAATCAGATCTGAAGCTGTCTTTTTTGCCGCGTCATCCTTAGCTGCCTCCAGCTGTTGCTTTGCTGTCGCCACTGCGGCAGTCGTGGAAGCTACGAGTTTGGACGCGACACCGATCTTTGCGAGAGCAGCAGCTTCAGCTGCACTTGCCTTTTTCTGTTGCTCGGTTGCGGCCCCAACTTCCTTCTGGAGCGTCAGTATCGTTTTGCCGAGTTCAGCCGCTTGGCTGGAAAGCTGCGTGATTGCCGCCTCTGCTGTCTTTCTGGAAGTCTCGGCAGCCACCTCCGCGTTTTTCGCTGCCTGCCTCATCGCAGCGATCTCAACATCACGTGTCGCGAGCTGTGACAGTGATGCCACCGCGGCGACTTTTAGTTGTTCATTCTGCTGCTTGACTTTCGCGAGCTGCCCTTCGATCGCGACCTTCTCGGTGCCTGCTTTATCCCGGCGTGCAACAGCCTGAGCAATCAAAGTCTGCTGAGCCTTGATGGAAGCCTGAGCATCGTCAACTTGTTTCGCCAATACCACCACCGATGCTTTGCCTGTTGCCAAAGTTTTGTCTGCCGCCGTTTTCTGAGCCTGCATCTCAGCCATCGCTTTCTCGCTCGCTACTTTGTCGGCGGTAGCTTTCACAAGTGCTGCCTTTGTTTCAGCCAGCTTCGCCGTCATGCCAGCATGTGCTGCTTTTCCCGCATCCACTTGCTTCTGCTGGGCAACTTCTGCAGCAGAAGCTGCTGCAAGAGCTGCATTCAACTTTGCGATTTGCTCAGCAACGGATGATTTGTACTGTTCGAGATGGGGTGGGTTTGCTCGTAGTTCGACGAACTTTTTGGGATCAGCGACTTCCCACATCACCGTCCGCCCGGACCAATCGCCACCAATAACGCGCGAACCATCATGGGTGATCACGGCTTCTAACGCAGGTTCTGCAAACGCTGGCATCGTAGCAATCGCGCCGCCATCTGCATTCCACAGCTTGACCGTTTTATCTTTACCTGAGGTGACCATTCGGCCATCTCTGGCCATCACCACACCCGTTGCACCTCCACTATGAGCAGTAAAACTTTTCAGCTGCTTCCCATTATTCATTTCCCATAGTTTGACGGTACCATCCTCGCTGGCACTGACAAGAACGTTCGAATCGGCTCTCCAGGAAAGTCCCCGAATGGCGCCTTTGTGCCCCACCAAATCCAAGTACAGACGACCGGTGTCTGCTTCCCATACATGAAGACCTCCGGAACGATCGCCGGAAGCAACCAGAACTCCATCAGGACTGAAGTCGACGCTGTAGACCCAATCAGTATGTTTCTTGAGATCAAATAGTGACTCACCAGAACCGGTATCAAAGATACGGACGAGCCTTTGAGGTCCGCCGAGGGCGATCTTGCTGAGGTCATCGTTGACATCGGCACCAAACACCGTGTCCAACTCGTCTCCAACTTTGATGACCCGCTCACCTGTTTTGATGTCGTAGACGGACGCGACTCCGTTAGATGAATGCATGCCCCCAGCGACAAGCAGATACCCACCATCAACGCTGAATGTCAGGACCTGTGGAATTCCCTCGGGGAAAGGAATGATTCCTTCAAGTTGACCTGTTTCTGTGTGGTATAGGGAAACCTGCTTTTGCCCCGCCACAGCAACCAGAGGTGCCCAAGGACTGGCGGCAAGCGCAGATGCCGCCGCTGCGCGTCCGGACACGACGACAGGCACCCGCCACAAACTCTCTGGCATGACAATTTCAGAAGGCTTGCCGCCTTCCATCGCGCTAAAGCTCAAGGATGGACCTTTCCGCTTCTTCGCCTTACTACCACTGTTTTCTAACAGTCCGCCGTCAATCCACCTCTTGATAATATCCAATTTCTCTTTTGAAATTGGATCCTGGTTCGGAGGCATAGTTGGCTCTTCATCGTGAGTCATCACGAGATACAGTTTACTGGCCGACGCATCACCCGAGGCAACCGCATCACCACTGCCGCCGCCCTCCATCAACGCGCCAAAGCTGTCGATAGCAAGCCCTGCCTCTGCATCATTCGCGTTGTGACATTGCAGACAATGCTCGCGGAAAATCGGCAGCACATGATCCATGAAATTCGGACTGGCCTGTTCTTGCTTTTTTTCCTGCCCGAAAAGCGGCAACGAGGTTAAAAACAGGAGACCAAGACTCAGAGATACTCGGGTATTCATTTCGATGCTTTGAAGGTTTTGGTAGCACAGTTACTCTTGCTCTGTGAGGCTCATAACTGCAAAAAATTGCGACCAACAACGGAACAGTCGCCGTACACTGGCAGCACACCGCCGGGGCACTCAATTCGACTATTCAAATTCGACGATCGCACGCTTCTGTTTACCGCGAGACCGCTTCACCAGCCTCACGATTCATCAACCAAAAATCAATGATTAAACACAAATTCTCGGCTGTTCAACACGGCCCAAAAGACATCCTCGAGGCCCACACTGGAGCTCGGAGCCTCCTTAACCGAAGTTAGCAATTCCTTGCGCTCCGTCTCCGTCGGATACCGTGAAAGACATCGCACGTACAAACGATCGAGTGCGTCTTCTACCGGTGCATCATCCTTGAGTAACTCAGCGACCACCTTGCCTTGAGTGATCTTCCCACTCGTTGCACTGCCATTTAGCAGATGCAACGCCTGTGAAAGCGATGGGTCAGTTGACGCCTCACAATCACAAACGGTCTCACGGGGAGCTCTTCCAAATGTATCGAGGAAATAAGTACTGGTTCTCCCATCAGCGATTTGCACGGCACGTGCTCCGAGAGGCAGACCACGGAACTTCTCTTTTGTATTGGTCACCTGACTAACACAGTCAAGCATCATTTCCGCAGGAATACGCCGAACCACTGCATAAGCATAATTTCGGGTGTCACCTTTGTTACTTTCGTTTGGAGTCGCACTCCGCTGGTACGCCCGACTGTTACAAATATCACGAACCAATTGCCGGAAATCGAACTTGTACGCAGCAAGTTTATCACCCAGTTCCTGGAACAATTCCGGGTTCGTCGCAGGATTGCTGACCCGAATGTCATCCACGGGCTCGACGATACCAACACCCATGAAGTGGGCCCAAACGCGATTGGCAATACTTGTCGAGAAGTACGGATTCTCTGAACTGGTAAGCCATTCTGCCATCACCACACGTCGATCCTTGCCCTTAGTCTCTGCCAATCCGCCCCCAAGGAACTTGGGTTGCATGACTTGGTTGGTGACCTTGTGCTTTACCTCGCCGGAGCGGCGGTCATAGATGATTTTTTCCCGATAGTCTTCAGCATTTTTAGTAGCGGTCTGGCAGAAGAATGCAGCAAACCCGTAGTAATCATCCATCGTCCAACGATCCAGCGGATGATTGTGGCACTGAGCACACTGGGTTCGGATTCCCATGAAGACCTGAGCCGCGTTCTCTGCCCTCTTCAGTGTGTCGCGCTCAATCTGGTAATAGTTCGTCGCAGGATTCCGGAACGTGCCGCCTGTTGCGCCAAACAGTTCCCGAACCATCTCATCGATTGGCACATTCTTCGCGAACTTGTCAGTCAACCACTGATTGTAGAGGAAGGCTGACTTATAACTGACCTGGTTTGTACTTTTGATCATCAGCAATTGGGCGAACTTCATGGCCCAAATCTCGCTGAATTCTTTGCGACCCAGTAGACGCTCAATAAGCGCTGAACGCTTATCTTCCGCCCCATCATTCATGAACTGGTGATATTCTTCCTCTGTCGGCAACATGCCGGTGATGTCGATAGTGACACGCCGCAGAAATTCCTCATCTGTGCATAGCCCACTAGGAAGAATTCGGAGTTGATTCAGCTTCTTTCCAACCAACTGATCGATGTAATTTCCTTTTACCTCGGGAGCCTCATATTGAAGATCTTCAGGCAACACCAAAACCTGTCTTCCTTCTGTCTTCGTTTCGAAGCGTGCCATAATAAACGCCTCACCCCGGGCACCGGCGGTCACATTTCCATTTTTGTCGACCGCAGCAGACGTCTCATTGTTGGTCATGAACGCGGACAGATTCGTAACATCTCGCGTGGTTCCATCCGCGTAGTGCGCCACAGCGATAAAACGTTGAGTGCTACCTGTACCCTCGATGACGGCTTGTGGGGGATAGATTTCAAGCTTTTCAACCGAGGGTGGTGGTGTAGCATCTTTCAATGCTCCTGCCTGCAACCACTCCAACATCATCTCGTAATAAACACTGTCATCACCAAACAACTTGCCACCGGTGTGAGGAACCCGGCCCACGGCCTTGGTCAAAAACAAACTGTCTTCCGGAACAGCCAAGTTGATGCGTCGCATTCCGATTTGGCGCGTGATCCGCGTGTAATCACCTGCGGGATCATATCCAAACAGGCTGATCATGAAGCCATCTTTGCCGCGTGCTGCGCCATGACATGAACCAGTGTTACATCCACTGCGAGTCATGATCGGAACAATGTCTTTTTCAAAACTGATCGGGAGTTTCGCGGTGCTGCTACCGACCTTGACTGGAATCCTTACTTCACTAGTACCGTTGCTGCAGATCAGCTCGGTTTCGCCGTCAGAAACTGGCAACAATCGGTTGCCATCGATCTTGGCAAACTTGCCATCGGCCACGCTCCACTTGACTGAATCGGTAACATCCAGCGTGACGTCGTCATCACGACGCACAATCGCAACGAATGCCTGGTAGTCCCGTGCGGTGTCCAGCCGGATCTCTTCCGGATAGACAGACAGCCCTCCGACGGTGATCGCGGAGTCACTGGAAGCTGAGGCAGAAGCCGTTGCTGGCTCTGGTTCAGCCGCCATCGTTCCCGACACGATGAAAAAAGTAAGAGCAATTGTCAGGGATAGTCGACGCATCATATTGATACCTTCGGGTCTTTCCATCGGACTGGAACATGGTGCACCAGTCAGGTTAGTGAGTTATTCGTATTTTTAATTTTTGTGACGAAGTCGTTCGCAATCATTCCCACAGGAGCGTTACTACTCTGGTGCTTCAGTTTTGCCCTGTCGCATCAACCGAAGCTGCTCGAGCCGACTGAGCGGTTTCTTCTTTACTGGGGCGGGTGGCTTCGCAACTGGCTTTGCAGCCGGGCTGGCCGGTTTTGGCTTTGGCTTGGTGACGGGCGCCGGAATAGGTTTGTCAACCTGAAGTGTTCCTGTGCCTTGCGTCTGTTTGACGATTCCTTTTTCTTGACTGACCGTCGCACGTACGACGAGAGTCTTGTGCTGCCCGACCCTCGCTTTTTCGCCAACTTTGACTGCGAAACTAACTTGCTCAGTGTCGTTCTTCACCTCGACCTTGCTCTTCTCGCAAACAACGCCAGCGGGCAAGCCCACCAACTCAAGCTCGCATGTTCCGGCAAAATCCCGCAACACTTCCACGTCTACGAGAACATCTGCTTCCGCATTCAGTTCCGCTGAAGTTTTCGGAAACTCAAACGCGAATAGGCGATCTTCAATGGTCAGTGTTACCGGCATCGTGGCGATCTCGATCCCACCGACAACGGCATAAACAATCAACGGCCACTCACCAATGGCTGCAGATGAATTGGCAGTCAGGGCAATCTTGGCCTCGTTCTTGCCTTTAGGAATGGTCACGCTTCCCGCCGATCCGATTCCAGGCGGGTTGTACAACATTCGGACTGGAATATCACCTTCAAAGTCACCACGATCGACTTTGACCACAAGCTCCATCGAGCCGTTACGAACAATGGGCACCTGAGGCTGTACGATTTCGAAACTACATGGTGAGGCCTTAATCACCGACACTGCCGCGCGGTCAGCGTTGTAGTCGTAAACGACGCTGTTGTTTTGGCCGATCAACAACTGATGCCGTTGGGTGTACCGACCCGCGATTGGATTGTCGGCAATTTTGCCTACAAAATTGACCAACCTACCGTCCAACTTTGCCTCTGGGGTCGCACTCAACAACAATGGAACGGTCGTGCGATTTGCCGGCATTTGAATTGGAGTCACCGTCACTCCCTCTGGCAAGTTCAAGCCAGAGACATCGATTGCACCACTTACTCGTTGACGAGTCGCATTAATCATCACTGCTGCGTTATTGCCCTGTGGCACATTGATCTGCGTTGCCACATAACGCTGACGATCCGGCAGAGTCAGAACCAGATCCGGTTGCACCAACTTTACTTCGAGACGATAAGCGTAGCCCGGACCTCCATTCCTGAGGTGATCATTGACGCTGACATGATAAACTCCATCTGCCGGAATCTTATAATCCAACAAACTGTCTGGCCCGCCAGAGTCATCATTCCCTCCGACCCGACTGCCGGCAGCGTTATACACATTGATCACGCCATCGAGCTCGGATCGCAAGATTTTCCGAGCGAAGAGTTTGATCGAAACGGTCTGATTTTTTTTAGCTTCAAAGCTGAAGAAGTCCGTGTCACCTGGTTCACCCACAAAGCCGCAAAACGCTCCTGGCAGGGCACCGACTGTCGACTGCTTGAAACTATTGTTTGGCTCCTGCTCAACCACATTTGGCATATCCTGAACCCGGATGAAGTTGGGCGAAGGACTGAATCCTTGATCGTTGGAAACCACTAGCGGGAACGCTTCCTGCGGCTGACTGGGTAGCTGTACTTTTTCGATCCAAGCATCACCCGTCGCTGACACGAAAGTCATATCAATCAACGCACCTGGTGGCCCCCCAGCTGGGACCACAGCAATTGGCCTTGGAAACGAGCCCACGTGCAAACGATAACGATCGTTGTTTCCGCCAAAGGAACTGTCCCTCACAACAATGATGTACTTGCCATCCGCGGGTGCTCGCATGGAGCACAAACAATCCTGCTGCAGCAGCGGAGCATCATCACTGGTCGCCATCTCGAATCGTTCCGAGTTCAGAATCGCCACATACGGATCGAAGAACGGATTACTGCGTCCTTTTTTGATACGGACGCCTTCCAACTCCGCCGTCAGACTTTCGCCCTCTTTCAACTCAACGACGTAATAGTCCTCATCCTCACGGGCAACTGCGCCTTCAACCGTGACGTTCTTTTCAATTACCTGCGGTGTCGCGAATTCGCTGTTGGGCTCTTTCTCATCCACGTTGGGAAGGACTCCCACACTGAACATCATGACATTGCTAAGACCCGTCTCACTGACAAGGCGAATTGGGTAAAGCCCAGGCGAAGAATCGGCTGGAACCTCAAACTCAACCTCAACCTTCGAGGCGCTAACCGGCTTCACCGATTTCACGTTGATCCCCTCGCGGTCGACAATGATCTGTCGACTGTCACTCAAACGCGACCCAGTGATCACCACCGTTTGCGTGGTACCACGCTGCATCCCGCGCGGAGTCGAGCTGACAATATCTGGTTTATAAGCCTGGGCCGTCCCCGCTATGCCAAGAAGAACAAGACACCCGAAGAGTGAAACAGGTTTTCGCCACATGTTAGTCATCATTAATTATGGATGGATTCAAACAACTGGTAAGGTATTCAGCCAGCATCCTGCAGCCCGCACACAAAAAACTAGGCCACAATTTCCTTCAAGACCTTGCCGCCGTCCACGATCTCGATTGGACGATCACCGGGCGCCATCAGCTCTTTGTCTGCGACAATACCCAGTTGGTGATACATGGTCGTTGCAAGGTCAGCAGGCCCAACAGGATCAAACTCTGGCTCGGACGCAGTTGCGTTGGACGCACCGTAAATCGAACCACCTTTGATACCGCCACCAGCAAGCATGACGCTGAACACTTTCGGGTAGTGATCACGACCAGCATCCTTATTGACCTTTGGCGTACGCCCAAACTCGCTACTCACCATCACAAGTGTCGAGTCCAAAAGACCACGCTGCTCAAGGTCAAGAATGAGTTGAGACAACGCTTGGTCGAGAGGTGGCATGGTTCGTTTCATAGCAGCATTGATGCCGGTATGCATGTCCCAACCACCGTAAGTCAGTGTGACCAAACGACAGCCAGCCTCAACCAACCGACGAGCCATCAACAAACGTTGACCAGCCTGATTCTCACCGTAGGCAGCTTTCATTTTGCTGTCTTCTTTGCCGAGATCAAAGGCAGCTTTTGCTTCACCAGAACCCAACAAACTGTAGGCACGCTGGTAAAAGGTATCCATCGCCTGCACGCCATCGGCGTTGGTCATCGCGCTGAACTTCTTGTTGACCGAAGCGAGTGCTGCTTGACGTCGTGCGAAGCGAGCATCATCAACCCCACCGTATAGATCGAGATCACGAACCTTGAAATTACTACTGGCAGGATCGCTACCCAAAGCGAACGCGCCGTAAGAGGAACTCAGGTAGCCCGTTCCAGCGAACTCATTCGGCTGATTGGGAATGCAAACGTAAGGAGGCAAGTTATTTCGGGGTCCGTATTCGTGACTGACAACCGCGCCGAAACTCGGGTACTTCAATGCCGGACTTGGCTTGTAACCAGTAAACATGTTGTGAGTACCGCGCTCATGGGCCGCCTCACCATGTGTCATCGACCGAATGACACAAAGCCGATCGGCAATGCCAGCCAACTTTGGAACGGACTCGCAAAAGATTTCGCCAGTGTTTGTTTTCACTGGCTTCATCTCGCCTCGGTACTCAATTGGGCTGTATGGCTTGGGATCCCAGCTTTCCTGGTGTGCCATGCCGCCCGGCAAGTAAACGTGGATCACGCTCTTTGCCTTGGCTTCAATGAAATCGTAATGCTTCTGCTCTGCTGCCGCCTTTTCCATCCACAACAACTGTGGAAGAGATATCCCCAAACCGCCGAGTGTTCCGGCTGTTAGAAATCCACGTCTGCTAAAAGGGTTTCCGTGACAACGCATGGCTGTAAAGCTCCCAGTCGTGATTAATGAATGGATTGTTTCAATTGTATGTTACGAGGTGAAACAACCTGCGACCGGTTCCAGTACACCGATCTGCTGTCTCACTGCCAGTTCTTTTGCTTCTCTTACTCGTCGACAGAGTGCCTTCAGGCTGCTCCATCTAGCTAAAAGCCACCTTAAACTCGCCTTTCAATTCGGCGTTTTCTCAGGTTTGAGAAAATGGATTTGAGCAAATGCTCCTGTAAACAAATTCACTCTGGTACTAACTAACGAGTGAAGATCATTTTTATGCGGGCGGGCCCAGCAACAGATGCAAGCCTGTGGCTGAGTGTTCTGTGAATGGTCTTTGCTAATTGTAGTCCGCAGTCGGGAACGCGTCAGCTCAAAACCGTTGCGAAAGATTATCATCTAATCCCCAAGATTGTCAAATCCACACCAACCCCAACATGTTCACATGTTCACATGTTCACGTGCAAAAAAAGGGGGAGCCTCAGTGCGGAAATCCCTCATTTGAGCCGGTAAAGAATGCTATCACTGCGAATCAGTAAATCGTTTGATATCACCGCTGGGGACGAGCGAAAAACCTCACCTGCTCCCTCGCCGACGGTGTTTTTGGCGACCAATTCGAACTTTTTCCCCGGTTGCAGCACGACTACGCTTCCATCCTCGGCTAACGCATAGATCCGCCCGCCTGCCGCGATGGGAGATCCTGAATAGTTGCCCCCCAAACGCTCTTTCCACAGCTCTTTGCCGGTATGTGCGTCATAGCCTGTGGCAATTCCCGACATGCTAATCGCAACAAGACAGTCACCCACCAAAATCGGTGACGGCAAGTCTCTACCGCCGCGTCGATCGGTGTGCCATGCCATGTGCGTCTCGGTCACATCACCTCGACCTCCCGGCCTGACTGCATACACATCGCCGGATTTACCATTCACGACATACAGCAGGCCATGCCCCCAAACGGGTACAGGTGTTCCGCGTCCATTGAATCCACTGCAATTCCAAAGAGGTTCTCCTGTCTTTGGATTGTAGGCAGCAACGCCGAACTCACCATTGAGAATCAACTCTGACTGTCCATTGACATCGATGACAATCGGGGTGCTCCAACCACCGCGTGGCTTTGCCTCGCGAGGAGTCCGCCAAACCTCATTGCCTGTCTTGCAGTCCAACGCAACCAGATAGGAATCCCCCTCCGCATCGCAGTTCTGAATCACCGTCTCTTTAAAAATGATGGGCGATGCGCCCACGCCCCAGCCTCCCGGAAACGTCCCAAGCTGTTTCGACCACACTTTTTCGCCGTCGTTGTCAAAACAATGCAAACCGCCGGCACCAAAAAACGCAATCACTCGCTCCCCGTCAGTCACACAACTTGGAGTCGCCCAACTGTTCATCTTGTGGAGTGACTCTCCAGGAACAACCGCCGCAGTCTTATCCCACAGCACCTCACCTGATTTGGCATCAAGACACAAGACGTGTCGCTCAACCCCGTCTCCCTGCGCAGTCGCTCCAGTGAGAAAGATCCGATCGCCCCACTGAATGGGCGATGAGTGCCCAGAAACGGGCAACTTCGTCTGCCAAACAATATTACTCTCTCCAAAATTGACTGGAACCTTCTTTGCCTCGCTGAGACCTGTTCCCTCAGGACCTCGAAAACGTGACCAATTGGCTGGCTCTGCTGCCATCGATGAGCAAGCAGAGACCACGATAAAGGTAAGCGTCAGTGCTGCTTTCGCAGCCAAACGAGAAAGTCGGAACATGTATCAGTGCTCAGTTCTAGTACTTGAATTTTCAGTTCGATTTCAAAGCAACAGCCTACCCACGTGTTGCATCAAATGCACAAACCGCGGTTCCCCGCACCGGGATGCATACCACGGTGCATACCACAAGAATGCAACGCTCTTAATAAACCGGCGGTTTTGCTGATTGTACCCGGTGATGCAAATGATACCTATCAGTCATGCTTGCCGATTCAATTTTTTCGCCTGAGCATCACCGCAACTGCCTTGGGCCGGGATAGCATAACAATCTGAAGCTGGCAATTCGCCAAAGCCTACCACCTCTGATGTGCCCCTCACCCGTTCCCATAAGCAAGGCTACTCACAATCGCCATTCAAAAGACCCGATTTCGAGGCTATGAGCTTCACTACGAAAACGAGACAGCCACCAACTCAATGATTCGAGCAAGCGACGAGTTCCCTTCGTTTTTCGAACCTCGCGTATCTGAACCGGTGATCATCGACTGCGGGGCCAACATTGGTGTATCCGTACTAGAGTGGAAGACCCGTTGGCCGATGTCTCGAATTATCTGCTTTGAGCCAGATCCCGATGCTTTCAGGCTGCTGACACTTAACGTTGAGCGCAATGACATTCCGGGCGTGCAGTGCATTCACGCCGCGGTCACTGACTTCGATGGCACAACCTTGCTGTTTGGCGACATGGGACACGGTGCTGATGCCAGAGGAAATTCCATCCATGCATCTTGGGGGCAACGCGAAAATAGCGATTCTGTGGAAGTCACTTGCTGCAAGCTGTCACCATATCTGGCCAAGCATGACGTATCTTTTTTAAAAATCGACATCGAAGGTGCAGAGGAGAGCGTCCTTCGTGAATCCTTGAGTGCATTACAGAAAGTAGACGCTCTCTATGTAGAGGTTCACGAAACGGACGAAATGATGGAACAGAATTCCAGCGATCGTATCGAAAAGCTATTGTTGGAATCCTGCTTTCAGATCGAACGAGAATCACGGTTTCAACCTCATTCACTGCCACCAGACCTGAACGCATGGCAACAAAGTGTCAATGCAAATCAGACCCAATTCCTCGCTTGGCGTGATTAATTTGCTCTTCGGTGTCTGTGATTCCCTGTTTGAATTCAACGCTAAAACCTGACTCGCGAACGATAAATTGTCAAAAGCCCGATATCATTAGTGCGTAAGACACGGTTTCGTGACTATTCTGTTTCCGAACGCGATTGCTATAATTCTGAGTGCGTGCTTCTCCTCTGCGTGTCTTTGCTGGTGCTGCTTCGTTGATGCTTTTCGATTTTCTTTCTCCACCAACGAACAACGGCGATCTGGGAACGCTCGGCCACTATCGTGTCATCTCTGAGTTGGGACGCGGCGGCATGGGATATGTCTTCCAGGCGTTGGACACAAAACTAAAACGCTCTGTCGCTCTCAAGGTGATGAACCAAAAAGTTGCATCCAGTCGCAACAGTCAGAAAAGATTTGTCCGCGAAGCTCGTGCGATGGCTGCCCTTCACCACGATAATGTCGTGACTATTTTCGAAGTCGGCAAAAGCGACGACACACCTTTCATGGCCATGGAAATGCTAAAAGGCCAAACCCTTGAACAGCGTAACGATTCTGGAGATCAACTCGACTACCAGCAGATCATCGACTATGCCAGGCAGATTGCCACCGGACTGGCATTCGCTCATGAGAAAGGAATCATCCATCGCGATATCAAACCCGCCAATATCTGGATTGAAGAAGAGACTGACCGAATCAAAATTCTCGATTTCGGCCTCGCACTCGCTTCGACACCGCTGGACCAACTCTCGGGCAAACTAACAGTGATCGGCACGCCCGGTTATCTTTCACCTGAGCAAGCGCGATCAGAACCTCTCGATGATCGATGTGATCTCTACAGTCTCGGGGCTGTGCTCTACGAATTGTGCACTGGCTCCCTCCCAGTGCTCGCCAAGTCGATCCCGGGTCAGTTGGTATCAATCATCGCGAAGCGGGCTAAACCAATAAACCAACTGAATTCCGAAATCCCCAAAGAACTCTGTGAGCTGGTTCACCAGTTACTACGTAAAGAACCGCGTTCACGACCGAAATCAGCAATCAGTTTCTGTGAACAGCTTGATCAGGTTGAAATGGCATGTGACGCCAAGAGTGGCATCGCAATCGCAATCAACAATTTGCAAAAAGGACTAAGCGATATCGCGAGAAAGAAAGATCCCGCGAAATAGCATCAAGCTGCACTCAGGGAATCAAATCATTTCAAAAGACCTGAATGCAGCGGCACTGTCCGACGCATGAACTTGGAACTCACAACCTGCAGCAGTTGATACTCATACAAGCTGGCAGTGCTCAAGAATCTCCTGCGCTCCCGCCCGATAGCCAACATAGAACGGTCCAAACTCCGCGTACTTCGCGCTGGCCTTGTCGAATCGCATCTTGTAAACAATCTCGCGAAGGTACTCTGGGTTCCTGCCCCACAAAGTCACCATCCATTCCCAGTCATCCAAGCCAACGCCGACAGAAATGAGTTGGCTAACTTTACCAGCAAACGCGATGCCACTTTGAGCATGCTCAGCCATCATGGCATTGCGAGCACTGAAGGGTTCAGAAAACCAGTTCGCACCCACAACCCGACTTTTATTCATGGGATAAAAACACGCCGCAGGCCAGTCGGGGATCTCAGGCCGTAGTCTCTGCTCATTCATCATCGGCAAACGACGTTCGTAAGCAGCAACCTTCGCAGCGACCTCGGGTGACTCAGGGTCCGCACCACCAGCAATCAAACGATCGCGAAAACGCTCAAGCGTAGGGACATATTCACTTACCTCACTCATGGACACAAACGACCAAACGGGCTCAATGAACTGGCCCAGCCCTGGTGCCATGATTCGCTGGTGCACACCATCCACCTTCGCAGGATCTGGGTCCATCAACATCACGCAGAAATCTGCTGAATGACCACTCACCCAATAGGAAACTTGTCGTTCGTTCTTGAGTTCAGCATCAGCACCCAACGCACCTTCCAGCTGTTTTTGACATTCCACTGACAAACCACCCTGCATGACTTCACGTCGAAATCGGTAAAAGTAATGCCCGCAATGCCAACCATTGAGTGGAATCGTGGATGGCTCGGGTAGAGGCTGCGAGGGACGTTGTGCAGGAGGTCGAGAATTCATAATGTTGCTAATCGATGTCGCTAATCAATGGAAACGGACCGACACAAGTGGCGGACAAAAACAGGTGACGGACAAAAACAGATACTTACAAAGTCACTGAAGCACCGGATACTTCCATCGTAAGCGGATTAAGAGTGGCCTACGAGGACCAAGTCAAATGAATCTGAAGACCTGACGTAAAATTTTGGCGTCGCAGCCAACAACCGGGAAAGATTCTCAAACTTCACTCGTAGCTCAATTGCAGCCAGACACCTCCATTGCACCCAGATACTCAGCGGTAGCTCCACACTGTCCGACGATCACGATACCCGTGGTGCCCATACCAATGCTTCGTTCCGCTGGTCCCGAAATACCCATATGAAAAGGGTGTTTTCCAGACCGGCATCTGCATCGTGTTCGGGATAACCGCCCGCTCCGTACGAGGCCCCTCACGGAGTGTAATTGGGGGATGGTACTTGCTTCGAACATGAAGTGTGTCTTCTCGATATGGCTGACGAAAAGGCGACTCGATCACGTCATAGGGAATCGTCGGCGTCAAGGCGATATCGGCCGCTGCAGCAACTTGGGAATGCTGAGACGACTCCACCATCTCCGATGTATGAAAGCGATGCTCTGCTACTCGTACTGGCGGATGCCCACTATCTGCTCGCCCTAAAGGCGTTTGCCGGCGTTCGGTCGCACGACTTGTGGTCCGCGGTGCCCGCGACAGTCGTTGGTCCTGTTGTTTCACAACTGATCGCTGCTGCCCGCGACGGGCTGCCGTTGATGGCTCCTTGGAAGCTCCCAAGCCATGCCAATTCTCATGGAGAATAATCAGTTGGGCAGAGCACAAAGATGGCACCATCAGTGCACCAATCAACCCTATCACTGCAAAGCGGATGGAGTTTGTCACGGGGCCACCTTGTTAAAACAGGAAAGGTAGGAGCTTTTTAGCGAACGCGTCAGTTGTAGCGATCGGCTAATTCAGCCAGTCAACGCCACAGTTTTTACCCCACTCCGGCCAAAAACGGTAAATCATCTAGAAAACCGGGGACAACTGAGCTGAATTGACCTTTCAAACTCCTGCTAGTGATCACTATCCTCGCGACAGCGTCGAGTAATTGCGCGCATGCGGGATAAAACGGTTGGGCGAACGCGGCACACGAAAGTGAAAGCAATCAAATCTCCTGCCATTCCGCGGCGATAAATAACTTGACGGGCGGTATGGAATCGCCGAACTCATCGCACGGAAGCTGAGAATGATTATGAAACGCCGCCAATTTTTAACGCTATCTGGAGCCCTCGCCCTCGGCGCGGGAAGCCGAGCTGCTTTCGCTGACGACAAAGGCCTGACGGAACCCGTCCATCGCGTTGCGAAGGCTCCTAACAGCGTAGAGCCAACTCCCCTGCACCCTTTGGATCGAGCACTTGATATTGCACGATCGGGACTAGAAGGCTGTCGTGATAACATCGACGATTACACGGCGA
>Ga0315315_10003053_pt1 | contig 15316 bp, 11 predicted proteins | sample M140m3416metaG_FD_203699 | JGI IMG/M metagenome (GOLD analysis project Ga0315315, IMG submission 203699) | Ammonia-oxidizing marine archaeal communities from Monterey Bay, California, United States - M1 40m 3416 | ecosystem: Environmental > Aquatic > Marine > Intertidal zone | place: USA...
CTATCTACCCCCCCTCCTACCTACCCCCCCTCCACCAGAATGGGGTGCCGTGAGCCTCGGGAAGGCCCGGGACAAATTTTCCACGCGTCGAGAGGAACGAGGATTAATTAGTTCCTCTCAATGCGTGCTCTCATAGAGCGCTTGCGCTTGTTCATCTCCCTTATCTTCTGCTTGCAAATCTCCCTTTGCTGCTTCAGCACCATGCGATGGTTGCGACCCATGTATAGACTCCCGCCAGGACGGCAGTCGGCGTCGATCTTCTCTTGCGATTCCTCCTCTACGCAAAGAGCCTCCTTCTGCACCTTGTTGATTCCGTTGTTGGGAATCCAGTTGCCGTTTGTGGCGAACCAGAACTTGTTGCTACAGCCATATGGACATTTATTATCGCCGCACTCGAAGCATGCGTCGGCGCACTCCAAGCAGCAGCTGTGTCCAGTCTCGCACACGAGAACAAAGTTCGTCTTGTCATCTTTATTGCAGCCCATGCATTTGACTAGACCCGCCATAGTGATCGACTTGTTTCTGTTATCACAAGTTTGGTAAGAGAGTCGACATGTTTCGTAACGGTCAGAAAGGTGGAATGCGTTGGTTGAAGCACTCCGGAGTGTGTGTGTTCGGGCACTCACCTTGAAAGTTTGCGCCGCGCCTGTAAATGTTTTACCTCTACATTGTACATCGTACGTCGTACATTGTTAAATCACAACTCCTTGAAACGTTTCAATGAAACGTTTCAGTCTTGCCCTGAGTTTGACGACTTCTTGTGTCACATGCAATCCGTCTGAAATCCAGCAGTGCCAATTGTATCTTTCAGATCACCTCGAGTGAGACATTACACGCATTCCAGTAAACCTTCGGTTACGAAAGTAATGTCAAAACATGCCAAACTTCAAAAGTTTGAAACGTTTGACGACTCCGTTCCTAGGCTTTGGAACTTGCTCCCGCCTGAGCTTGTCACGAAGATTGCACTTAATTTCGATTCGTATAGCCAACTATGCGTCTTTCGCTCGCTCTGCAAGCAAACAATGGACACAACAACTCCATTGCACGAACGATGCATTCGTCTCCGCGACCAAATGCAGCACTGTTGCAACACGAAACATGCGGCAGTGTTTCCAAATCCAATGTCCAAGACAGTAACATGCACTTGCGGATTTGTCAACAACCTACCCATACAACTAGAGATATCCTCGTTTCAATGCTCAAATTGGCTATGCCGCAAAGTACTTCTTCCGACACTTTCACCACCAATCATCGAAATCAAGCCACCTAATAAACTCCCAGAAAAGGCGGGTGCAATCCAAGCAACGTCCAACCTAGAACAGAACAAGTTTCGCAAAGGAGATCTTGTTTCGTACCGATGGAGGTCGAGGAAGCCGAACGAAAGCACATACTCTACTTGGTCATGCATGAAAAGGCTGTCTCCCTTTAGCTTGGTGAGAACGACGGACCTTGACCCTGAACTGCTCTACTGCATGTGCATTCGTGTCGAAACCGATGTGGGTGTTTCGGCGTGGTCGGAGCCAAGCGTAGAGGTGCATCCGCTGACAGAGGAGGAGGTACGTGTCATACAAGGCAAAGAGACGGGCTACTTTGCTCGGTAAATTGTGTGTTTTTTGAATCACGCGAGTCGTCAACGCATTCCACTCTTATATTTATAAACTTCTTGTGGATGTTAAACTCTCCATGTTGTGCGCCCCATGCACATTTCGTATCCCCTCCATCCTCTGCCACGATTGACACTGCAGACGTTGCAGACTCGTCCGAAGCAGCAGCCATGGAAGTGGACGTTGAAAAAAACGTGGCCGTGGTCAAGGATGTGCAAATTCAGATGAGGCAGGCGGATTGCCAACGCGCAAGCCGAGCGGGAAGGCCAAAAGAACCCAGTCTGCAGGCCAGGCTTGCAGCTCGAGAGAAAATAGAACACATGGAACGCCAATTCATCATACAAGGCAAACGCCGCCTCACTTCGACTGACTATGTTCCAAAGCAACCACGAGGATGTGCATACTATGGATCAAAAATAAACAGCAGATCCCCGACATCCATCAACTCAAACTCCACTTCCAAGATTACACATTTGCAGAATTTGAAGAGCCGTACCGTCGATCAATTCAACATCGAGCCAAGCTACCTGCTTTGCGAACGCACTGCCGAGTTGCAGTACGATCGATTGACCGAATCTGCACTGAGGGCAAATGCTGGTTCGCAGGCCGTGACTCAGAGAAAGGCGACACAAGGAGCGGCGAATCAGACTCCGTGAGTACAACCATTCATACAACCCGCCCTCATTCCCTCTTTTCGTGACGATGTCTTCGGCTGTTGTGTGAATGTTCACAGGAGAATAAACAGCCGTTCCATTGGAATGGCGGCTGCAGTTCAGTGCACGAACGCATCCATTACCATTGCTCTCGCCGAGCAAAAGATTCGCGATGCTGGAATTGAAACAATCAATCCAATGGGCACAACATGTATTAATCCATGCAAGCTACTGTTTGCAACGGAGGAGCAGTTGGATGTTTTGTTCTCAGGCCCGGGACCGACGTACCTTCCAGTCACTGCGACAACTGAGTTGGTGTACAACTCGGTTCCGACCAAGCTGGGAACGAGTTGCATACGCACAGCTGCTGGGCAGATTGCGCGAATGGAGCTCTCTCACCACTTGGTTAGCAGGTCCATGTACTCGGACCCAATGTTGACTTCCATCTGTCGTTCCATTGGTGGTGGCTATGAGATTGATTCCATATGGGCCAGCATCGTACTTGTCGTCTTCTTGTCCCATGACCCAAGAGGACGCAGAATCCTCTCGGAGGCAAAGCTTACGGACATGGACCTTCAAACTGCACTCATACTCGAAAACTATGGAAGGTCGGAAATCACGCGCAGAGTTCGTCTGCTGGACGCGCAGGCCAAGGAGGGAGGAAAACGGACACCCAAGAAGCAAAAGACGGCACCGACTCAACAAGCACCATCTGCACTTTCCGAAATGATGGCATGCGACGAAGAAGATGACACACGTACGCTCGGCACAAAGAGGAGGAGAAGCAACAAGACGCTGGGTCCGTCGTCGAACTGCGATTCATACGTGCTAATTGACTGGTGGTTTCGTGCACTTCGAAGCAATCAAGCGTCGGTGTTGGAAACGCTGATTGCATCTTCGAGACAGACTGCGCGGGAGGCCGCCAAATCCTCTCTCAAACGACAGGCAGGTAACAATCAAGAAGTTGCTGCCAACAAGAAGTTGACTGGAATTTCAGTGACGACTGCAGTCAAATCATGCGAGGAGCTAGTTCGATTAGTACACCACCCAGTCAGGAACATACCCAAGATTGTCTGCGCAAAGACGATATGGCATTCCAACCCCGTTATTGGGATCCTGCAAACACCAGACGTGTCCAACCAGACTGCAATGTACGCGTGCTTGGTTCCTCGACGAGAAATTCAGCCGTGCAACGATACTGGAATCGTAGTTCTTCATGCATCTGGAATGCAGGAAATCATGTTGCGCAGTGAAGTGAGCAACTTGCCTTGCATCATGGAACGGTATTCTCGCATGGCAGAAATTCGAGAAGACTCCAATGGAGCTTCGTCGGGAAAGAGTCGTCGCATCCTTTCTAGCATCGACGAGTTTATAAACTCGGGAACCAAGCGCCCAATCCTTGCCACCTATGCTGGAATGACGCGTTCGTTTATCAACATCAAGATGACAGTCCCTGTATCGGAATCTATGCACAGATCGTCAAACGAGATTGTTTCGGAAGCCGTGAAGCTCTACAGCAGCCAGGCTAACTCAGATGCGCAACATTCCATGAGCCTGGGCACCTCGTGCAGCATTACAGCTGGGACTCCAAATAGTGCCTACATCCGCCCTCCCGCCATTGCGTTGGCAACGTCTCAAGACGACAAGCATAGGGTAGAGCCCTTGTGCACACCATGCTCTCGTCTTGGAATCGGAATTCGAATCAATGAGTTGTTGCGTCGATGGATGATTGACAGGACTCGCAAGAATGGAATCGCAGCAGTCTTGTGTGGACTGCACACGGTCGACGATATACCAAAGGATTTGGGACTGATCATGGATTCGGAACCGCTTCCCATGGCAATAATAGTCGATTTGAAAACTAGGTCGCAGGATTTACAAGAAACGCATTTGAAGTCAAAGTTTGAGACTGTTGGGGCGTCATTGAACGTTTGTATGGATGGTGCGATTCGGGTTCCTGAACTTGTGTCTCAAACTGACAAACTATTTGAACGGCGTGCGCTGATGATTACTGCTTCGAGCCAAGCGTCCTACATTTCCGATGCTGGATCTGCCATGTCGGCTCAGTGGGCAAACTGCTCTTCCGCTTCATCCAAAAAGGTGTCATGTGCAGACGTGAATACTTTGCTCTTGTTGAATGCATGGGATGTGTACGCTGGAGGCATCACCAACGTGCATCGAAACTATACCAACACTGCGTATTCGGGAGCGTATGGAAGCCACGTTGACACCGGGATCACGTCACCAGGGTTGCTCGCCAACTACTACAAGGCTGACAAGCGTCAGCATGGCACAGTATCACTTGGTCAGGAAATGGCGGACGAGATGTGCAAGATCGCATCCAGCTCACACTTTATACCAGTCGGAGACTCTTACTACGCAGCCTCTCCCATTCAAACAAGTGGCATACCACATGGATTCGTCCCTGGATTGCACACTGTATTAAACGACTACCACGACGCACTGGAAACGTATCGACGCGTGGCAGAACGAGAAGACGAACCTACGGTGGACGGTCTATTCTCCCTTCCATTTTCGGCATTCACGCAAGCACTCCCTCCCGACGTTGAATCAACAGTCGACTTGACCATACGACATGCGTTTCGCAAACCCGAGGAGAGCAGCGTCGTCAACGGACGTTCCTACCTTTCGGACACTACATCGGAAGAAGAAGCAATCTTTGTGGAGCCAATGTGGCGTCGCCCATGCCAGGTCTGTTCTTTGGACAATCCATTTTCGACTTCGTACAGCTACGCGGACACGGTCTTCAATGTTTGCAGCCTCGTCTCGCTCATGATTGTAGACATTGGAACAAGACTGGGCGTCCATGATGCCGAGTCTCAGGTTGACTTTTTCCATGACTTTGTTTCAACATGCGTATTCACGGACAAGGAGCCAGACTTGGCATCGTCGCCTTCATACATTTGGGCTTGCGACTTTTTGGTTTTGCTTTTTGGCGTCATCTACCCGTCTTCACATGCAATCAACGAGCAAGTTGTCCCCATTGAGATTTCCACACTTGCTTCGAGGATGGCAACAAAATGCAAGAAGCAAGAGAAGAGCAACATGGCGCCACTCGGAACGTCGTTCTCAAAACTGATACTCCCAGAAAGTCTTTCAAAAGTTCAAACCTTGTGGTCTAGGTTTTCAAAGAGGCCTTCCAATACGTGTGCTTGGCAAAACGGAATCAAGCAGCTGTTGGTTCTTCTTGTAACGAACAAGGGCTGCCACAATGTGTCCAAGGAGATGACGGCTAGTATGAGGCAGGCAGTTGACGCCATTCCACAATCCGCATGGTTGGCTTACTCAGTGGACGGCAAATCGCCTCCTCCTCACCCTAATCCATTGTCAGAGTGCCAGTCTCCAATGCACGTGCAGAGGACACACTTGGACCCGGTCTTTTGCGCAATGGGCAAGGACTTGGAGATTGATCCTCGAGGTGCACTGGTTGGGCTACAGCCGTTTCAGCTCAGGCAAGTGTACATACTGATGCTAGGAAGCCACCTCAAGAATGCAAAGCCGCAAGTCGTTCGAAACGAAGGTGGGCTCAACCTTCGCTTCAGTTCAGCTGCAGACATACTCGAACAAGATGGCAATCCAAGGAGCGATAAGGCGATCAGTCCCTTGCAAGTTGAAGCGGATTCCGACGCCTTTGGAACAAGAGAGTCAAAGCTGTATGGTGCTCATCTTCAAAGATCGGCATGGGACAAGAATGCAAAATTGCTGAGTTCAATATTGACGCGTATTGAGCCACCTCAAGATAAGGACAGGCGAGCACGCGGAGAATGGGGAGAGCCTCAGTGGCTTTCCAAGTTTCTGCAAGACGAACGCGAATCTAAAAAACAAGTGCACGACGTTGAGAAATTAGCAACAAACCAACTTGAAGAAGCAGCGAGAAGGAGCGTAAAGGATTTTTCTTGGGCAAGGTGAATTTCGAGACCATCACACGCATTTCACCAATGGCAGAAAATACGTCAAACATATGTTCCAAGTTGATTCCAAAGTTGCACGTGCTCGGAGACCATGTCATGGAAATACAAGAGCAGATCAAGGACGCAAACTTCAAATCGATCATGGATGCAACAAAGTGCATATTCGACGCGTGCAGGGAAGAAAAGGCACGCATAGAAGAAGTACTGCAACAGCAAAAGGAGGTGCAGGGACGTTTGACATACTTGGTGGTTGAGAATCTTGTTGGCGTCATCGTAAGAGACGAAGCGTGGGACGAACTCACAATATCGAAGCTGAAACAGCTAATCATTGAACATTCTGGCGGAATGGTCGTACCGACAGGGATTGGAGACGATGTGTTAAAGTCCATGATGAAGAAGCATCTGCAAAGAGTCGTAAAGTTGAAACAAGACGCAAAAATCAATAGACGAAAACGGAAACGTGTTGAGAGTGGAGGTGAACCCGAGTATCTCTTCCCAATTTTGAGAAGATGAACGTATTTGTAATAACAACCTATGTACGTGTCTAATAAATAGAAAGAGGGGGTATTGGTGTAAAAAACATGTCAGCCGAGTTGGAAGTAAACTGCATAGTATCATGCGTACTTTTCATTGGGTCCCTTCTCATTGATGCAGCGTCCGCTCTCGATCCTCAGCCGATTCATTACGCGCCACTCTCAATGAGATCCTCAAGCATCATTCTGATTGCTTGCCTGGCGTCGCCTCCGATTCGGCAGCAGTTTGTGTTTACACAACGCTTGATCCTTGCCATTGCACTTGCAGCAGTATCACTGGTCGGTTCACATGTTGCGAGCAAAGGATCTCGATTTGCAGACGTCATGTTTACATTTTTCATCGGCGTCATGACATTGTCTTCATACATGCAAGGTGGAACCGAAAGCTTGAAATCGTCGTCGAAAACCATGTCGTCCGATGCGCCTGCCTTTACAAAACGAGATACTGTATGTGCCCTTGCAATTTCAACCTTGTTTTATTCGTCGATGAGAATTGTTAGACAGAGTATCGTGTACGCTTCCAATGTGGAAAGTTTCTCCATCTCAACTACGAGTTGGAGCGGTAATGGAACTGTCGTCTCACCTGGATATGCTCACATGAGTGTGGCATCCTTGCTTTCAGTCGGGTTTGGAGGAGCGATTGGCTTTGCAGTATCCGTCAACCTACTTGCTTCGAATTCGCTTCGACAAGTTGGAACGGGTGCCAAACGAGACATACTGTTGATATCGGCATTTTTTCAATTTGCGGCTGCGTTTTGGGCAACGGTCGCACTCTCCGATCAACAAGAAGAGTTGTCAGTTCTCTTTTCGGCATCTGCGTGTTCGTCAGACTCGTGTCCCGCGTCAGGATTCGGACGAAGATTCGCAATGCTCAATGGAAGCCCTGTTGCCATTTGGATGAATGCACTTGGAACGTTTGTGCTTGCATACACTCCAATGTCTGATTCAGAACCAAAGTCTGCATTGAGCTCACCAATCGTCATTGTATGGGGCTTGCTATCCACAGTCGCATGTGCAGGAGTGGTGTTTGCGTACTCGTCATTCTCAGGAAGTGGGATCTACGTTGAGATTTCGACGTTGATCGCCATTACCGGAGTGACCATTGGAGCGTTTTGGAATGCGGAATTGGGGTCCATCATCTTTGCAGCAGGGATTGGCTATGACGAGTTTACATCTGTTTCCAAGTACTCGCTGCTGACCATACTTACCTATTTGACACACTGCTCCATATTCCTAGGCACGCTGTGTCTCTTGCTGAGAACGGTCGTCGTGTTCATCGTCGAGGTTGGTTGGGAGGTGTTTGGACCAAACGTCACCGATGTACTTGACGATGTTGTTGGAGTGCTTACAGTAGCAGGAATGTCGATTTTCACGTTTCTGTACTTGGCGACGCTCTCGCTTCTCTCAACATATGAAGGTGCTTTGTTGGGGCCAAACAGCTACGAGGAGGGACCTCAACAATACGCTCGCAGTCTCATTGCAGCCGTACTCGAGCATTGGCTCCCAATCTTGATCTTTCTTCCACTGTACCGAACAAAGCAGGTTTTGAACTTGACGTTTTGGTGGAAACTTGCAGTGTGGATCGCAGCGGTTGTGCTCTCCATTTTAATGTGGGTCGTTGCTTTGTTCATTGCCGGACGAGATGCCGAACATGCAGACGCGTATACATGGGGATCTGAATTTAATTTCATAGGTTTGACATTTCTGCAAACGCTTGTGCCGTGGTCTATCGTGTCGTTGATTTCTTAAAACGTTTCTAACAACTTTTTACAAACTCTTGTACAGTTTCATAATTGCCAGCTCTAAAAGTGACGGAACTTGCTGCGACCATGGAACGTAACGACCATCCAAGCACGCTTCAAAGTCTGCCTTTTTAACGGTAATCGTTTCCTGTCCACGCTCTCCGAGCCATGACTGGCCTGGAGCTGGAGCTGCGCGGTATGCGTTGAACGGCATATTCTTGGTTGCAGATGTCGACGTCGTGTTGGGAACGACATCCGCCTCGCCCAGTAGCTCCTTTGCAAGATAAAAGGAAACTCGAAAGGAGTAAATGACGCTTGGCCCAGAATCGAGCTGAACACTGTCTGTTGGAACTGCAACGATTGTGAACACATCGAATACACTGCCCATTCCTACCTGAATCGCGTCGGGGTCTCCGCGAACTGGAAAGAGAACGCCAAGGGCACGACCTGACACAATGCTGGAGCACATGAGTCCCTTTACGTCAAAAGTCGAAAAGTCGTCGAATTGTGCAACCGTGTTCACGGACGCATTGTCGTCCGATGGAACGATTAGACTCCACTTTTCCCCTCCTCGCGGCTTAATCGCGCCTTTATGATACATTTCGTTACGCTTGCGTTCAAAGAAGCTACCAACCTCACACCGTCCCAACTGCTTGTGCTGCGCATCACTGTGTCCGTCAACACGAAACTGTCCAAGTTTGTCAACGTTGATATACGCCATCTTCTACCAATAGAAACGTTTCAAACTATGGACAAACTTGTTCCTCGTCACTAATTCTCACCTTTCCTCTTCTCTCTTAGAGGGAGGAGAATCACAGTATATACTGTCTTGTTCTAGGCGGCAAGGGCCTGCGCCTCCGCCTCCTTCTTGTCCGCAAGAAACTTGTTGTACTTTTTGTCCGACTCGGTGATCATCTCGTCAGCACTGGACTTGATCTTGTCGCCCGTAAGGATCCGGTGTCCGGCAAGGAGACGCGAAAAATCCTGGTCCGATCGTATGGTGAGCACAATGTCGCGTGGCTTGACGCGCTTGTACTTTCCGGCCGATATAACATTGTCGGTGGCAAGAGAGATGATCTCCCTCATACTGTACTCGAGACTCGCCGCCATCTGGACAGCAGTGGAAGCGCCAACGCGCTCCGTGGCGCGGGATTGGACGATGCGCTTGTTTACGCGAGGAACGTGCACCTTCAAGCCCGCCTTTGCGGTATTCGACACGCTGGTGCGCTTGGATCCCTTTTCCTTGGGGTTGACAAGTGTGTTCTCATTGGAGGTCTCCTCGTTTTTCTTTTGAGTTTTTGCCATGACTTTTCTAGCTTGGGATTGGTGGAATGCGTAAGAGACGGCTGAAACTCGAGTTGCCGAGTTGGTGAGTCGGAGGCTAAAGAGGTGCTCAGTGCTGTACTATTGCTCTACCCTTATACACCAATAAAGTAAGCGTTAGCAGCAAGTAAACTTTGAAACGTTTCTAAACAATTTGGATGTAAGTTTCAATACGTTTCTTCTACACACACACACACACACACACACGCATACATTTTTAGATGTCATTCGGATTGACAAAGTCTCCAGTGTTCAACCAGTTCTTTGTCTTTGTGCTCAGTTCCTCTTCGATGCAAACGTTTACGTTTGCCAAGTCACGAGTTGCTAAAACGTCGAGGACTTTTCCAATCTTGAACTTGGACACTATGGAGTCAAGCTTGGAAGGGTTCTTCTTGCGCATGATTCTCAAATCGGTGCGGCTATGAAGCTCCCATTGAAAGCTCCAAAATGCAAGGTTGCCATTCTTGGCAGGATTCATTGTCGCAAACAGGCAAACGTACACGACGTCGAGAAGTCCCATCTTCATGCTGGCCTTTTCGCAAAGAACCGGACCTTGCACCACAATGTTGAACGCCTCAGAATTATTGGAATTATCGTTGCCGATGTTCGAGTACGGGCGTTCGTGCTGATGCTCGGCGGTAAGGCACACTCCGTCCGGAACCCAGTTTTGCACCTCTGTGCATGCTGACCACCTTTCTTCCCAAGTCAAAAACTGCTTGGAAAACTCGGAAGCAGTATTGTCTGCCGTCATCGTCGTCCTGCCTCGGTTATCGACAGAATGGTCTGCAAGAACCTGGTTGAGCATATTGATGGTGCAAATCTTTCCCATCTTGTTCGTGCCCAATCCTTGGTGCACTTTGCGATGCACAAACACAACCTGTGTCTGCTCCACGGCCTGGTTGATGAGTATGTTGCCAGTGTTTGGGAACACGTGCATGATTCTCGTGTATGGAATGTGCTGATTCGTCATCTTGCCAGGACGGGCAGAAGAAGTTGGGATTGGATTTCGAAGCCCAGGAATCTGAGAATTGGGAGGTTCAACTCGCTGACGAGCCGAAACATCAAACCCACTCACACTGGACGTGGGAGGACCACGCTTGCGAAGAATGTGGTTTTCTAACGATTCATATCGACTCGATGGGTCGACTGCGGACAACATGCGTCTTCTTTGTTGTTTTCTTTACTCTTAAAACAGAATGAATCAAAAGTTATGCAATCTACTTTGCGAGCTTTGAAAGGAGCATAGCGGCTAGCTCTAGAGATGTCTTCGTCTCTCCATTCTGTGGCAACGGTCCGCAAAAATTGCGGACCGTTGCCGGCAGCAGCAGCGTTGCATTTTCTACATTCAGTTTCGGGTCAATCGACGCGACCCCAAGCTCCTGTTTTTGCCGCATTGCCGTCTTGAAAACAACATTTCTGCACAGTTCATATAGTCGGTGAGTGACTCGTACGGCCAGGACAACGCTGTCCCTTGGCGGCTTCCAAGTTGAGTTTGAGTCCGCTTCAAATAGAGATTGCATCCTATCGATTTCATAATCAAATTCTTTTCCTGCATATGTTTCGAATGTCGATGCGGAAAAGAGCTTTGAAAACGCAGAGTCGGTGCCAGATTCAGAGTCGGACGACTCGCCGCTGTCGTCAACCTTGCGTCGTCGATTCAAAATCGAGTCTGTAAGGCGCTTTACGACTTCTTGTTGAGCCAGCTCCTCTTTTCTCCTTTCCTGTGCCGTTTGTTTGCGTGGGGCCGGAGGAGCTGCAGGAGCTGAAGGAGTTGCAGGAGTTGCAGGAGTCACAGGAGTCGCAGGAGCGACTGGAACTGGCTTTCGAGACGGTGGCAAAGGAATGTCATTGTCGACATCATTGTCTCGAAACGAATCGTCTGATGTTTCAACCGAAGATTCACTCGACGTTTCCCTTTGAGGTCCCATCATTTGGCTGATGCGTTTTGAAAGCGAACTTTGGTTTTGCTGCTTTTCAGGTTTCGAGAGCTGCGTAGACACTTTCCTCAGCTTGCTTGTCCCCGCAGTAAGAAGTTGTTCAAACAAACCTGGGTTGTTCTGTGTGTTGACTCGTTTAGAGCTGCTTTTCGCATCTCTCGGAGTCGTATCCAGCTTGACGCCTTCTTCAAACACAGGAGGTAGGGGAAGCCTGGGTGCGTCTTGGCGTCGAAGGTCCGATTTGATGGGAGGAGGGGGTATGTTTGTTGGCGATATCGAAGGCGGTTGAAGAGATGGAGGGGGTGGAGGAGGAGGCGGAGGTGGAGGAACTGGTGCCTGAATAATGGCTGGAGGCTGAAGGTCTCCACTGTACTTTCTAGCATCTTCATAGTAGAAAATCCACGCCTTTGACATGAGCGCATAAAAGGAGTTCATGTGAACATTTGTTGTTCTTGCCACGATGATTCCTGTGATCTGTCCTACAAGAATCTCTGCAACTCCGTTTAAAAACGTGAGCTCCCTGTCCGTATCCCTTCCGTACAAGTCGAGGAGAAGAATTGTGCTCATTATTGCAGAGCAGGCGTCTTCCGGCAATCGTACCAATGTGACGTTGCGAGGCCGAAAGTCTCGAACGTACGTCTGTCCTGCGCCGTTGAATTGAGGACCTTGCGCGGGTATGGCCCCTTCCCCTCCCTTGCCCGGCTTCCAGACGGTGCCTTGGAACATGTTGACGGCAGAAACTCCAAGATGAAGAAATCCGACTTGAGCAAGCTTTTGGATGCAGTTTTGGAAGGATTGCATGCGTGCCATCATCAACGCGATTGCTTCCTGTTCTCGTATCTCAACATCGTTTCCGTTTATGAATCTTTGAGTTTGCATCAACGCATCAAACAAGTGTTGCTCTGGAAGAACTCGAATGGATATCAGCCTCCATTCTCCATTCGTATTGTGCGGACCCATTGAGACGACGGGCACACCCGCTCCGATTCTGCCTGCGACAACCGAGTAGATTGTCTCTAAAGCAGCAGACTGGTTGACAGTCTTCTTTTGCCCATTTGAAAATGTAAACGTCAAGCTTGGGTCGTTTAGCCAGTTCTCGTCTGGTGTGTAAATAGAAGGTTCCGCTCGTCCGTACTCGTCGGGTGTAATGTACTTTTGACCAGGCTGAAGAAATTGTCCAAGAAGCGGATGAATCCTCGACTCGACTTCATAGTAAAACTGAACACCGCTTTGCCTCCACTCACGCTCCTCGTCCAGCAGCTTGGAAGCAGTGCTCCTTACCGTCTTATCAAACGGAGCTTCGAATCGAGTGTCCAGCTCCTCTTTGGTAAAGGAAAAGGTTGACTTGTCAGAATTTCGAGGAATTTCAACTCGATAACCAACCCTATCCGACCAGTTGTCTTGCCCACCTGGGTCGAGTGGATCGGGTCCATACAGAATGGAAGATGCGCCATCTCCATCTGCTCCATCTCCAACAGAGTCAATCGAGTCAACACCAAATCCGACATTCAGCAACCTGTCGATGATTGTGTCGTTTCGACCTCCAAGGTACTGCCACCCTGCCAGTGCAGTGCCTGTCCCCATGTAGTGTCGAAACCGATCCGGGCGCATGAACTGCGTGTACATGCGCTGCAACTGCCTGTTGAAATCATTCCGGTCATATTGGTAGGAAGGGTCGGAGCTCGGCCCCAATACATCCAAGTCCAAGCTTGGGTCTCTGAAGCTTCTAACTCGTTCAGGGTCGAGCTCGAGTCCAGCGACAATGTGCTTGAATCGACTCGTTTCTCCACTCGAGGAGCGCCACACTGTGTCGCTGCGATCCCAAAGCAGCTTATTTGCTCTGAAAACGCCGTCGGTTGTAGTGCAGAGCGAAGAAACGTCGAATGTGAAACCCTTTTTACGCTGCATGTGCAATGTTTTACACACGCACGTAATGTTTTCACTTAATAAAGTTTGTTACAAATGTGCTTATGTCATCACAGCAATCCGCCAAGCAGGAGCATCCTCGCCAGTTGACGACGTTTTGCTGAAATTCCTCCGACCAACGCATTCCAATAAAAAAATGCCGAGACCTCCAAACTTAAAAAAGAGATTGAGAACCATTCCACCAGCAAAGCAACCCAAGATTGCTCTTGCCCAGCAAGGCAAATGTGTGGCAAACTGTACGAATCATGGCTGCTCGCGCGGGATGCAAGGAATCGACCAATTCGAACCTGCCGTTTCGAATCGTACTCACAAGAAGCGTGCGCAGATGCTCAAGTTGGTGGAAGAGCTGCATTCATTACAAGTTGCAGATGTGACGAATCCTGGTCCGTATATTGTTGAATTGATGCAACGCATAGCCAACCTTCGTTGCAAAAAATGCAAGACGTGCAGGGAGAGTCTGAAAAAGTCGCAAGAAAATCCAAACACGAAGAGAGGTGCATGCCGCGCCAAGTGGTATGAAATCAAGGTCAAATTGGAATGCATAGGTTGCAGCGTGTGTGGATGCAACGACGGGATGACGGTCGAGCATACCATTCCTTCTGAAAAAAAGCGCGACAAAAAGGGAAACACTGTTAAACTTTCAGACTACAAAAAATGGCTTTCATTGGGAGGTCCTGCCGCCATGCAGGAGGAGTACGACAAGGAAAGCGTCGTCCCCATGTGCATCAACTGCAATTTCATGCAGCCAACGTGCGCAGCAACGAAGCCCAAACTCAATCCAGAAGATTTGCCGGATGGAAAAGGGAACGGAACTCCAGAGGAAGTGGCCGCGTACATGAAAAAGTGGCAGCTCATTGAAAAACGCAAGAAGCAAGCCTACGTGGACGAGATCAAGTTGACGTACGTGAATGCGGCTGGAAACGTTGGCGAATGCGAAGAGTGCACCATAGAAGTCATTCCACATGGATCGGAATGGAGACCCGGGCAGAATGGCTACCCTCACGTTTTTCAATTCGCACACCGATCCGAATTGGACAAGGAGTACGGAGTGGCAGAACTGGTAGCCTCATGTCGTTCCTTTGAAACACAAAAGCCAAAGATCGACAAGGAGATTGGTCGTTCGAGAATGCTCTGCATGTGTTGCGCCGAAACGGAAAACAGGCAAAGAGAATCCTGTCCTGGTGCATCGGAAGAGGGGAACTAGTAATCTTGTATGTAAAAAGACTGAATGTGATGTTCAAACGTTACATTTGTTACAAACTCAACATTGATTCGGGTCTACTGTCAAGGTTGGTTGGAGAATTCCAAGATTTTGGTCGACGAACACGACTTCCCCTCCAGTGCAATTCGCGAATGAGTACGTGACAGATCCATAGTAAGAAAACCCTGAATACTGCGTGGCTGTTACAAGGATGGGGTCGCATGTGCCAACCGAACCTCGCATTAGATTCATTGGATGTGCAGGCGGAACGCCTGTAAAGGTGTAAAAGAGAGGAGCGACAAGCTGGGGTGCATTGGATCCGTCAATGTAGTATGAAGTTCCGTCGGCTGTGACTGGATGCTCGTCGGACGCTTTCATGCACATGTAAGGTGGCGCAGGGCTTGGAATGTCTGGCGGAGCTGCTGGCGGAGGCGGACTTGGCGGAGGTGGGCTTGGAGGCGGTGG
>Ga0315315_10003054_pt1 | contig 15312 bp, 10 predicted proteins | sample M140m3416metaG_FD_203699 | JGI IMG/M metagenome (GOLD analysis project Ga0315315, IMG submission 203699) | Ammonia-oxidizing marine archaeal communities from Monterey Bay, California, United States - M1 40m 3416 | ecosystem: Environmental > Aquatic > Marine > Intertidal zone | place: USA...
ACTTATTAATAAAGTTAATTGGCCAACTTGGTCAGAATTACAGAGTAGTTCTATTGTAGTTGCGATTGCTTCTTTAATCATAGCCTTGATAATTTATTTAATGGATCAGACTTTTAGTAATATTTTAAATATTTTTTACAGTTTATTTTAATTCTATATTTAAAAAGTTTATGCATAAAGAGGTGGAAAATATGAAATGGTATGTGCTTAGAGTAATGGGAGGGAAGGAACGAAAGACCGTTTCTTTTCTTGAAAAAGAAATTGATAGATTAGGCATGCAGGATTTTGTTTCTCAGATTCTCCTTCCTACAGAGAAAGTTTATCAAATTAGAAATGGTAAGAAAGTAAGTAAAGAGAAAAACTTTTTTCCAGGCTATCTTCTAGTAGAGGCAAATTTAGTTGGAGAAGTTCCTCATGTATTGAAGAATGTAACTAATGTTTTAGGATTCTTAGGAGCTACTAAAGGAGGCGTTCCTGTTCCGATGAGGAAAAGTGAGATAAATAGAATATTAGGAAAGGTTGATGATATGGCTTTAGCTGAGGAACAAGTTAATATCCCTTTTGTCGTTGGTGAAACTGTAAAAGTAATTGATGGTCCATTTAATAGTTTTAATGCTGAAATTCAGGATATTGATGAACAAAAGAAGAAGTTAAAGTTAATGGTAAAAATCTTTGGGAGAAAAACTCCTTTAGAGTTAAATTTTATGCAGGTAGAAAAAATATAATTAAATGGCAAAAGAAATTTCAGGACTTATTAAATTGCAGATTAGAGGTGGAGGAGCAAACCCTGCTCCACCTGTTGGTCCAGCTCTTGGTGCAAAAGGTGTAAATATTATGGAGTTTTGCAAACAGTTTAATGCAAGAACTCAGGATAAGGCAGGTAGTATTGTTCCTGTTATTATTACGGTATTTGCTGATAAATCGTTTGAATTTGTTACCAAGACAGCACCTGCTGCCGTTCAGATTTTAGCAGCTGCTAAGAAGAAGAGTGGTTCTTCTGAACCAAATAAGCAGAAGGTTGGTTCAGTTACGTGGGATCAGTTACGAACTATTGCTGAGGATAAGATGGAAGATTTAAATGCATTTAAAATTGAATCAGCTATGAAAATGATGGCTGGTACAGCAAGGAGTATGGGAATAAATGTTAAAGGAAATTTTCCTTCATAAATTAAATAATTTGACTTATGACACTTAGTAAAAATAGAAAAAATGCTTTATCTAATATTGATTTAAACAAATCATATAGTTTAGATGAAGCATCAGTAATTGTAAAAGAGAATTCTAATGTAAAGTTTGATGCTACTGTTGATTTAGCAGTCAGGTTAGGTGTTGATCCTAGGCAGGCTAATCAAATGGTTAGAGGAGTTGCCTCATTACCACATGGGACAGGAAAAAAATTAAAGGTATTAGCTTTAGTTTCTGCAGATAAAGAAGAAGAGGCAAAAGAAGCAGGCGCTGATTATGTTGGTTTAGATGAATATATTGAAAAGATAAAATCTGGCTGGACTGATGTAGATGTAATTGTTACAATGCCCTCTGTTATGGGTAAGATTGGAGCATTAGGTAGAATATTAGGACCGAGAAACTTAATGCCAAATCCAAAATCAGGAACTGTGACAATGGAAATTGGAAAAGCTGTGTCTGATGTTAAGAAAGGAAAGATAGATTTTAAGGTAGAGAAGAATGGAATAATTCATGCCTCAGTTGGGAAGGTTTCTTTTGATGCTAAGAAGATTTCTGAGAATGCACAGGAATTGATGCAAACTATTATTAGACTAAAGCCTTCTGCAGCTAAGGGGACTTATCTTAGGAGTATTTATATGTCGAGCACTATGGGTTTAGGTATTGAGATTGATTCAAATTCATTATCGTAATTAATTTAGAAAAGTATATACAATATGAATAAAAAAGAAAAAAATGAGATGATAGCAGTCCTTGATGGGATGCTTAATGATAATAATAACTTTTATTTAGCAGACATATCTGGACTAACAGCAGAAGAGAATAGTGCTTTGAGAAGACTATGTTTCAAGAGAGAAGTTTCTTTGCAGGTTGTAAAAAATACTCTTTTAAAGAAAGCTTTTGAAAGGAATGATGCTGACTTTAGTGAATTATATAGTATATTGGTTGGTAATACATCTATTATGCAAGCTGAGGCAGCTAATACGGCTGCGAAAGTTATTAAAGAATTTAGAAAAAAGCATGACAAGCCAGTACTAAAAGCGGCTTATCTTGAAGATGCTCTTTATATTGGTGATGAGAACTTATCTGCTCTTGCAGATCTTAAGTCTAAGGATGAACTAATAGGTGATATTATCACTTTATTACAATCTCCTGCTAAGAATGTTATATCATCATTACAATCAGGAGGAAATACACTTTCAGGAATTGTAAAAGCTTTAGAAGAAAGATAAAATTAAAAAAAAGAATGCTTCCAACATTTAAAATAATTATAATAAATTAAAACACAAAAAAATGGCAGATTTAAAAGAATTCGCAGAAAAATTAGTTAACCTCTCAGTAAAGGATGTTAATGAGTTAGCAACTATACTTAAGGAAGAGCACGGTATCGAGCCTGCAGCAGCAGCAGTAGCAGTAGCAGGGCCAGCAGCAGCAGCAGGTGATGCGGCAGGTGAAGAAAAAACAGAATTTGATGTTATCCTAAAATCAGCAGGTGCTGCGAAATTACAAGTAGTAAAGGCAGTTAAAGAGTTAACAGGCTTAGGACTTAAAGAAGCAAAAGATATTGTTGATGCCGCTCCTAAATCAGTGAAAGAAGGTGTTGGTAAAGATGAAGCAGAAGGAATTAAGAAATCATTAGAAGAAGCTGGGGCTGAAGTAGAGCTGAAGTAGATTCCTTTTAAAATACTTAAAAGGTTTAAATCTTATTTCTTTATAAATAAGGTTTAGACCCTTTGGTTTTTTTATTGTACCTTTTTTATAACTAAAATTTATATCCCTTGCCTAAAACAGATAACAACCAAAGAATTAATTTCGCATCAATAAAATCCACGGTAAATTTCCCTGATTTTTTAGATGTTCAACTTAAAAGTTTCCAATCTTTCTTTAAGATAGGAACAACCTTAGAAGAGAGAAGGAATGAAGGTTTATATAAAGCTTTTGAAGATCTTTTTCCAATTACGGATTCAAGAAATAACTTTGTATTAGAGTTTATTGATTACATGATAGACCCTCCACGGTATTCTATTGAAGAATGTATTAACCGAGGTCTTACTTTTAAGGTGCCCTTGAAAGTAAAGTTGAAGTTATATTGTACTGATCCTGATCATGAGGATTTTGAAACCATAGTACAGGATGTATATTTTGGTAATATTCCATTTATGACACCTAAAGGGAGTTTTGTGATTAATGGTGCTGAACGTATTGTGGTATCTCAGCTCCATAGATCTCCTGGTGTATTCTTTGGTCAGAGTTTTCATTCTAATGGGACGAAATTATATTCTGCAAGAGTTATCCCTTTTAAAGGTTCCTGGATTGAATTTACTACAGATATAAATAATGTATTGTATGCATATATTGATCGGAAGAAGAAGTTGCCAGTAACAACTTTACTTAGAGCTATTGGTTACGAATCTGATAGGGATATTTTGTCTATTTTTGGTCTTTCTGATGAAGTGAAAGTTTCCAAGAGTGGTTTGAAGAAATATGTAGGACGGACATTGGCTGCACGAGTTTTGAAATCTTGGGTTGATGATTTTGTAGATGAGGATACTGGTGAATTGGTGCCAATCGAAAGAAATGAAGTTATTCTTGAGAGAGATACTATTATTGATAAAAAACATATCAATGAGATTGTTGATTCAGGAGTTGAAACAATCTTATTACACAAGGAGGATGGTAATGCATCTGACCATGCATTAATTTATAATACGTTACAGAAAGACCCTACTAACTCTGAAGTTGAGGCAGTAAGACATATATATAGGCAATTAAGAACTGCTGAAGCTCCTGATGATGAAACAGCTAGAGGGATGATTGATAAATTGTTCTTTTCAGATCAGAGGTATAGTCTGGGGCATGTGGGAAGGTTTAGAATTAATGCAAGATTAAATTTAGACATCCCTGAGGATAAGATGGTTTTAACTAAAGAGGATATTGTCTCGATTATTACTAATCTTATTTCTTTGGTGAATTCTAAGGTGGATGTTGATGATATTGACCATCTAAGCAATAGAAGAATTAGAACTGTAGGAGAACAGCTCTCTAATCAATTTAATCTTGGTTTAAGTAGAATGGCTCGAACTATTCGTGAGAGGATGAATGTTAGGGATAATGAAGTATTTACTCCGATTGATTTAATTAATGCTAAAACCTTATCTGCAGTAATTAATTCTTTTTTTGGGACTTCGCAGCTGTCTCAGTTTATGGATCAGACGAACCCGTTAGCAGAGGTTACTCATAAAAGAAGGATATCAGCATTAGGTCCTGGAGGTTTAACTAGAGAGAGGGCTGGATTTGAGGTGAGAGATGTACATTATACACATTATGGGAGGCTTTGTCCAATTGAAACTCCAGAGGGGCCAAATATTGGTCTTATCTCTTCTTTAGCTGTATTTGCAAAGATTAATAGCTTAGGATTTATTGAAACTCCTTATAGGAGTGTAAAAGAAGGCAAAGTTGAGATTGATAGTCCTCCTATTTATAAGAGTGCAGAGCAAGAGATTAATCAAATTATTGCACAGGCAAATGCGTCATTAAAATCAGATGGCACTTTTGAAAGTGATAGAATTCAATCAAGAAATGAAGCTGATTATTTAATTGCAGACCCATCAAAAATAACATTGATGGATGTTGCACCTAATCAAATTGCATCTATTGCAGCCTCTTTGATACCATTCTTAGAACATGATGATGCTAATAGAGCATTAATGGGTTCTAATATGATGCGTCAGGCTGTACCATTATTAAGGACTGACGCTCCTATTGTTGGTACAGGTATTGAACCTCATGTTGCTAGAGATTCGAGAACGATGATTAATGCTGAGGGTAATGGTGTTGTGACTTATGTTGATTCAAACAATATAAAGGTGCAATATGACAAGACAGAAGAAGAGGAACTAGTTAGTTTCGATACATCAGAAAGGATATATGAGTTAACTAAATTCCAGAAGACAAATCAAAGAACTTGTATTAATATTCAACCTATAGTAAGGGTTGGAGATAAGGTAACTAAAGGACAAGTATTATGTCATGGCTATGCAACTGATAATGGTGAGCTTGCTATCGGAAGGAATTTAAAGGTTGCTTTTATGCCTTGGAAGGGATATAATTTTGAGGATGCAATTATCTTATCTGAAAGAGTAGTTAGAGAAGATTTGTTTACATCTCTACACATTGCAGAACATGTTGTTAATGTACGAGAAACTACTAGAGGTGTGGAAGAATTAACAGCTGACATCCCTAATATTAGTGAAACTGCAACTAGCGACCTAGATGAGTATGGTATGGTTAGAATTGGTGCTCATGTGAAACATGGTGATATCTTGATTGGTAAGATTACTCCAAAAGGAGAGTCTGACCCTACACCAGAGGAGAAGTTACTTAGAGCAATATTCGGAGAGAAAGCGGGAGATGTTAAAGATGCTTCATTGAAAGCAAAGCCAGCAGATGCAGGAGTTGTTATAGGTAAATCATTATTTTCAAAAACTATTAAGGATAGAAAAACGAAAAATAGTGATAAAGAATTATTAAGCAAGTTAGACACCTCTTTTGAGAAAGAAGCAGCTTCTTTAAAGAATATATTGTCAGGAAAGTTGTATCAGATTATTGGTGGTAAAGCATCAAAAGGAGTTAAGAATATTCTAGGAGAAATTGTTATTCAAAAGAGTGAGAAGTTTACAAAAAAGATGTTGTTGGGTATTGATTTCACTTTGATTGACCCTTATAATTGGACAGGTAACAAAAATAATAATCAATTAGTTAATAGAACTATTGAGAATTATCTAAGAAGGTATAATGCTGTCTATGGTGATTATAGAAGAAGTCGCTTTGCCATTACTATTGGTGATGAATTGCCTAATGGTGTGTTGCAATTAGCTAAGGTGCAGATTGCCCAAAAGAGAAAAGTGAAGGTTGGGGATAAGTTAGCTGGTCGCCATGGAAATAAGGGAATTGTATCTCGTATTGTTAAAGAGGAAGATATGCCTTTCTTAGAAGATGGAACGCCAGTTGATATTATCTTAAATCCACTTGGTGTGCCTTCAAGGATGAATCTTGGTCAGATCTATGAAACTATCCTAGGCTGGGCCGGCAAAGAATTAGGAAAGAAATATTTTACCCCTGTTTTTGATGGAGCGAGTATAGACCAAATTAATGCTGAAACTGATGAAGCTAGCTTGCCAAGATTAGGGCAAACTTATTTATATGACGGTGGTACTGGAGAGCGTTTTGAGCAGACAGCTACTGTTGGAATTATCTATATGCTTAAACTTGGTCATTTGATTGATGATAAAATGCATGCAAGATCAATCGGTCCATATTCGTTAATTACACAACAACCATTAGGAGGTAAAGCTCAGTTTGGAGGTCAAAGACTTGGAGAGATGGAGGTCTGGGCTCTTGAAGGTTATGGTGCTTCAAATATTCTACAAGAAATGTTGACGTTAAAATCAGATGATGTAATAGGTAGAGCGAAAGCATTTGAGTCAATAGTAAAAGGGAAAGAGTTGCCGCAAGCAGGTATTCCTGAATCATTTAATGTGTTATTACACGAGTTAAATGGATTAGGATTAAAAGTTTCATTTGAATAAAATACAATATGAAGAATAAACAGAAAACTATACAAGCACAGGATATAAATTCAATTAAAATTAGTTTGTCCTCACCTGAGGATATTTTAGCAAGATCTTCTGGAGAAGTTACCAAGCCAGAGACTATTAATTATAGAACTTATAAGCCAGAGAGTGGAGGTTTGTTCTGTGAAAGAGTCTTTGGTCCGACGAAAGATTATGAATGCCATTGTGGTAAATATAAAAGAATAAGGTACAGAGGAATTGTGTGTGATAGATGTGGAGTAGAGGTCACAGAAAAGAAGGTAAGAAGAGAAAGAATAGGCCATATTAATTTAGTTGTTCCTGTTGCTCATATCTGGTATTTTAGAACTTTGCCTAATAAGATTGGGTATTTACTTGGTCTAGCTTCTAAGCAATTAGACATGATAGTTTATTATGAGAGATATGTTGTGATTAATGCCCCTGAGGGTTTAAAAAACACAGAAGGAGAACCTGTAAAGTATTTAGATTTCCTAACAGAAGAAGAATATTTAGATATTTTAGATACTCAACCTTTAGAGAATCAATATTTGTCAGAAGATGATCCTAGTAGATTTATTGCTAAAATGGGAGCAGAAGCAATACATGATTTATTAGCAAGAATTAATCTTGATGATTTATCTTATCAATTAAGAAGTCAGGCTGAGAATGAGACTTCTCAACAAAGAAAAAAAGAATCTTTAAAACGCCTCCAAGTGGTTGAATCTATGCGTGAAGGGCAAAAGCATACTGATAATAGGCCAGAGTGGATGACTGTTAAGGTTATTCCTGTAATTCCACCAGAGTTAAGACCTCTAGTTCCTCTAGATGGAGGTAGATTTGCTACTTCTGATTTAAATGATCTTTATAGAAGAGTTATTATTAGAAATAATAGATTGAAGAGATTAATGGAGATTAATGCTCCAGAAATTATTCTTAGGAATGAGAAAAGGATGTTGCAGGAGTCTGTCGATGCTTTATTTGATAACTCAAGGAAGTCAGCAGCTGTGAAGACTGATGGAAAAAGAGCCTTAAAATCTTTGTCTGATTCATTAAAAGGAAAACAAGGTAGGTTCCGTCAGAATTTACTTGGGAAAAGGGTTGATTATTCTGCCCGTTCTGTAATTGTTGTAGGTCCAGAAATGGATCTTCATGAGTGTGGTTTGCCAAAAGACATGGCTGCTGAATTATATAAGCCATTTATTATAAGAAAGTTAATTGAAAGAGGTATTGTAAAAACAGTGAAGTCTGCAAAAAAGATTATTGATACTAGGGAGCCGGTTGTATGGGATATTTTAGAAAATGTAATGAAAGGTCACCCAGTTTTGTTAAATAGAGCTCCTACACTTCATAGGCTTGGTATTCAGGCCTTTCAACCAAAGATGATTGAAGGAAAAGCTATTCAATTACATCCATTAGCTTGCGCAGCATTTAATGCTGACTTTGATGGGGATCAGATGGCAGTACATCTACCTTTAGGTGCAGCTGCCATTTTGGAGGCGCAAGTATTAATGTTAGCTTCCCATAATATCCTGAATCCTGCTAATGGAGCTCCTATTACTGTTCCTTCACAGGATATGGTTCTTGGGCTTTATTATATGACTAAAGAAAAGAAGTCTACTAATGAAGAAAAGGTTAAGGGGGAAGGAATGACTTTTTATTCCTTAGATGAGGTTAAGATTGCATATAATGAAAGAGTGGCTGATTTACATGCTATTATTAAAGTAAGGATTTCTGATTCTAAAGGTGAAACATCAATTATCCAGACTACAGTTGGTCGAGTTTTATTTAATGAACATGTTCCACATGAAGTTGATTTTGTAAACGAGTTACTTACCAAGAAAGCATTAAGAAATATTATCGGAGATGTTCTTGAGAAATGTGGAGTTTCCGGTACAGTTTTCTTTCTTGATGCAATTAAGACTATTGGTTTTAATATGGCATTTAAAGGTGGTTTATCTTTTAATCTTGGGGATGTGATTGTTCCTGAAGAGAAAGAGGCTCTTATATCAGATGCTAATCAAAAGGTTGATGAAATTAAGAATAATTATGCAATGGGATTCATTACTAATAATGAAAGATACAATCAAGTAATTGATGTTTGGACAACAACTAATGCTAGACTGACAGATACGGTAATGCGTAATATTAGTAGTGATAAGCAGGGTTTCAATTCAGTATATATGATGCTTGATTCTGGGGCAAGAGGTTCTAAGGAGCAAATTCGTCAGCTTTCTGGTATGAGAGGACTTATGGCAAAGCCTAAAAAATCTGGTGATCATGGAGAGTCTATTATTGAGAATCCAATTACAACAAATTTTAGAGAAGGGTTATCGATTTTAGAATATTTTATCTCTACTCATGGAGCTCGTAAGGGACTAGCTGATACAGCACTTAAGACTGCAGACGCTGGTTATCTTACAAGAAGGCTAGTTGATGTTGCACAAGATGTAATTATCACAGAGAGTGATTGTGGAACTTTAAAAGGTCTAGATGTCTTCGCACTTAAAGATAATGATGATATTTTAGAAACAATATCAGAAAGAATTTCAGGTAGAATTAGTCTGCATGATGTTCTCCATCCTGATAATGGTACATTGTTAGTCGGATCAAATGCTATGATTTCTGATGAGATTGCAAGGCTTATCGAAAAATCAGGTATTGAAACTGTAGAGGTGAGGTCAGCATTAACTTGTCAAACTAGAAGAGGAATATGCAAGATGTGTTATGGAAAATCATTATCAACTAATAGAATGGCACAGGTAGGTGAATCAGTTGGAGTTGTTGCTGCACAGTCAGTTGGAGAGCCAGGAACACAACTTACTTTAAGAACTTTCCATGTTGGAGGTACTGCTTCTAGGTCTGAAGTAGATTCATCCATTATAATTAAGAAGGATGGTAGATTAGAGATTGAGGATTTAAGAACTGTACAGTCAAAAGGTAAAGATGGAAATATAGTTGATATTGTAGTGTCAAGATCAGCAGAGAGCAAGGTTGTTGATGATAATAATGATGTTATTTCTTCTTCAATTGTTCCTTATGGGTCTACTATATTTATTAAAGGTGGTAAAGTCAAAAAGGGAGATAGGATATGTGAATGGGATCCTTATAATGCTGTTATTATAGCGGAGATTTCTGGTAAGATTGAGTTTAATGACATTGTTGAAGGAGTTTCATATAGAACAGAATCAGATGAACAAACTGGGCATCAAGAGAAAGTTATTATTGATAGTAGGAATAAGAAAATATCTCCTTCTTTAACTGTCGGAGATAAGAATTATTTGCTTCCTGTAGGAGCACATTTAGCTGTTGAGTCTGGAGATAAAGCAAAAGCTGGTGATATCTTAGTTAAGATTCCTAGATCAGCAGGCTCTTCAGGAGATATTACAGGAGGTCTTCCTAGGGTGACAGAGATGTTTGAAGCAAGGAACCCATCTAATCCTGCTGTAGTTTCTGAGGTAGATGGTTCTGTTTCATTTGGTAAAATTATTAGAGGTAATCGTCAGGTTATTATTACAGCAAAGACCGGTGAGGTTAAGAAGTATTTAATAAAATTATCTAAGCATATTTTAGTGCAAGAAAATGATTATGTAAAAGCAGGAATGCCACTTTGTGATGGCGTAATTACTCCTGCTGATATTCTTGCAATTAAAGGAGTTGTTGAGGTTCAACAATATATTGTTAATGAGATTCAGGATGTATATCGTTTACAAGGTGTAAAGATTAATGATAAACATTTCGAGGTTCTTGTGAGACAAATGATGCGTAAGGTGAAAATTGCTCATTCAGGAGATACTTATTTCCTTGAAGGGTCTCTTATAGGAAAGGATGCTTTCCAAGAGCAGAATGATAAATTATTTGGTATGCAGATTGTTACTGAATCTGGTGACTCTGAGGAGTTAAAAGCTGGGCGTATTATATCAGCAAGAGAATTAAGAGAGGAGAATTCTAGGCTTAAAAGAAAGGACGCTAAGCTAGTTGAGGCAAGAGATGCTGTTCCTGCAGTTGCAACTCCAATTCTGCAAGGTATTACTCGTGCATCATTACAAGTAGACTCTTGGATTTCTGCTGCATCATTCCAGCAAACAACTAAGGTTCTTAATGAGGCTGCAATCAATGCGAAGTATGATAACTTAATAGGATTGAAAGAGAATGTTATTATTGGGAAAAAAATTCCTGCAGGGACAGGATTACTGCAGGAATCTAATACTGTAGTTGGATCTCAGATTGAATATGAAACATTAATGAAGTTAAAAGAAGATTCTGAGAATCTTCCTGCTGCTGAAGAGATTGTTGAAGCAGTTGATAATTCTCAAGAGAAATAGATAAATTATTATGTCAGAGAAGAAAAAGCAAGATGGATTAAATATTGAACTTACTGAAGAAGTAGCTGAAGGAACTTATAGCAATATGGCTATTATTAATCATTCTCCCTCAGAGTTTGTAGTTGATTTTATTCAAATGATGCCAGGAATTCCTAAAGCAAAAGTAAGGTCTAGAGTTATTTTAACTCCTCAGCATGCGAAGCGATTAATTAAAGCACTTTCAGATAATGTAACTAAGTTTGAGAGTCAACATGGAGAGATAAAAGATGTTGATCCTAACTCTTCTGTCCCATTAAATTTTGGAGGCCCAACGCCCATGGCATAATTTATTAGTTTTAAAAAATATTTAAAGGCCTGCGTTATTGCAGGCCTTTTTTCTAATATTAGATTTATTCTGCTAAGAAGGGGTACTTATATTCGGTTGCGGGGACGAATGTCTCTTTAATTGTTCTTGGAGAGACCCATCTTAATAAGTTTAAGATTGACCCTGCTTTGTCATTTGTTCCAGACCCTCTAGCTCCTCCAAATGGTTGTTGGCCCACTACAGCTCCTGTTGGTTTATCATTAATATAAAAATTACCTGCAGCATTCTCTAATACTTTGGTTGCATATTCAGCTGCATAACGGTCAACGGATAAGATTGCTCCGGTTAAAGCATATTCTGAGGTCTTGTCTACTATTTCAAGAGTTTCCTCCCATTTTTCAGGGTCATAGACGTAAATAGTTATGACGGGTCCAAAAATCTCTTCTACCATAGTTTTGAATTTAGGGTTAGTTGTTACAATGATAGTTGGCTCAATAAAATAGCCTATAGATTTATCATAATTTCCTCCTTGGATAATTTCAGCATCCTCAGATGATTTTGCATAGTTGATATAAGATGAAATACTGTCAAATGCTTTTTCAGAGATTACTGCATTTATAAAATTTGAAGTATCCTCAGGGCTTCCCATCTTAAAACTTTTCGTGTCAGAGATGATTCGTTTTTTTACATCATTCCATATATTAGAAGGGATATAAGCGCGAGAGGCAGCAGAGCATTTTTGTCCTTGATACTCAAATGCACCTCTTGATATAGCTGTTGCTACCTCAGCTACCATTGCTGATTTGTGTGCGATAATAAAATCTTTACCTCCTGTTTCTCCCACTATTCTTGGGTATGATTTGTATTTTTCAATATTATTGCCAATATTTTTCCAAAGTGTGCGAAATACCTGAGTACTTCCTGTAAAATGAAGCCCTGCAAAGTTTTTATTCTCAAATATTACTTTTGATATTTCTTTCCCACTTACTGTTAGCATGTTAATTACGCCATCGGGTAATCCTGCAGCTTGAAATAATTCCATAATTATTTGTGCAGAATATATTTGTGTTTCAGCAGGCTTCCAGATTATTACATTTCCAAGCATGGCTGGTGCAGCACAAAGGTTAGCGCAGATAGATGTAAAATTAAATGGAGTAAGTGCAAATACAAATCCTTCCAGTGGTCTATGTTCTAGTCTATTCCACATTCCAGCTGCAGATTCTGGTTGTTCTTTGTAAAGTTGACTCATGTATTGCACATTGAATTTAAGGAAGTCAATTAACTCACAAGCGGCATCTATTTCAGCTTGCATTACATTCTTGCTTTGAGCAAGCATAGTTGCAGCATTTAGTTTTGCACGAAATGGTCCCGCTAATAGGTCAGCAGCCTTTAAGAAGATAGAGGCTCTATGTTCCCAACTCATGTTGGCCCACTTCTTCCGGGCATTCATGGCAGCATTAATTGCTTTCTTTACTTCTTCCTCTTTCCCATAGTTTGAAGTACCTATTATATGCTTGTGATTATGTGGTGGTGAAAGTTTTCTCTTGTCATTGGTGAATATTCTTTTATTTCCAATATACATAGGTATATCAATATTGGAATCGTACATTCTTCTGTACTCAGTGAGCAATTCAGTTCGCTCAGGGCTTCCTGGAGCGTATGATTTTACTGGTTCGTTTACGGCAATGGGTGTATTATAAAATCCTTTTGACATTTACTTTGTTTTTTAAATTGTTTGCAAATTTAGTTATTAAAATACTAAAAAAGTTCTTTTGAAGAAGTTTTCAGAAATCCTATTAACCTGTCATATCTATCTGATGTAGAACGGTAGTATACATAGATGTAATAATCATTTCGAGTCTGATAGTGTGTTCCTTCAATGAAACTTACATCAATATTTTGTGTATCTGCATTAGTGACCCCATATAGATAGTTGTAGTATCCTTGTTTTAAATAAATAGAAGTTTCATACTGCTGTTTTATACTGTTGTATTTAAGTCTAAAATCATCTTTTATTTCCCAGTCACAGAATTTTCCTAACAGATATACATCTCCAAGATTAATCTTCTCTGTGGGTAAGGAAAAGTGAATAAAAGCATAGTCTGCTTCAATAGAAGGGTCTCTCCCTTCTTGTGATCTAATTAAGAATTTTCCATTAATATCTAAATCAATTGAGTATCTATCAAAGGAACGTTTTTTGTCTTTAAATAAGTATACATGGTTATATGTGCTGTCATATTTTATTTCCTCTATTCTTTCAGAGTGATATCTTAAGCTTTTAAAATCAAAATGTCGATATTCATTATTGCCAAAGAATGTGTTATCATCTTCATAGTCATAGATAAGCTCATCATTCCTTATATATTGAGGTGTTAAATCTGTAATCACATTATCTTCTCTATTGTTTTGTTTAATATGAACTCTGAGGTCTGAGAAAGGGTGATTAATTATAAAGTTTGGATGTTTAATAGTGAAATCAATTTCATGTTTACTCTTTCTGTCTGCGGCTAAAGTAGCACGCCTTACATTAGCTTCTATTTGTAGTTTTTTCTCTAATACCATGAAGCGTTTGTACAGTATAGGTGTTCCATCTTCTTCATATACTTTGATGATATAATTACCTGATATGGTTGGTTTAATGTTGTTTGATGGGAACTTAAAATAATAGTGCGTATATTTTTGTATAGTATTAAACGAGAATTCATAATCTGTGATAAGTTCTTCAGTAAAACCTTCTATATATTCATTTTTCATTAAATCACTTGCGGTCCAGTCTGCATTACAATGAATAATTGTATAGTAATAATCTGTTCTTCTAGATTCTAGATTATCAAAGCTGATTAAAAGTTTGTCATCACTGTCTAGATTAATAATGGCTAATGAGTTGTCTTCCTTTTCTTGATGGCAAAGTGCTGTTTTTATATTAGGGTTTACAATTTGATTTGTGTAATAAATATTTTGTTTATATGTTGAATCTTCTATTTCTGTATAAGATGTATCAATTGGCATATTACTTTCTTTATAAATATCTTTTGTGGAACGGCATGAAGAGGTGATTAGTAAGATAAACGCAAAGAATTTTGATATGTTGGTAAGTTTCATTCTATTATGATATAAATATATATGGATTCCTTGCAAATTTATATTATTTTTGCAGTCGAAAAATTTTATAGCTGTTAAATAAAAGGATGTCTAAAGATATAAAACTAAAAAGAGGATTAAATATTAGTTTAGTAGGTGATGCTGATAAAGTTTATGCATCACTTAAGCCTAATGAAAGATCAGATAGATATGCTGTTAAGCCAACAGATTTTCATAGTTTGATTCCAAAACTAAATGTTAGAGTTGGTGATAAAGTCAAGGCTGGCACTTCACTTTTCTTTGACAAGTCTAATGAGAAGGTGAATTTTGCTAGTCCAGTTAGTGGAGAAATAATAGACATTGTAAGAGGTGCAAAACGTAGAATTTTAGAGGTAGTGATTAAGTCTGAAGTTGATATTGTTTATGAAAAATTCCCAGTTTCCGCAGTAGATAGCCTCTCTAGAGAAGAAATAATTGATATGATGCTTAAAGGTGGAGTTTGGCCATTCATAAGGCAGAAGCCTTATGATATTATCGCTAATCCTTCTGACATGCCAAAATCAATTTTTATTTCTGCTTTTAAATCAGCACCATTATCAATTGATAATGATTTTGCTCTTTATGGTATGGAGGACCTTTTTCAAATGGGTTTAGATTATATTGTTAAATTGACTAGTGGAAAAACACATCTTAATATCGATGGAGATACAAATGGAGCAAACGTTTTTACTACAGCAAAAGGGGTTGAAATTAATAAAGTATCAGGACCTCATCCTTCTGGCAATGTAGGGGTGCAGATTCATCATATTGACCCTATTAATAAAGGGGATAT
>Ga0315315_10003057_pt1 | contig 15305 bp, 14 predicted proteins | sample M140m3416metaG_FD_203699 | JGI IMG/M metagenome (GOLD analysis project Ga0315315, IMG submission 203699) | Ammonia-oxidizing marine archaeal communities from Monterey Bay, California, United States - M1 40m 3416 | ecosystem: Environmental > Aquatic > Marine > Intertidal zone | place: USA...
TTATGCTGCCGGTGGCAACGGCACCCAATGCGGTCGTGTTTGGCAGCGGCGAGCTGCCGATTCAACGGATGGTGAGGGAGGGGTTTGTACTGAACCTTATCGGTGCGCTGGTCATCGCGACCGTTACCTGGGCCCTGCTGACGTAGCCCGCTGGGTAGAAGAGGGGGTGAGCCCGCACCACAGCGGCTGTGGTGCGCGTTCAGAGACCTTGATCAGAGCAGCGCCATCATCGTCTCGGCAGAGCTGACATCGATCCCCGGGCCCTCCTCAACGTTGAGATGGGTGACCTTACCGTCTTCGATGATCATGGCGAAGCGCTGGCTTCGCGTGCCCAGACCAAAGCCGGAGCCATCTAGTTCAAGGCCGAGGGCTGCAGTGAGCTCACCATTACCGTCGGCGAGCATCATAATCTCATCGGCGTTTTGTGCCTTGCCCCATGCGCCCATCACAAAGGCGTCGTTCACAGACATGCACACAATACTGTCTACGCCCTTGCTCTTGATAGTATCGGCGTTTACCACGTAGCCCGGCAGGTGTGTCATTGAGCAACCCGGAGTGAAGGCGCCAGGTACCGCGAATAACAGGACTTTCTTGCCGTTACACATATCCGAGGTGGAAACCGGTCCGGGACCTTCATCTCCCATCACGGATAAGGTACAGCTCGGCATGCAATCTCCTACAGCAATGGTCATCTTTAATACTCCCAATCAAAATGGATCATGGACTCTCTGTGAGCACGGCAGGTGCGCAAGAGGCTGTTGGTTTGAATAATAACTCATGGAGACTGTGTATCGAGCAGTCTCGCATCGATTAATTCGCACTCTCGGTAAAATTCGCTCTGTTGATCCCCCAAATAGGGGGCACAGTGCGAGAGCACCTGCAGCACGGTGCGATGAATGGTTTGCTGCGGGCTTTGCGGTGTGCCGGCCATCTGCTCAAAGCTCAACCAGAACATCAGCGTCATGGCCATACTGTCCGCAACGTGATCCAGCCTTTTTGGATGTGCGCTGATATCCACAGATGCCAGTAGGGCAGTGGCGAGTCGGGAGGTGGCCTGGCGTTTCAGCGACATCAGCCGTCGCATCCCGCGATCAATCTCGGGGTAGCGCTGCATCAGGTCGCTCTGATTGAGATAAAGGAAGCGATATTCGTACATCGTCTCCATCAGTACGGTAAGAAACAGCCAGCTCCGCTCAAGCGGGTTACTGTTTTCTAGGAATGTTTCCTCAAGAATGGGGGCGGCCAACATGCCGGCAAGCTGACGATAGCAGTGGGCGAACACCCCGGAGAGGATCCCGTCTTTGCCGCTGTAATGGTAGTAGAGGTTGCCCGGGCTGATATCGAGCTCGAGGGCGATATCACTGGCCGTCACATTCCGCTCGCCCTGCTCGTTAAAGAGCCGGGTCGCGGTCACTAGAATACGTTGAGCGGTTTTCATTGCGCGTTAGTGTAACGTGATGCGCTCGGTCATAAAAAAGGGGAGCAGCCGCTCCCCTAAAAAAAAACGGACCAGAAAGTGGGGTTAAGCCACCTTGCCAAATTTGCCTTTTAGATCATCAAAGCGAGATTTAGCCTTTTTCATCTGGGCTTCCAACTTGGAACGATCAGCCAGCGAGTCCAGTTCAAGATCAGCCAGCGCCTTCAGGGCGTCCTTTTCTACCGCTGAGCCGCGCTTGATCAGCGACTTGTAGAGATCCTCAGCCTGCTTGCGGCGCTCGGTCAGACGGCTTTGTGCTTCGTCGACCTGCTCCTGCAGACTAGAGAACTGCTCGAGCATCTGATCATAGGCTTTTCCGTAAACGCCGAGGCCAGCTAACAGGGCGTTACGACCGGTATCGACGGCCTTGGGCCGGGCGCGGGTCTTGGCCTGCGTCTTTGCTTTGGCCCGAGTTTTTGCAGCCGGCTTTTTCTTCGCAGGTGCTTTTTTGGCTTTAGCGGGTGCTTTCTTTGCCGCAGTCTTTTTAGCCGCAGCCTTGGGTGCTGCTTTGCTTTTGGCTTCTGCCATGGTGTTTCTCCTCGTTGGAATAGCTGAAAACGGAAGAGAGTGTGGCGTGGAAAATTAGAATCTGCCCTCTAAAAACCGATGCGGATATGGCAATCTTCCGCAACTTGAAATGAGATAGCATCGTGAGTGCCAATTTAATTGTCTTCCAGTAGGTGATAGCCATGAGAGCGATTGCAAAAGTAGTGGTGATCCTCGTCGCGTTACTCATGGTGGCCGTCTTTGTGTTGCTGCGGGACGGCGATCGAATCACTCCCTCCGGTCAGGGGGTGGTCGAGCTTGAGGGGGGTAAATTCGAGGCATTTGCGCTGCCTGACTATGCGGAAGCTGTCATCGATGATGCCTATAAAAGCTATTTCATCGAGGTCGAGCCCGGGATCAAGATCCATGTTCTAGAGGTTGGGCAGGGGTATCCGGTCTACCTCCAACATGGCAATCCGACTACCGGTTTACTGTATCGAAAGGTCGCTGAGTCGCTGCCTTTGGATCGCGTCAGAGTCATCATGCCGACCATGGTGGGCTTGGGTTACTCCACTAAGGTGCCCGCGAGTGAGCACACACTCGACAATCATATACGCTGGATGAACAAAGCGTTGAGCGCACTTCATATTACTGAGGTGATTTACGTCGGCCAGGATTGGGGAGGGCCCGTGGGCATGGGCGCCCTGTCATTGTCTCCGGGGGTGCTAAAAGGCGCAGTCGTTATGAATACCGGATTCACAGCGCCTCGCGCACCCATGGATCTGAGTCCAGCGCATGCGTTAGTTAAAACACCGTTGGTGGGCGAATTTGTGGTCGAGGCGATGTCTTCGTTCTTTTTTAAGCGTCTGGCTGCGGTACAGGGTGACCCGGCCAGCATGCCATCGGAGGTCATGGATCTTTATCGTCGCCCACTGCAAGACAGCGGTAATGCAAAGGCCGCGCTTGCACTCATGCGAATGGTGGCAGACGGACCTGAACACGCCAGTGCGCCGGCGCTGCGGGATATTGAAAAGTATGTCAACGGACTGGATATCCCGGTAGAACTGGTGTGGGGGATGAAAGATCCTATTCTGGCCAAGGGACTACCGGTGATGAGAGAGATCTTTCCTGCAGCACCTGTGACCGAGACCGAGGCCGGGCATTTTCTTCAAGAAGAGGTGCCAGAGACCGTCGCAGAAGCGGTGGTGCGCGTTATCGACGTCGTGCAGAAAAACTGAACACACTTTCTGCAACTTGCTTTTGGTAGCTTTGCACACTGGCCTGAATACCTTCGAGGCGCGTATAACGCTAAAATCCGTCGCGAAACGGAAGGCGTAGCGCGTTCTGCTGGATGTAGGGCTGTGCATCGCTTTCGCAGGAAGTCGAGCGCAATGTCTTGAAAGGCAACCACCTCGGCCTCATTCACTCCCTACAGGGACAGTAGTAATCGATAGATGACTGACTCCGGTATTAAAAGTAGCCGTTTTTCCCGTCGCCGACTGTTGGGCTCGGCGGTGTTCACTGCTGCCGGCTTGGCGGTCTGTTTTTTGGTGCTGGTGGGCAAGCCGCAAACACAGCCCACGCAATTTCCGGAACCCCGCCGCCCTCTGGTCGATGTGATTCTGGCGGCACCTGCAGAGCACAGCATTTCGGTTCGCACACAGGGTACCGTTGAGCCGGTCAGGCGCGTTGGGCTGGTCGCACAGGTCAGTGGCAAGGTTGAGGCCGTGAGTGATTGGTTCCTTGACGGTCGATTCTTCAAGGCTGGCGACATTTTGTTGGAGCTAGAGAAAGCAGACTACGAATTTGCTATCGCCAGAGCGCGGGCTCAAGAAGCCGCTGCCGCCCAGCGTGTTGCGGAGGAGCGTGGCCGTAATCTTCAGGCACAGCGAGAGTGGCGTGATCTTGGCACCAGCGAAGCGAACGACCTTTTTCTCCGTAAGCCCCAGCTACGAGCCGCCGAGGCGTCACTTGCCGCGGCTCAAGCGGACGTGGCTGCGGCCGAGCTGGCACTGGAACGGACCACAGTCCGAGCACCCTTTGATGGACGGCTTGAAAAGAAATCGGTAGATCTCGGGCAGTTTGTAGCGCCTGGCAGCGTTTTGGCCCAGATTTACGCGATCGACCGCGTTGAGGTGCATTTACCTATTAGTGATTCACAATTGGCGTTGCTCGAACTGCCGCTGTTTGAAACGGCGGTTGAAACTTACCCAAAGGTAACACTGAGCGCCCGATTTGGCGGTGAGCGCTGGCACTGGCAGGGCAAGATTGCTCGAGTCGAAGCCAGTATAGACCGGGACAGCAGGGTCACCTTTGCGATCGCAGAGGTGAATGAGCCGTTCGGCGACAATGGTACCCAGAGGCCACCGTTGACGCCGGGTCTGTTTGTAGAAGCCAGCATCAGCGGTAAGCCAATTCAGCAATCCGTCGAGTTGCCCGCAACGGCCCTGCGTGGCGATAACACCGTTCTGCTGGTCAATGAAAACAGCCGTCTGGAGCGTTTGCCCATCGAGCTTCTGCGCCGCGAGCAAGATCGTGTCTGGGTGCGCGGCATCGATGCCGGCATGCAGGTGGTCGCCGAGCAAAGCAGTGTACTGGCCGCAGGTGCTGCCATTGAAGTCGCTGAGACGAGGACGCCCAGTGGCTGATAAGCCCGGTCTGCTGGGCTGGTTTATTTCCAATCCGATCGCCGCCAATCTGTTGATGGTGGTGCTGGTGATTGGCGGTCTTTACAGTATTCCAGGCCTCGACAAGCAATTCTTTCCAACACCGGTCGTCGACCGCGTCAGTATTTCGATGCCATTTCCCGGCGCCAGCCCCAGTGAGGTAGAAGAGCAAATCTGTGTGCGAATCGAGGAGGCGATCCACGACCTCGACGGCATTAAAGAGGTGCGCTCGACCGCTTCAGAGGGTATGGGGCAGGTCATCGTCGAGGCGTTGACCGGCTACCCCACTCAGCGACTCACAGCCGAGATCAAGACACGGATCGATGCCATCACCACTTTCCCCACAGATGCCGAGCGGCCGGTCGTCACAGAACTCATTTATCGCCACTTGCTCGGTATTGTTCAATTGGCGGGCGAACTCGATGAGTGGGAGCTCAAGGAAATTGGCGAAACCTTGCGCGACGATCTGGCTCGTCAGCCTTGGATCTCTGTGGTCGACTTGGTGTCTCCACGACGCTATGAAGTGTCTGTGAATGTTTCCGAGCTGGATCTACGACGTCATAACCTTTCGTTTGACGATGTAGTGCGTGCAATCCAGTCTGCCTCCCTTAATTTGCCCGCCGGCGCCATAAAAGGGAGCGATGGCGACATTCGCGTCCAAACGCGTGGCCAGGCGTATTACCGCGAAGACTTTGAGCGAATCGTTTTATTAACGGCACGCGACGGAACCCAGATTTATCTCGGTGAGGTGGCGACCATTGAGGATGGCTTCGAGGATGTCGATACGGTCAGTCGCTTTGACGGGATGCCTGGCCATGGTCTTTATGCCTTCGTTACCACCAACCCTGATGTAGTGCAGTCTTCCCAAGTGATCAACGACTGGGTGGTGGAGCAGACGCCCAATTTGCCAGAGGGAGCGACGTTGTCTTTTTGGCGCGATGCTGCCGTGCCCTTCAAGGGTCGTGTTGAAACACTGCTCAAAAATGGGTTTGGTGGATTGCTATTGGTGTTTCTGGTTCTGGTGCTCTTTTTGCGACCGGCGGTCGCAATATGGGTGTCTGTTGGGATTGCGGTCGCATTCTTGGGCGCTTTCTTTCTCCTGCCTTACACCGGCGTGGGGCTGAATATGATTTCACTGTTTGCCTTTTTGTTGGTGCTGGGCATTGTGGTGGATGACGCGATTATCGTTGGGGAATCCATCCATACAGCCCAGTCGAAAGGGGTCCCCGGAGATGAGGCGGCCCTTTGGGGTGTCCGAGAAGTATTCAAACCAGTTCTCTTCGCGGTGATCAGCACCATGGTTTTTTTCGCGCCCATGATGTTTATGCCGGGTGAGTGGGCGCATGCCGCCAAGGGTATCCCCGTTGTTGTGTTGCTGGTTTTGACCTTTTCATTGGTGGAATGTCTTTGGATCCTGCCCGCACACCTGTCGCGACTGGGCCCAGAGAAGCCCGCTACGACACCTCTGTTGAAGCGGTTAGAGGCCTGGCGGCATGGCTGTGCTGAATGGCTGGTGACCTTTGCGAGGATACGTTATCGGCCGTTTCTGCAGTGGGCGTTAAAGCACCATTTGTTCGTAGCGGGATTTTTTCTGGTGATGCTCAGTTTGAGTCTCGCGCTATACGGCGGCGGGTGGCTCCGATCGGCTTTTTTCCCGCGTATTAACTCCGATTTTGTAGAGGCGAGGATCGTCATGCCCGAGGGCGGCTCATTTGCCCAGTCCGAGCTCGTCATGCAGCGCGTCGTTGCTGCGGCAGAGGCTTTAAAGACGGAGTGGAATGAGCGGCCGGAATTTCAGGGCAGCCCTGCCATCGGCAGTATTTTGGGCCGTGCCAACGATAATGACGTCGAAGTGATGGTGGCCACCGTCACCGAGGGTGTCGACACCGAGGCTTTTGCGCTGGAGCTGCGGTCGAATTCCGGTGCGCTCAGCGAAGCCAAAGAGGTCCGCATGGATTACACCATTCGAGACCCCGGTAAACCGATTAGATTGGTGCTGGCTTCACGTCAGGTGGAAGACCTAGAAGCGGTGGCGGGAGACGTTCGAGAGGCGCTGCTGTCTTACCCGGGCGTTTTCGATGTTTCAGACAGTTTTGACAGCCCTCGAGACGAGCTGGTGTTGGAGCTAAAGCCAGCAGCCGAAACGCTGGGCATTGGTTTGGCGGACGTCGCACGCCAGGTCAGGCAGGCCTTTTACGGCGCCGAGGCGCAGCGGATCCCGCGTGGGCGCGAGGATGTCAAGGTGATGGTGCGCTACCCCGAAGCAGAGCGATTGGCGATTGCCAATCTGAATGACATGTATATCCGCACCCCCGGTGGTGGAGAAGTGCCCTTTGAGGCCGTGGCAACCTACCGAGTTGAAGCCGGCTACCAGAAGCTGGAGAGGTTGGATCGTTTACGAACGCTTGAAGTAGAAGCCGACGTGCAAGCTAATGGACCTCCACCCCGGGCTATCGTGCAGTCAATCTTCCGCGACTACCTGCCCAAGTGGCAGCAGCAATACCCCGATTTATTTGTGAATCTGGACGGGGAATTGCAGGAAGAGATCGAGTTCCGGGAGGCTACCTTGCGACTGATGGGGCTAGCCATGATGGTCATTTACGCGCTGATGGCGGTGGCTTTCCGGTCTTATTGGCAGCCTTTGCTGATTCTGACAGCGGTGCCCTTTGGTCTGATGGGGGCGATTTTTGGCCATATGATTCTTGGCTGGCAGGTCAGCATGTTTTCCATCATGGGCGTGACCGCCTGTGCAGGCGTTGTCGTCAACGACAACCTCGTTTTAATTGACCGAATCAATCGCCTGCGGGATGAAGGGCAGGAGCTGGTCAGTGCGTTAGTTCAGGCCGGTGAAGATCGATTTCGACCGATTATTCTGACTTCAGTGACCACTTTCGTGGGGCTTTTGCCCATTATGTCAGAGACCAGTGTTCAGGCTCAGTTTCTGATTCCGATGGTCACGTCGCTGTCATTTGGCGTGTTGTTCGCTACCGGCGTGACGCTGGTGCTCGTGCCCGCTCTATACCTGATTGCCGAGGACGCACGAGCATTGCGGATAAAATGGCTGGGGGGCAAAGCCACGCCCGCAGAGCTCTCTCCAATGCCCTAAAGACGGCGTCAGGCTTTATCTATTTTTCCCTATCAGGCTGATCGGGGCCCGGCAGCAATGATCGCGTCGCTGACGTCGAAATTACGAATGTTTTCTAGGAAGAGTGCGGCAAGCTGTCCAGCCTGAGCCTCATACGCACTGTCATCACCCCAACCCGCTTTAGGATCGGTGTAGTGGTCGTCGACACCCGGAATGTTGACAGGATAGTCGAGATTGAGGCTTTCAATGTGCCGCGTTTCAGCGCCGATCAGCACCCCATCCTGGGCAGCCTTCACGACAGCGCGTGTGACTGGAATCGGGAAACGTGAGCCCGTTCCGCCCGGCGCACCGGATCCGCCAGTCCAGCCGGTATTGATTAAATAGACCTGGCTATCAAAATCCTCAATGCGCTTAATCAGAAGCTCTGCATAATCACCGGCAGGGCGGGGCATGAAAGGTGCGCCAAAGCAGGTCGAAAAGGTCGGATTAATGCCGGCAGCAGCACCGACCTCGGTCGAGCCAACTCGTGCGGTATAGCCCGAAAGAAAATGAAAGGCCGCGGCTTCCTTTGACAGAATCGAGATCGGCGGTAGAACGCCAAAGACATCGCAGGTCAGAAAGATGACGCACTTGGGTTCGCCACCTGAATTGCTGGTAGAACGCTTCTCGACATGCTCAAGAGGGTAGCAGCAGCGTCCATTTTCGGTCAGTCGGGTATCGCTGTAATCTGCATTACCCTGATCGTCGAGCACGACATTTTCGATGATGGCGCCACTGCGAATCGCATCCCAGATGACGGGCTCATTCTTGCGGCTGAGATCGATGGTTTTCGCATAGCAGCCCCCTTCTATATTAAAGACGGAACCTTTGGACCAGCCGTGTTCATCGTCGCCAATGAGATAACGGTCAGGATCTGCCGATAGGGTGGTCTTGCCGGTACCCGATAGTCCAAAGAATAGCGTTGTCGCGCTGTCCTCGCCGATATTGGCTGAGCAGTGCATGGGCATGACGTCTTTTTCTGGCAGCAAAAAGTTTTGCACCGAAAACATGGCTTTTTTCATTTCGCCTGCATAACGCATACCGGCAATCAGGACTTTTCTCTGCCCGAAATTGATGATGACGGTTGCGTCTGAATGTGTCCCATCTCGCTCGGGGTCACACACGAAATCGGCTACGTTGAGGATTTTCCACTCCGGCTTGTTGGCAGGGTTGTAGGTTTCTGGTCGGATAAACATATTGCGACCGAATAGCGACTGCCAGGCAGTTGCCGTGATGACTTTGACCGGGAGGTAGTGATCGCTGTGCTCGCCCACATGCAAATATTGCACCCAGCTTTCTGACTGACTGGCATGGGACTTCACCCTTTCCCAGAGCGCGTCGAAACGATCCGCATCAAACGGCCGATTAACGCCACCCCAATCTATTGCGTCTTCGCTTGATGGTTCTCTGACGACAAACCGATCTGCGGGAGATCGACCGGTGCGAGCGCCGGTTTCAATACGCAGGGCGCCGGTATCGGACAGCACACCCTCACCGCGTGCCAAAGCCATATCGATGAGGTCAGTGGGAGATAAACCGGTGTGAATGTCGGGGGTGGAAAGTGCTACTTCGCTCATGTTGGTTTCCGTGGTGAGTACTGTAGGTTTTGCTTTTATATGTTGTGTTGAAATTCGTTGCGTCTTCGTCGTCTTCAATGCAGCGTATTTCCTGCACTTTCTGTCGCCAACCCCTCTCGATCAAATCGGTAGGTCTTACCGCATAACTCACAAGTCATCGCAATATCACCTTCCTCGGTGAGGATCTCCTCGCGCTCGGATTCTGGCAACAGGGCAATGGCGGCGGCACTTCGCTCGCGACTACACCGACATTTAAACAAAATGGGGGCCGGTGGGTATACCGTTACGGTTTCCTCCTGATAGAGCTTGAATAACAAGTCCTCTGAAGGTAGACCCAACAACTCTTGAGTTCGGACTGTCTCTGTCAACAGACATAGGGTAGACCACTGCTCCTTCCGTACCGCTCCGTCTGTGATCTGGGCCGGCAGTTGCTGCAGCATCAGCCCGCCGCTTTGACGGCCATCTGAGGCCAGCCAAAACCGAGTACCTAATTGCTCACTCTGGGAAAAATAGATCTCCAGAGACTCCGCCAGCGAGCCTTTTTCCAGAGCGATGATGCCCTGATAACGTTGCCCGGCGTCGCGCTCCACCGTGAGCACCAGCTGCCCACCTGATAACAACGACATGGGGTCCGCGGCTTCGGCACTGATATCGCCTTGGGCAATCCCGCGAATATGACGCTCACTGGAACACTCAACCATCACCAGAGAGACGGCCTGATCGCTGCGCGCCTGCAGGGTAATCCGCCCTTCATACTTGAGATTATTACTGATCATGACTGCGGCTGCGGCAAACTCGCCCAGCAGGCATTTTAAGGTCGGGCTATAGGCCTGGTTTGCCAGCATGTCAGCTAGCGCACCATCAATGCGCACCGATTCACCCCGCACATCGGCTCCATCAAACAGGAACCGTTGACTGCTGTCAGCGTGTGCATTCATCTCATGGTGATACTTGTGAAAACGGGAGTGTAGGATAACGGGAATGTCACCGGACCCCAATCGGGTTATTGAATGTCTGTTATTCGCTTATCGCGCAGCCATAGCCTGAATGAGCACGCCCAGGAGGTGGCGCTTGAGCGCCTGGCTGCGCAGCTCGGTACCGCGCTGGGCGCCAAAGTAGAACGCTCAGAGCGCGAGTTGCGGTTTGCCGGAACAGGATTTTCAGGCACGGTCTCACTCAATGACAGCCGATTAGAGGGTGAGGTGCATTTGGGGATCTTGATGAGGCCCATGAAAAGGGCCATCACCAGAGAGATCGAAGCAGGGTTGTCGCAGTATCTGGGAGATACCTAACAGCCCCGAAAGGCCTTATGCGCTAGCCAGAGCCTTGACGCGGGCGTTGAGGCGGCTTTTGTGACGAGCGGCCTTGTTTTTCTTAATAATGCCGCGATTTGCCATTTTATCGATGACGGGCACGGCTGAGTCGTAGGCCGCGCGTGCGTCCTCTGCACTGCCGGTATCGGCAGCGGCAATGACCTGCTTAATCTTGGTGCGAACCAGTGACCGCAGACTCGCGTTATGGACCCGGCGCTTGTCATTCTGTCGGGCGCGCTTTCGTGCTTGGGGTGAATTAGCCAACGCTATGCTCCAAAGGGATCAAAAAAGGCCGCGAATCATCTGGGATACGCGGGTTAATGTCAACTGTGCTGCGAGCCCAGACACCCTGTTATGGGGCGTTTTACCCCTTTACCAGCCTAACCAGATCAGAATCCAGCCGACCAGTGCACAACCTAGCGCAGATCCGGCCTTATCGAGCCGAAAAAGCGCGTAGCCGTAGGCCACTGGAGGCAGCAACAAAGCAAACATTCCCCAGGCGTACTCTTCGCGCCAAGCAGTAATCAATAGCAATATCCAGCTGACCAACAGCGAGGCTGCACCGAGGGTCGTTAAAAATGAACTTGAAGCTTCCATTTACGGTCTCTGAAAGGTAGGTTGCCGAGCGATGCGCAGGGTATCAGAAACCCCAAAGCAACGGCACAATAAGCCAGCGCCCGATGACAGGATTAGCATGACAGATTCCACAGCGTCGGATCTCGAAGACCCCTTTGCGGAAATCAGGCCGTTCTCCAGTCCTGACGTTCCCCAGGTGCTGACAAGACTGGCTAATGATGCAGAACTCGCCGAGACCATCGCACTGTGGCGGCTGCCCCGGCTCAGTGCGATGTGGCCGGGATTGGCGCGGCGACTAGGCAGCCTATGGCTGCATCTAGCTGCGCGCCGTCTGTCGACTGTTGAGGATCTTCAAAATCTGATTGCGCCTAACCTGTCTCGGATGATCAAGAAGACGTCTCGGTTTTCAGTCGGCGGTATGGAACGCCTGAATTTGGAGCCTGCTCGCGTTTATTTGAGCAACCATCGGGATATTTTTATGGATCCCGCGTACGCCAACTACGCGTTTCACCGCCAGGGCTCGCGGACACTGGCTGTCGCCATTGGTGACAATTTACTCTCCAAGCCTTGGGTTGCCGACCTGATGCGCCTCAATAAAAGCTTTGTCGTCAAGCGAGATGTCGGTGGCCCACGGGCTTTACTGGCGGCGACCAAGCTCCTTTCGCAATTTATTCGCGATGCGGTGAGCCAAAACCGAGAGGCGATCTGGATCGCGCATCGAGAGGGGCGGGCCAAGGACGGGCGCGATGTCACTGAGCCGGCGGTGATCAAGATGCTCACACTATCTCGGGAAAAGGGTGAGTTACCCGAATCCGTCTTGTCCGAGCTTGATATCGTTCCGTTGGTCATAGCTTATGAGCTCGACCCCTGTGATGGGCTTAAAGCCGCCGAGCTGACGGCGGGGGAGGGTTATGTCAAATCGGAATTTGAGGATGTGGCTTCGATTGCGCAGGGGATCGTGGGTGACAAAGGCTGCGTGCACCTTCATTTCGGAGAGCCGCTGCCGCCGGGACTGCAGGTCAAGGAAGTGGTTGCCGAAATTGACCGGCAGATGGCGCTTCACTATCGGTTGTACCGGACCAATGTTTGGGCCTGGGAGTGGCTGCATGGCGCACCGGCACCTGAGGGCCTGCTTTTCCACGAGGGCTCGATTAGTGAACAGTCTTTCCGCGCTCGGGTCGACAGTATTGCGCCTGAGCACCGGCAATGGATGCTGGCTATGTACGCCAATCCGGTAGATCGCCAACTGGAGTTGCAGGCCGCGTCGCGGGATTCATCATGTGATTGATGAAGCGCTGCAGGATGAAATCCGGGCGGCCTACCAGCAGCTGACCGAGTCTTTAAGCTTGGTACCGCGGTGGGGCCAGCGGCAGATGATTGCAGAGGTCGCCAATGCCCTTGCCGATCCGGAGGTGGAGACGCCTATTGCCGTAGTCGAGGCCGGAACCGGCACGGGAAAAACCATTGCCTATCTTGTCGCCGCCCTCCCTGTCGCTCGCGCCCGTGGCAAGAAACTGGTGGTCGCATCGGCGACGGTAGCCCTGCAGGAGCAGTTGCTGTTTCGTGACCTGCCCGATGTGATGCGGCACAGCGGTCTCTCCTTTAACGCTGCTCTCGCCAAGGGTCGCGGTCGCTATGTCTGTTTGCTTAAGTTGGACCGCCAGCTCTCAGAGCGAGAAGGCGACCCGCTAATACCCCTTTATCCAGATGAATTTTTCTCGGCGGAGGACGTGGTAACTGGCCCCGTCATGGAAGAAATGATTCAGGCACTAGGGGACGGCGGCTGGGATGGCGATTTGGATGCCTGGCCGGAGCAGCTCGCGCCGGGAGTGCGGCGGCTGATTACAACGGACCAAAGCCAATGCACCGGCCGGCGGTGTCCCCATGTCGGGCAGTGCAGTTTTTTTCGAGCCCGGGAGGGCCTTGAAGAGGCAGATGTCATCGTGACCAATCATGATCTGGTGCTGTCGGATCTGCGTTTGGGTGGCGGCGTGATTCTGCCGGCACCCGAGGACAGTTTGTATATCTTTGACGAGGGGCATCAGCTGCCCGCGAAGTGTCTGAATCACTTCGCCTTACGTTTTCACGCGGGGGCCACACTGCAAGGTCTGCGAGACAGTGAGCGTTGGCTGGCGGCAGGAAACTCCGCTTGGGTCAAGCTGGGCCTCGACGAAAACTTGGTGCCGGCGATGGCCTCCGTCCTCGGGGATCTGACGCAGCGCTGCGAAGATATGGCAGCAGCACTCTGGCAGCTGTTGCCTGCTGATGACGAGGATCGAGGCGAATATCGTTTTCCCCATGGACGGATACCTTCAGATCTCTCTGAGCAGGCGGCGACGCTCGTGGTGCAGTGGAATCAGTTGCATCACAATGCAATACGATTGGAGGCGGCGCTGGATAACAGTCTGTCATCGGGGTCGACATCGCAGGCCTCATCTTCGGACTCCGTATCTGATCCGGATCTCGATCTGGCCAATGCGCAGGGTCTGCTTGCTCGCACTGAGCAGCAACTGGCGGTATGGCGTGCTTTCGCAGAGGCGCCCGGAGACGGTGAGCCGGGCGATGGATGGGCGCGCTGGTGTCAGCATCGTGGTAACCCGCAAACCATCGAATGCCAGGCCAGTCCCATACTGCCGGGCGAATTGCTCCACGATTCGTTGTGGCAGCGCGCTGCGGGAGCTGTGCTGACATCGGCGACCCTGTCTGCGCTGGGAACTTTCGATCGTTTTCGTGAGCGGTCAGGGGTCCCTGCCGATGCGCGATGGAAGCAGGTTGCGAGCCCATTTGATCCAGGTAAGGCTACATTCTGTGTGCCGCCGATGACATCGGACCCGGGCAACCCCGAGGCACATACCCGTGAATTGACCGAGAAACTCCCGTCGCTGATCAGCGATGATTTGGGTGTCCTGCTGCTATTTACCTCCCGCCGACAGATGGAATCGGTAGTGGAAGCACTCGAGAGTGTGATCGCACATCATGTGCTGGTGCAGGACCGTATGAGTAAAAATGCTCTGCTCACGAAACACAGAGAACACATTGACCGAGGAGATCCGTCTGCCATTTTTGGTCTGGCCAGCTTTTTTGAGGGAATAGATCTGCCCGGCGCCTATTGTGGCCATGTGCTGATCGCCAAGTTACCGTTTGCGGTACCTGATGATCCTATCGCTGCGGCCCACTCGGAATTACTCGAGGCACAGGGTCGTGACCCCTTTATGGAGATCAGCGTCCCCGACGCTGCACAAAAGCTGGTGCAGGCGAGTGGGCGTCTGCTGAGAACAGAGCAGGATGAAGGCCGGATCACGCTGTTGGATACGCGACTACTCAGTCGTCGCTACGGGCGCGCCATACTCGAGACCTTGCCGGCGTTTACATTAGAGCTTGGGCCGTAAACCCCCTTTACACTGCGGTGCATTGCGTGTGTCGAACCCGGCTGCGTCCAGTGAACACGGTTGGATCGGTCAAGCGAGCTGTTGGTTGATGCGGGTTGAATCGAAGCGGAATAATCGGAGGACATTTTCGGGACATGACATTGGAAGGGACACGTAGCGAAATCGCCGCACAGCTAATCGACCTGGAGGCCGGCTTGCGGCAGCTTGATCTGTGGGCGGATGTGCCGCCGGCTGCAGAAGCATTGCAGTCTGAACAGCCTTTCGCGATGGACTCGCTCGAACTTGAGGAGTGGCTCCAGTTTATTTTTCTACCCACCATTTATGCGGTGCTGGATTCGGGCGGGACCTTGCCAGAGCGCTGCGCTATTGCGCCGATGGCAGAGGAGACGATCGGTAAAAAGCCAGTCATGACCGAGACGCTGATGATCACCTTACGAGAGCTGGATCGATTGATTACCGATGCTGATTAGCGAGGGCAGTGCATAAAAACCCCGGCCGGGGCCGGGGTCTCGATAGGCGATGATTTAGAGCTGGCTGGGGCTCAGAACTGCACTCGCTTAGTAAAGCCGCCATCGACTACGACGTTGGCGCCGGTCGTAAACGCTGATCGCGGGCTCGCCAGGAATGCGACGGTGTCGGCGATCTCATAGTTGTCGCCCATGCGCCCCATCGGGATATTGGCGATAGTGGCATCATA
>Ga0315315_10003059_pt1 | contig 15301 bp, 26 predicted proteins | sample M140m3416metaG_FD_203699 | JGI IMG/M metagenome (GOLD analysis project Ga0315315, IMG submission 203699) | Ammonia-oxidizing marine archaeal communities from Monterey Bay, California, United States - M1 40m 3416 | ecosystem: Environmental > Aquatic > Marine > Intertidal zone | place: USA...
ATCCGTCTAGCTTACCTGAGACAAATAATAATGAATCCCTAATTTGTTCCGCTTCTAATCTTTTCTCATTCATTCTCCAGAAATAAATATTGTCAGGATCAATCTCATAATTATGTTTATCAAATTTACTACTACGCTTGTACGCATTACTCATAACAATAGTTTTAATAAGTCTTTTATTTGATAGCCTACCCGTAATAAACTTAGTAGATAAATAGTTCATAAGTTTAAGATTAGTAGGTTCTCCACCCAGTATACCAAAATTATCAAAACTGTCTAGTATGCCCTTACCAAACAAATGTCTCCATACCCTGTTTACATGAACCCTATAAGTGAGTGGATTAGTTTTGTGAGTTATCCATTCTGCAAACTCATATCGTCCGCTAGTATTATCAAAATCAAGATTAGGTCTATCGCTAAATATTTCTGGTAATCTTCTTGGTACTTCATCTCCCAGATTATTAACCTCTCCTCTGATAGCTAATTTAACTTCTGTCATCTTATCTTTATCTTTGACAGACATTACAGGTTCTAAATGTTCTAGGTATTTTAAATACTCCTCTGATAACTTAGCTTTTGCTTCGTCTAATTGTTTTTGTCTCCTGCCCAATTCTCTATTTAATTGTTGTTCTGTTGCTCTTTTATTCCATGTTTTAATAGATTCTATTTGTGTCTCTAAGTTTTTAATATCACAAAGTAGAAACCATTCCTGTATTTTTTTCTTCTTGTATAAATCTTCTGTCTCTTCTGTTACGAGATAGTCATAATCTCCCAAATATCCCGTATTGTTATTGCCTCTGTAAAGACCGTCTAAATTTTCAGTATTATTAAACACACCAGCAACACCATAATAATCCTGCTGAGAAAATGGATCAAATTTATGATCGTGGCATCTTGCACAACTTAAAGTCATACCAAGAAAACCTCTAGTAATAACATCTATCTGATCATCATTACGATCTGCTACGAACTGTTTAGTTTGTGCCTGTATATTTTTAGTACCTATTGTTAAAAAGCCTGTAGCTATTTTGTTCTTGTTGTATTCTTCATAGCTTTTATGTGGTAGTAGATCACCAGCTATTTGCTCTTTAATAAATTGATCGTATGGTTTATCATTATTAAAACTATCTATAACATAATCTCTGTATCTCCAAGCATACGGACTCATTAAATTTCTATCTTGTCCAGAAGATTCTGCAAACCGTGCTACATCAAGCCAATGTCTTCCCCATTTTTCTCCAAACCCTTCATCCTGTAATAAGCTATCAACTAACTTCTCATACTTATCCTCTGAGGTATCATCTGTGTAGCCTTTTATTTGTTCGATGCTCGGTGGTAAGCCAATAAGATCGAAATAAAGCCTACGCACAATAGTATAATCATCTGCCACCTCTACTGGTTTTAGTTTGTGTTTTTCTATTTCTAAATTTAATATGGCATCTATTTCTGTACCATCATCATACTTGGCTACAGGAGGTCTAGTTACTTTTTTAAATGCCCAGAAATTTCTAGCCTGTCTTAATTCTATAGCCCTATTCTCGGACTTATACCTTGGGTCAGGCATACCCATTTTTATCCATTGTCTAAAATTATTAACTACTTCTTCACTCAGGGGATTATCTGGTGGCATATCCCCAGACTCAATATAGTCTAATAATAAACTCTCGTCTATCTTGCCGGGAACAACTGATGGGCCAGAATCTCCACCATTTAATATACCTTGCCTAGTATCTACAGACAATCCACCCTTAACATCCTTAGAATTAGAAGAATGACATGAATAACATTGAGTGGTTAAAACTGGCTTAATATTTTGTTCAAAAAACTTAATACCATTTTCCTGAGCAAAAACTGATCCAGTTAGTAATATAAAGATAATACAAGAAAATCTCATTATACCTCCTAAAATAGTATATTATAATACACCATACTATGTCTTGGTACTACCCTTCTTATGTTTAGGAATATATGGACAATTTTTACATCTACATCCACAACATTGTTTTCTCGATAATAATAACTCTCTACTGAGTGGTTTTGTCATGTTCGTTATTTAAAATTTCTTTAGCTATATTTAAACGAATATTGTCTAGATCGTCATAAATTATATCTCTACTATTAATATTCAATGTATTGTTATATTTCTTATGAATCGCTATGATTTCTTTTATATTATTGTGAGAAATATGATAAGTCTTTATGTTTTTGCTATTTATTGCAGGGAAATACATCTTGCATAAGTTAGGTTCTCTGGACATTTTAAAAACATTTTCTTCTAAACCCTGATCTTTAATTGCTATCAAAAAATCTTGATCATGGAAGTATTCTCTTTTTGTGTTTAGTTTTTCTTTCAAGCACCAATCTGTAATTATATTTTCTTGAGTTAGTAGAAACTTAATATATTTAATCCAATTATTACCATTACCAGAAGCAAAACATGAACAACATTCATCTCTCCAATGTAATTTACCTGCTTTCGGTTTAAACTGAAAATCTTTATTAATTAAATCATAGTCTGATATATAAGAAGGTTCCTGTTTTTCAATAGTTGTAAAAGCAGCTATTTCTAACTGTGCAGCTAAACAATAACTATTTTCTGGTAAGATTTTATCTGATATATTTTTATGAATCCTTTGTATAAAACTATAATACTCTTCATACAGATGGGATTTTTGGGCATCAACTCTAGTTAAAACTACTGGAACAAAACCTTGTCTTGACCAGCTTTTTTTCCATACCTCTATTAGTTCTGTTTGATAATTAAACCCCACATCTTCATAATAGGTATATATTTTCATCCTACTAATCAGCACCTATTTGAATAATAGTCCAGTACTTGCTTCCACAATTATTGTCTACCCATTCTTCTGCCATATACTTCTCTTCAAAAGGCCCAAATATTCTATCGTCCCTTTCTCCAAGATGAAATTTAGTTAATTCTAAAGAGAACTGAGCCAGTTCATTAGTGACTACGATATACATTAATAAATCTCCATGTACTCTTTGCCACTATTGCACAATTTTTGTACATCGCTAATATATTTTTCAGCTTCCAATCTGTTGTCAAATTCTACTTTTTTGAGTTTTGTTAACTTGCAAGGTAAAAGCAAAGGTTTTTCATTTTTATAGATAACAAACCTAAATTTATCTTCTTGTCGTATAGTATATTTCATACTATCCTCCTCCTAATTCTCATTAACTATCTTTTTCATTTTCTTTTCTATGCTTTTTATTGTTTTAATAACAGGAACAGAAAGTTCATAGTCATCCTTATATGCTATAATAGCGTCTAAAATTCTCCACGCTTCTTGTTGTGTAATTTCTGTGGTCATATCTAAACTCCTGAAGGAATAGTTAGTTGACAGTTATTAGTAAAAATTATACCTTTATTATTAGGTGCTGGTTGAGATTCCTCAAATTTATGAAAATCACTAACTACCCAACCATATTTCTTTTTTCCTTCTTTCCACGAAAATTCACTATCCTGTTGTACAAGATGCCTATTGAAATCATCTTGCCAAGAGCATTGATCTGGATATTCAAAACAATGACTAAATGTTATTGTTCCTATAATTCTGGCTTTAAAGTCTCCACTTTTGCCGGGAGTTTCTATTAAGGCTAATTCTTCGCCTTCATATTTTTCAGGTATAGGATAACTGCGAGTCTCAACGCATTTATCTCCATTAATTAAAAGAGTAGACCAAGGAGACTGAATATTAATCCCAGTCATTATTTTGTAAGTATTCCTGTAAGGTATTCTTCAATATGAGCAATTCCATTTTACTCATTGGATGCAAACTGTCAATATAGCCCCAAGAAATACTTCCATTTTCCTGTTTGTGCGGCCTGAATATTTGAACAGATTGTAGGTCTGGATTTATCTCGCTATTTTTAACATGGAATTTAATAGGTTGTTCCATTTTTGTATTCTCTGATAATAAAGCATATTCTTTTCTGTTGTGTTATTTACACCTTTATTCTAATTCAACGTAATTATCAGATACTTCAAATTTTACGATTTCTGCCTTGCTATTAGTAAATCTAAACTTATAGGCGAAATATTTTTGTATTTTAGACAATATGATTAATATGAAATTTTTAGAAAGACTTTCTCCTTCTATAGTTATTGTAGCCATAACTAAAATTTTCTTTTTCATAGCTTTTCCGTAGTGTCTTTAGTTGCAGCATATTATACCCCGTATTCTAAAACTTGTCATTGAAATTAGAACAAATTCCGAATATCTCTTTTATCTCATCATCATTAATCTCTTCCATTTCAAAATCCATGTCATCAAAAAATAGGCTAATATCTGTAGCACCCATATCACAAGCAAAATTATTAATCAAAAAGTAGGCAGTAGCTTGAACCCATGCTTCTGCACAACCAGAATTTAATTCTATCTCATTTCTCTTCTTGTAAACATATTCAATCGCTGCACATTTTGTATTATTGTCCATATCATTCCATACGGCAATATCATATCCGTCTAAAAATTCATCAAGAGTTAATCCATAGCTTTCCTTGTCTTGATTTACGGAAACTTCTTTGTAATATTCATAAGTGGCTTCTATCATCCCTGTAGCAATTTTTCTATATTCCATTGTTTTATCCCTATTTTAAGTCTCTTATATTGTAAAAACCATCCAGAAAATTAACCATACTATGTATTTGATCAACAGTATAAGGCTGATACCCTGTACTTTGGTCTATCTTTCTCATTACTTCTGCCATATATTCTAATGAGTCTACAATCATAGTTAGATCATGTTTATCTAATTCCACCAACATAATTATGCTGTAGCCTTCCTTCCACTGTATAAATAACCACCATGAGGATCGCAAACCTCTAAAACTCTATCAAAATTCTTTGCCAGATTATATCTAGCACCTTTTGCTGGAGAGTTCCATGTAGCTGCTTTTAGTATATCCAAATTACTATTATCTACAAAAGCATGAACGCTACTACCGCTAGATTCTACTCTCATAATTTTAGTGTACTTTTTATTTATCTTAAAGCCATACTTGACAGGAGGGTTTGTAGGATATTTAGCCTTAAATTTAGACTCCAATATCTCACACCATTCTTCTACAAAATTAATATACTCGTTAATCATACTTTCTTTCTCCTTTTGTCCACTTTCCATTCTCTATAAGATGCCATGAAAAACCACGCAGTAGCCAAGATAGCTATAATGTGCAATACCCTTCCAAATATCTCCATTATTTCTTTCTCTTCTTAGTTTTAATACCAAACCCTATACCACTCTTACTATCTCTATAGTACAAATAATCAGGCAGACTATCATCATAATCCCCATTCAAACCTTCTCTAAATCCTTGCACAAATGCCCAGATAAGTGCTATCATAAATAAGGTAGAGAGTATTTCCATTTGATTTCCGTTTCATTTGTGGGTAATTAACCCCTGATTACTTCTTGATTAATCTATTTTGTGGGAATCCTACCCAATAATGCCCTGTCAATGATATGTAAATTCTTAGATTCTTTGTGTTTTATTTGATTCAAATTGGTATCAATATGAGTGTGCAAGACTTTGCGTAACAGTTTGATTTCGCTCTCGGTAAGAAGTACGCTTTTATACATTATTTCCCTAATTAATTAACTTTCCTACCAATAGTATACAGGATACCATCACTACTGTCAATAGGTTTATCGGCAATAGGAACAATACCACTTGAGGCTATTTCAGGATTCTTATTTTTCCTAGAGTTTTACCCTATTTCCACCACGGGCAGTAATAATAAGCAGACTTATGATAATTATATGAGAATATTGCTCAAAATTTTGTTCCAGAAGGGTCTAAAAGTGTTTATGCAGGATAGTAATAGGTATAATAGGGGCAAATAGAATAATAAAAATGATCGTAATATAATATACTGGTTCTTTTGGTTCTTGTTCCTATTGGTTGTGGTAGTAATAATGTTAATAATAATAGTTTGTATGGTGTAAAAACAAATAACGCGTTTTTTTTAGTTCGAATATATTCCTTTGTGGAGAATAATGATGGCTTTAGATAATATTAACGATGTGTTGCTTGCAGCAACTTTCACTTCAGATGGGTCTGGTAATGTTCTAAATATTACTTTTCCTGTAAGCGGTTTACCAAAATTTAATTCTGGTAATGATGTACAAGAAGGTGCAGAACTTGTTTATGCTCTTCTCGATAGACTACAAACAGCAGTTAGTGCTGGTGGTCACTCTAGTTTAGGCGCTAGTGTAAGCAATACTTTTAATGCTAATGCTTTAACAATGAATAGAACCTTTAGTTTTAGTAATACATTAGATGTTAGTGATCTTAGTAACTTTGATGTTAAACCTGATACTAGCTTTAATGCTATTCCTACATTAGTATTGGTTGTGTCTTCTACCATATCACAAACCGAAGCAGATGTAGAAGGTAGTGCATTCACTATGGATAGCCTTACATTTACTGCTAATGGTGTTGCTATTGGTGACGTAGCTACTTATGCCTTCGGTATTACTGCTGAAGATGGTGGTGCAAATGCTGCTGATATGGAAGTAGTATATGACAGTGGATGGAAGTTAAAGAGTAAATCTGGTGCAACATTTAGTACAGAAGCAAGTAAAGTCTACAAGATTAGCGTTACAACTGCTGATACTGATGATGTTAACCCAATTCCAGTTGTTGAAGATACATTTGCTTTGACAATTACCTAATAATTATTTATTTAATTATATTTTTAAGAGACCCCCGGATTCGTCTGGGGGTTTTTTATTGTCTAAACTCAATATTAGCTATGTTATTAGTCTCCTGACTATCTACTATCTTCTTAATATCTATAACTAATACACAGTCTTTTAAGTCTCCATATTCCTTATTATATTCACCCACATATTCCCCTATCTTTTTGCATAAACTATTACAATCAATATTTTTATTCAATGTAAGAGATATCATAACTCGCTGACTACCAGCATGGGGGCGATCCTATTAGTTTAGGATATACAAATTAAATACAGACATATATGTTGGACGCTGACTACCTATGTATATAGTAGTTTTACAAGGAAGATCATTACGAAAAGATTTAGGAATTTGAATATTTTTACTATAGTCACATTCAACTTCATAAGTTTTTATTGCCCAAGGAAAATATTTAGTCTCTATTAGCTTTATAGAAACTACATTGATATATTCTTTGTCTATAAAATCATATTTTGAAAGATGTGTTTTTGTTTGAGCAATCGCCCTATTCTCATAGAAAGATTCCTGTCTATAGAATGTATGACAATGAAATACACAAGATAAAACAACAAATCCTAAAATAATCCCAATAAAATATTTCATACTAACTTCCTTAAGCCTAGCCCAGCTACAAAGTAGTTATACAGTATAATAGTTTAAACTGGTCAATGTGCAAGGTATATTTTCAAAAGTCTTCTAAACTCGCTGACTACCAACATCTGTCCGATCTGAATAGATTAGGTAGGACATTATTATTTATAGTTTAAGAATCCCTGAAGAAATTTTAGGACTTTCATCCACAATAGTTACTTTAAGGTCTTTATTGATCTTAGCAAAACAACTATAGGTTATTCTCTGACCTTCACAACCATCTTTTTCTATCTTTGTATAAACATTTACCCTATATCTATCAGCATAAAGATTGATAGCTTTACAGGTAACTAGATTATCTGGTTTGCCTATGATACTTAGTATCTTGTCGCAAATCACACCATTAGTCTCCGTACTTATTGGGTCGCGCTTCATAATCTGCCACCTTTCGTTTGTTGTAAATTTAAGATTGGTTTTCTACTTGACAGAATTGGAGATATAGATTAATATTTATGCAGGTCGGGGGTTATAATATATCTTTTACTACTAATATTATACACTATTATCATCCTCTTCCTCTAATTGATTCCAGTTATTAATAGCCTGTTTACATACTCTTTCTTGTAGATTTAAGAACTGAATAATTGAAGGTAATAATCTAGAGATAGTCCAACAAATATAAGCAAGAAATATTGCCCCAAGTACTACTAAAAAATCAGAACTTTTTATTTTGAAAAAATTTATTGAACATATTTCAGAAACCCTTACCACTCCTGCTAAAACAAAGCAGAATCCTAATAAATTAAATGATGGATATTTCATTCAGACCTCGACAAATAATAGAAACAAAATGGCTAAAACTATCAATATAACATCCTCCTTGGTTGACATTTAAAAGATTAAGGCCTATAATAATTAAGAGGACAGTACTAGCCCACTGTTCACAATTATAACATATGGTAGGGTACTCCACAATGTCTAGACTATTGTGTAGAATCATTGTTCCTAAAAGCAATATCAGGGATCAAAGAACCTTGGTACAGACCTATACTAATATCATTACTACTATAACATTCCCCATCACCATAATTAGGTAAACTCTTAAGACAGGAATCTATACTCTTTATATATCTATCTGTATAACCAGAACCCTGCTCGTAATTAGTAAAGCATTTAACTTTTATTGGTATATTATTTCTACACACAATAAATTGCCATATACATTCATTTTCATCTTGCATAAATCAAATGCCTCCTGTATTCGCTGACTACAGATAACTGCCCCGATCTGACTATATTAGGTAAGACAATTATTGTTCGTCGCTAAAAAAGTTGTTTTGTACCATAGTTTCAATCATATCAATCATATACTCAAGACTTTCATCTCCGTCTCTTTCGACTTTCCATATAAGGACTTGAATACTCTCTTTGAGTTCCTTGCTGAAGTTTTCCCAATTAGTAGTTGTATTACTATTCATATTCTCTCCGTAACAAACAAACAACCTACACTCATACCATTATATCGACTTTTTGTGTATTTGTCCATTAGTAAATATGCGTAACCCCTTGTCAAATAAAGACTTACATATTATATCTCAATTTTAATTAGCAAATTATCGCCCCCCTGATCGGACGTAAACCCTTGCCCAGTAAGAACTTACGTTGACTAAACATAAGAAAGGAGGGCCAACCCTGTTTCCAAGGCTGACCCTCCCGACACGCACCACGAAAGGAGACTCTTATAGGGACGAGGCGTACTCTGTAGCGAGTGCCATAGCCCTGTTGTTTGACGAGCCGTTTTGACCGAACCACAGACTTTCCATCCTGTTGTTGGTATTGCGACCCTTGCTGTAATTAAGGTACTCGTTGAAACCATTATAGGCTGCCCACCAAGTTCCACGCACTCCGGGCATGTCCTGCTTTGGCCCTTCAATAGTTTCCAGAATACTATCTAGTGTATTTCTGGTACGGGTTTTCAGATCGTCGTCAACTGTATGCTCTACATTCAGCAGGGTTTTCACATACTTACGAACATCTGCTTGATTGAAATCCTTACTAGCAAGGAATCGGAATTGCTCCGCAGTAGCTTCAAACTGGGCGTTGATATTATCCATGATGTCACGAACATTCAACAGGTTACTGGCAGCACTACGAGTATGACGAATTCTCAGTAGATTGCTCTGCTTATGAGAATGAGCAAAAGCCAAGGTATTGACACACACAACACGGATTGGGGTGTAGCCCACACGAATGGCTGTTGTCCCATCGTGACTATTGGACAGTAGAATAAACTTCTGCACTTCGTCACCTTTGACAATTTCGCTAGGGTCACGGTTTAACTGAGCGAGAGCCCAGACCTTCTGGCCGTCACTTAGCGAACCACCCGTATGGAGGCTACACTCGCCAGCATCTAAGAATGGCTGAAACCATTCAAACGCATCCTTATTCTGGAGCGGTACATATCGAGGCCCGACAACCCCCAGAATAGCCCCATCACTTTTTCGATAGGTAGCCTTTGCAGGAACATCCGTCCCATCTTTAGTGACGAGATCCTTAGTGCCAACTTCCCAATCCAAACCTGAAGCAGTAATAGCTTCGCTTATCGTTGGAGCCGTTTCTAATTTCTCTCCTAGTCCATGCCAAGGAGTTGCTCCGGTATAAAACATTGATTCAACATTAGCAGGCATCTTATTTCCTTTTCGTTAGTGGTTACTTGCTATGTCTTAAGTATACTATATATATCGTCAATGTCAACAATAATCTTTAGAAAAATAAAATAAACGTAAGTCGTTGATAGGAAAGGACTTACAGACTTCCCGGCCGCCCGGTTTTATAGATAGTCAACACCCAAGTCCCGCTTGCAGTATTCAGGATGGCTACCATAAGAGCATTCGTTAGGTATGTAACAATATACTCCTACGCAATTAGATCTAGGAGTTTCTTTTCTAATACTGCTAACTATATGCTTAATTGTTTTACCAGAGCATATTAAATCGTCAATTATTATATAATTTTTAGCAGTTACTCCTTCGACTATAAATTCACTATAACCATCTCTTTTTTTGCGAATCATTATTATATTTTTTTTGAGCAGTTCTGCTATTTGTGGAACTATCAACATCCCACTAGCGCCACAGCACGCTATGGCAGTATATTCTATATTTAAATTTTTAAGATAGCTATAAGCACCCATAATGATTTTATTACGATACTTATGATTCAACAGCTTGCTGGTATGAGCAGCACCCTGTATAATTTCCCCGTTATCGGTTCTTCGATATTCTTTCAGTTGTTGTTGTAGTATATTCATAGTACCCCCAGTAGGACTCGAACCTACAACATACGGTTTAAAAGACCGCTACTCTACCGATTGAGTTATAGGGGCTGAGTAGGGCGTGAGGGAATCGAACCCACTTCTGTAGTTAATAAGACTACGGTCCTTGACCATTGAACGAACGCCCCAAAGCTGCCCCGATAGGACTCGAACCTATAACCTAGCGGTTAACAGCCGCTCGCTCTACCATTGAGCTACAGGGCAAAAACTACAGGGCAGGGACTCGAACCCCGACTAAGGGTACCAAAAACCCATGTGCTACCATTACACCACCCTGTAATTCATGAGTATTCTGCTATTGCTTGTCTCCTCTCATCCATTCGGGTGCGAATTCTGCGAACCCTGTTATCGTGATTACCAGAACCAGAACGATGGCTGTTGTGTCCACGCGATATCTCCCAAGATTTTTTAGTTGAAATTTTTACCTTGCCGTACTTGCTCACCTTATGCTCCAATCTCTAAAGAATTCTAAGCGAACGCCAACATCTATTGTACCATCTGTAGGTCTTTGGTCAAGGTCTATGGTTTTATTGCAAAACATAGTTGTCTTGCTAGTTGTGACACAGCCTCCACAAAACACCAAAAGTATCAGGGTATATCTCATAAGAGTATTATCGACCTTCCAGCTTGAAAACTTTAGTAGCTCCGGCGAGAATCGAACTCACATCGACGGTTTAGAAGACCGCTGTTCTATCCGTTGAACTACGGAGCCAAAAAACAAGCCAGAGCCGCAGTCTTGGTTATCCCCATTGACGCTGCGGCCCTGACTATATAACTACACTCCCGGAAGCATCCCATCAGCCTTAGCTGATTCGACTACCAGAGTCGCCTTGCTTTTTGATGCCTTATGAGCATCTCCAGCATCTTTGACTCCGATACCAAACTTACGGTTACGAGCAACTTTCCAGCCTTGCTCTGAGTATTCCTTGACACCATCAGCCTTGCACAAAGCCAGAGTATTTTCTGGCAATCCGTCAACTAAAGCCTGACGAATGGTATCCTCGATAACTTCGCAGTCCAAAGCCTCAGAAGCAATCGTTACGTTAAATGAAAAAGCCTTCATAATCAATCTCCAAAGTAAAAGTAAACCAAACCTGTTAAAACCATTATATTATACATATCGTCATGCGTCAAGTATAAACTTTACATTTTCTCGTCCTCCAATTCTAAATCGTCATAGAATTCGTGCATACTAAACTCATCCCTCAATGATTCTGGGAAATCGCTCCAGTTGCCTTCATAAAAATTATCCTCACCATTATGCCATATTCCGGCAAAACTCATTCCTGGCTCAAAATAAGACGCTTGTACGTCAAATCCCAAGACTACTAGCCTCTCATAGAATCCCAACGGAGGACTCCATGCACTATCGAATGTCATACTCAGTTCATTGCCTACTCTGGTTGGCTCCAGACCATATTCCTCTTTACAGCCAATATCCCACTTTGTGCCCCAGTTTTGCAAACGCCACAAATACCAGTTATTATCAGGGTTATCATCCTTACTGAAAGACTCACCTTCTCCCATCAACTTGCTTGGATCATTTGGGTCTCTTGGAGTAGGATAGAAAGTCTCAATAGTCCAATCATCACGATAGGCCTTCTCGAACTTGTCCAGCATAGACTTATCTTCGTGTATTACAGTCAATTTATTCATGCACCAGTTAGGCATGGCAAACCTCCTCAAGTATGTGTACCCTGTTACCGTCCGTGACCAGACTATCGAAGTCATAGTCATCCCAATCAAAATCTCCGTCATCATCCTCACGCTTCCAACGTGGCTCGACTATAGGATTATACGATAATCTTTCTAAATTGTCAATAGGCAGACTACCTTTCTCATGTATAAAAAAGTTATCGCATTCTACCCAACCACAGACATCTTTTTTGCCTGCTGCATGAACTTTTTCGGCAGCATTTTTTTTATTTATTAGTATGCAGCCTTTCATTTCGATCTGATACTTTTGTGGATTAAGGTACGAGACCGTACCATCCCATGCTCTAATCTGCCAGTGCATGTAATGCTGACCACGTTGTAAGTGAAATCGTACTCTGTATTTCATAGTTGTCTCCTTCTCCTCTAGTATACATTATCGACAGACTATTGTCAAGACTTTAGTCTATTCGCTGACTATCACCATCCCCACCTATCTTACTAGATTAGGTAAAACAAACTGGCGTCTATACGATGTTGGTCCAATCTTCCCCGGCCTAGCCGGAAGGTATAGAATCCTGCGTTGTTGGTCGTTGCCTTCTCAGCGGATACTCTCCTCAGAGGTCACCAGTTGTTTGTATTGTAGGACTTAGGTATTACTCGTACTAGAGCAATTCTTTCCCGTATACCTATCAGGCTGCCAAGGTGGTATACTCCCTATCCATCTTAATGTACGGCCATCGCACTAGGGACTTGCACCCTACAAGTATCTCCGAATGCTTGACGACAAAGCCTTATCGTATCACAATCTTGGGCTTGAATACTTGGGTAACTCTTCCGTGCCATGTATTGTAAGTATACTATATTTATCGTCATTGTCAATAGAGTTCTTTAGAATATTATAGAAATAATTACGGCACAGTTCTTGCGGGCCGGGTTGTGCGTAAGTCCTTATCTGACAACAACTTAGGTTACATATCCTTCTTTGTCTAATATATCTTTGGTTGGAAATACCATAGTTTTTGGCGTTGCTGTTAGATAGTTTTTCATACCTCTTTCATCACAATACATAAATTCATCCAATTCATCGTGTTCATTGATTTCGTGGATCACTGTCCTACAAGCATCATATGGATCTTGACTCGTTGAGTATATTAAAGCCAGTGTTCCAGACTGTATATAAAATTTGCTCATGCTACTACCTCTTCTTTTTTGAGAATCTTCAATGCTTCCGCTGCCTTACTACCCTTCGGCTGAACGCCGTGAATCAGCAGAGCAAAATCCTGGTTTGCTTTGGTTGGATCGCAGGCATGACTATCATCGTTGTCAATCTCTAGACCTAGATCGACTGCCTCCTGTTTACTGAAAACAACCTTAGCAGATCGTAAACTGTACTCTGCAATCATATCGTCATTTCGTCCGCCGTATGATGCAGTCAATACAAGATTGAACGGCACACGGTCACGACTACGAACCCAATACGTCAGAGACTTAGTGTAAGCATAGAATAAAACGTCGGGGTTACGTTCTGCGACTTTGATCCAAGCCATAAAATACTTGTGACTGAACATATCACCAGACACATGGATACGAATGATCCTAGCGTCTTTCGGTAATACCGCACACAATGCGTCTGCCATATCGTCGGATGTTTCTAGTGCGTGAATAGCGTCATGATTACGCTTGCGACTTTTGTATGTATTGGTGAATAATACTTCTTGACTAGCAGAGAAGCAACGGAATTTTGTATCTGGCCCGTCCTTGATTCTGCGACTACCGTCTGCCTGCTCTTCGGCCTGAGACTTGCAGTTGAAAGCGAAAGGACAGTCTACCCCCGATAAAATATCGAAAGAATAAACTTTGGCAGTAGACCGTCCTATCTTCTGACCTAACCATCGCTTGAGAGTTGTTGTTGCGAGTTTGTAGAGTTTTTTGAGCTTAGTATTGGCGGCTGAAAATTTTAGCATGTCGTTGTCTCCGGTGTGATGCTGCTTGTCCCTTTCAGTATACTATATTATCGTCTGGTGTCAACTAAAAACTATAGAAAAAATAAAAATAATTTGTGGCATAATCCTTGCCGCCGTAATGATTATAAGTCCTTTACTGATAAGCACTTACATACTTCGCTGGCTATATTCATCTAGTTCAATCTTGACGGTTCGGCTAGTACAAAATATATAAGAATAATTCATGACAGATGTTTTCACTATTGCTTGGGGGTGGCCCGCACCTAAGTCATTGCTAGGCAACAACTTAGGGCGGGTTCACACACACACCACGAGAAATGTCAAGAGGCGAATAATCCAGCCAGTAAAGGTTTACGGCAATTCACTGCACGTTCGCAGTAGAACTGTCGGTACTCTCCGTCTTGTGTCTCACATGTCACAAGGTGGTTAGTACGCTTGAACTCTGGATCGTTCTTGCGATAGTTAGAACGCGAATTCATTTTCGCAAGAGTTTGCTTATCGAAGTGGACTACTGGCTCCACTACGGTTGCTTTCCATCGTCTACGCTCTCCGTTTAGCGGCTGAAGATAGTCGAAACTATAGGTTTCTCCGATCTTAGCCTCACAGAGATTTGCAGACTTGCTAGAAAACGACGCAAGATAAGCGGCAACAAAACATACGGCTACAACAGCAGCACAAGCAATCAAAAACATATCGTTCATTTCGAACTCCTAAAGTGTGTAAACTACTAAACCCAAAAACCATTCTACCACAGACCTGACACCGTGTCAAGCCCTAATCGTCATTCCATCCTCAAAAGCTGCAATCCCATTTACATACCATTCCCAATTTTCTTGGCGTACATAAAAAGGACTGAAACGATTGATTCTGTTTTTTGTTGTGTCTGTTTTGTGTCCACCATGTCTTAGCGTTACGCTGTCGTCATCATGAATAGTCACAACGTCTGTACTGTATAACATGAAAGCCACGCTACCATCCGGCTTAATTCTTGCTGTAGTATTGTTTGCTACCTTGCGTTGCATTCTGTTA